>Ga0209367_1014147_pt1 | contig 10158 bp, 5 predicted proteins | sample WorMetLIZISLAND2_FD_187412 | JGI IMG/M metagenome (GOLD analysis project Ga0209367, IMG submission 187412) | Marine gutless worms symbiont microbial communities from Max Planck institute for Marine Microbiology, Germany - Olavius geniculatus... ...
TCCCAATGTTGGTCTCAAAGCGTTTTTTTATTTACCTAAATTTTTTTTATTATTGTTATTATTGTTACTATTGTTATTATTGCTTACACTGATATTTCACAAGGTAGTGTCGAGACACATTTACAGTGTGGTGGGATATGTAATAATCACATTATTGCAAATTGTCTGCATAGTGTGCCAGTGAAAGAATTTTGAAAATCAGTCAATAATTGGCAAAGATATTGACAAAAGTAAAGAGCAACGTTTTTATGGCCCACAGTATATTTGCATGAGACATGCAGAAGTAAAGGCATCAAACATCATCTAAATAAAGCTACAGAAAATGCAGAACTTCAGTCGCATTTTACGACAGCAATCCATTAACTATATTAATCAGGCGATTCTAAACCCCACATCATAAACAGCAAATGTGTGAGTGGCATTTACTGACAAAAAAATACGACAATACTAATATTGCAGTATAATTTGTAATTAGAGAAAGGTTTAATTTATGCCGTCATTCACAGCAGTCATTAGCGACAAAAATTACCACCACAAACGAATGCACAACTTTGTCCTCAAACATAAATGGGCATCTTTTAACAAAATATAACACTAAATCAACATCTTAAGTTAATAGTCAGTTAATACTAATTAATACATGTTACCATGTTTGGGAGTGTGTCTTGGTGGTGTGACGGTAACGTGCCGAACTTGCAACCCTGGGGTTGCAGGTTCGACTCCGAGCTGGGGGCACTGCCAGGTAACAACCTTGGGCAAGTTGTTCACACATAGATGTGCCTCTGTACACCAAGCAGTATAATTTGGTACCGGTCAAAGGGCGGTGATGCTCTGCGGCTGGAAGGTAACCGTAGGTCTGGCATCGCACTGGCCATGCATCACGGACTCAGTGGTCTATCCACCTACAGGCTCAACGGCCAACGTATCGAAGATGAACACCCCGCCTATGCTCCTAATGGGGCACGACCTGGTTTACCTTTGACTGGGTTTGTGCGTCACTTACACGTTGTATTCCAAGAGACAGATTCTTCATCGTTGCCGTCATATCCTCAATCTGTGATGACAATTCATTCAAAGATTCTTGCAATGATGCAACTTCTTTCTCCCGCTTCTCTTGTTCCTAATATCAAAGGAAACAAATACGAAGGGCACACAGTTTTCCGTGGGCTGCGGAATTTCAAGCCAAGCCACGGAATTTGCCCTATTCCACGGAATTTTGATATTTCCGCGGAATTTCGCAGAAGCTGAGAAATGAAAGACAATGAGTACAATCTTTGGCTCAATGATGCAATTTCATCACCGAATGTGACAGCATAATTCAAACTAAACTGCCTAAAACAGTGGGCCTTACTAAGAGCTATAGCAACATGGCACAATCATATAAAGCATTGAGTAAAAAGATGGCTACCACAGACGAAGGTAGCAGTGCAAATTCGAATTCTCCTGTTGGGCAGTTTTTTTTATTTTACGCATTAAACATCAGACTGTTATAATTTAAGGGGTTTTACGTGTGGGGAATTAGATTATTTATATGTTTCACCGCCCCAATCTGACCTTTAATCCTGCCAAGACTTTCTCCCATTGTTATTGCCCGTTTGTTGTGTTTAATTCGATCTTTTGAAACTTTTGTCAAACCTATATTTTAGCCCTAGCTCCGAGATGGACTAAACTTCGTTCAGTCCATCTGGGAATAATGATAACTCGTAAGACAGTTGTAGATCGGTTCCAAAAACGTCTGTTCAAATTTCATTATCCATCGATATAGCGAAATAACGTGAAAAACAATACATAATTTCTGATCACCCAAATATTGAAAGAACTGCGATGAGAACTACTCTATCTAGACATTGGTCTGCAAGTAAACATGAACGGCCACAAACTGCTCAACTGCTCTACTGCCGCTGCAGTACGGGTCTTTTATACAAGAATGTCTGCAGCTCTTTCAACACAACGCTCGGCGGCTGCGTCTTTCTAATTTAGCCTTGGGCGCGGCGGCCAGTTATCCAGGAATTCTTAGGATATCTGGCACCTACAAGACAATAAAAACTTAAATCAAAAAAATGCGGTGTTTTTCCCAATCGAACAGAAAACTGAACCAAAGTCGTATTTTGAAAATCGCACATGCTTAGAAGTATCCAAAAAATCGGTCCTGTGACCATGACCTTTGACCCATGACTTTGAAATTCAACAGGATTCTTGAGGCTGTCGAGAAACATGTTCGTGCAAAATTTCATACACCTAAGTGCAGTGGTTCATGAGTTATAATGTCAACAGAGAAAAAAATGAACAAACCCAGCGACAATGCTGAAAACAATACTGTCATCACTAGGGCCCACAGTTTTCCGCAGATCGCGGAATTTCAATCCGAGCCGAAGAATTTGCCCTTTTCCATGGAATTTTGATATTTCAGCAGAATTTCACGGAATTTTGCAGAAATTGAGAAATGACTGGTGATCAGTACGATTGTCGGCTTCACAACATAACTAAATAGACCGACTATATCACGGAAAAGATCAAACTAACCTGCTTAAAAGTGTAAGCCCTACTAATAGCCATTACAATACGGCACACAATAATAAATAAACACAATTCGACTTGACAGACTGCATTATTAAAAAAAAAGAGATTGATAATTTTCTTTAAATGTTACTAGCATAACTGAGCACAACGCCAGCCTTCAACAACTGAAGTTTATGCACAGAATGAAGCTCAGTTTATTCACAAACGGATGGCCGCGGTAAGTCGCAAAATTTAAACAATTTTGCCCTGGTGAGCTGCAGAATTTTTGCGAACTGGCCCGCAGAATTTGGCAAAATTTGCAGCGGAAAACTGTGGGCCTTAGTCATCACTATAGCGGACAGCAAATATCCTGCAAAAAATTCAGCAACTTACTGCTTCCGTGCCACCGCCGGCAACAACAGAACTGGCTTCCAGCTTGGACAGGATCGTCTCTTCATCCTGAACAGACCATGAAGGGTACCACTGACACAGATCCAAACAGATTTAATGCCCAAACAACAAAAAGCAAATGACGCTGACCACAGAAACTTAGAACCACAACCACAAACAGAAAATGTCTGCAGATCAAACTGATATTTTTGTAGTTCATAAAGGCTAAAGATGGTGATACAGCTCTGTATGAGAAGCCCATCTCAGAGCTATGGAGTGTCACCTGCCATATGAAATCACACAGTGTTATCTCCCACCTGACACAGGTGAATGTGCCCCGCATTAACCCCAGCCAGATAGGCTGGTACTCAATTTATCTACCCCAGCGGGATGGAAGGTTGAGTTGACCTGGATGCAATTGATCAATGACATGAAATATTTCTTATTGGTAAGAACTGACCTTCATGAAAAAAAGTAGAAAATGCTCTCGAAAGTGTAAGTCTCTGCCAAGTGACTTTTTACAAAAAAAAAATAATCTAAATACATTTTTTGACTTTCATAATACAATAAAAAAACTTTAAAACTTTACTCTTTCACCGAGCTTTTTACCTCTGAGTAGTTTTTACTTTTTGTACATTATCCTTAAGTTTTATTTTAGTTTTTTTAGGTGTGTTGTACACCACTGGTCACTTTTGTAAGTGGTTATTTTTTAATTAATTGATTGATTGAATAAAAAGAAAATATAATATAAAATACAAATAAAAAATTAACAAATAAACAAGATCGTCAATCGATAATGTCAGGGATATTGTTTTGAGACACAGCGTAGCATGCAGTTCCAATTCAATTAACATTCTTATTACAACTATGCTTACAATTACATCAAAGTCTTCTACAGCACGTCCTATAGTACAGACAAAAACTGCACAACCAAAAACCATGCCTAAACGAAATCTCAAAAAAAATTTTACTTAAAAATTAATCCAATTCAAAATACCGTAAAAATAAACAAATTTATTTAATGATAAACTGTAGAACACTGCTAAGTGATCACTGACCGGTGCAAACTGTTGTCGTTCGACATGGGCGAATCTGGAGAGCTTCTTCTGGTCGGCCAACGCACTGCCGGGACGCTGGCGCTCGTCTAGACTAGCAGCACCAGTACTGTGAGTCTGTCCGGCGTACAGACGCAGCTGTGTCGCTATCTTCTGCTTCAGACGATCTCGCTTTTTCGCTTCGAGTTCCTACACATCATCATCAACATATTTACTTCCTATTATAAGCATGACTGAAGTCAACCACTTAGAAACAATTCAGTCAGACAGATGGGTAACGGAGAAATCCATTGTGTTCAGAAAAAAACACCCCTCACATTTTCTATTATATCTCTGTGAATAATGTTTAGATTTCCACAAAATTGTCAGGGAATGTTTAGGTGAAATCAAGTATTCCACTGGTGGACAAGTTTGCACAAATACAAAACTTGCATCCAGCAACGACTAAGAAAACAAGAAATTTGAGCTGATGCTCACGAGATGTGCGAAAGCCTATAGCAGTTTTTGTTTGCAAACTGTCAGTCTATCTCCAGCCATTTCATCGCAGTTTATTCTTGGAGTGTGCCCTGCAGCCGAGGATCGCAAAAATCAATAAAAACCCTTTATTTTGGAAGTTCAGGGTCTTTCAAAGTCATTGATGTTGATACGACTAAAAGGCTTGTCACTAGTGCTTGTTGCGAGAGACAGCATGAAATGCCTATCTGCAACCATTTTCACAAAAGACTGGCCAACAACAGTAAAATAACGACTTTTACGGGGGTACCGCTATTCGATGCCCTCGTGCGCAGGTTTCTTTAAACCTAGAAAATCAAGACTTGGACCATCAAAATCTACGTTCAGCTGAAAATTTCATATGCAGCTTGTCCATGTCTATCTCAACTGATTTCAGCGTAATTAGCTCTTGAAATGCTTTACTGTTCCTGAAACTAGAGTCTTCCAGGCAGCCGACAGTAAAGATTTGGTGATCCTAGTTTGCATCGTTTTTGACTGATCCACCCATGTGACAGACAGACAGACGGACAGACAGAATTGCGATGGCTAAGATGCGTTAAAGCAGTAGCTGCTTTCGTGCGTAAAAATGAAATATGTAAACACTCAGTGAGTGAGTGAGTAGGGTTTAACATCCCACCCAAACAGTATAGGTCATTTCGGGGATGGCCTTTTTAGGCAGAATGCACACAAACACAATAATGGAATGGTAAGTTTAAACTTCACAATAAAGAAACATAAAGTTTAACCTTTACAGAAACACAAAACATGAGCTAAACCTAAAATTGTGAGAACTCAATTATATGCGTGCATATGTAATTAACATAATGATAGTTCTAATAATCTTCCCTGTTATCCTCCATTGTTCGTGACAAATCACACTATATAAATGCATTCTAACACTGACTAAAAGGGACGTCAGATGATTGACAAAGTCGGTTGACTTTTTTGTGGGCGTGGTTTAGTTGCCCGAGAAAATCAGCCGATAAAATCAGTGAACCATGCATGACACATGGCCGCCATTTTCGTCTGCTACTTCGTGCAATATCAGCTGCCACAATAGCAGAATGCAGATCGCAAAATGACACTGCATCCAATGAACGAAACTAAACAACAAACACAATAAATAACCAAAATAAATATTCATCTTCCATTGTAAACAATAACAATGGTAACATAAACAAAATTTGTTGATCGACATACAAAGTCAGCCAACAAAATCGTCAAAGATAAAACATGCTCTATCTTGGCCGACAAAATCGGGTGATATGATGTACGACTCAACAGATTTTTGTCAGGTGATTGTGTCAGCAGACAAAGTCGGCCGACTTTATGAATCATCTGACATCCCCTTAACTAATCGACTGACTGATCGATTGCTCAACTGATGGACAGTTCAAAGAAAGACCATCGAGGGCTGACTCACCTGTCGAGTCCTCTTTGCTGCTGGTGCCTGTTGACTCCAGTCAATCTCACTGCCACGAGCCATGGCACACCCGAGTGCATTTGCCTCTAACAGCGATGATGCTAACTGCTCAGGCTTAACCGGCTGTTCACTCACATATGGCAGCAATGATGAGCAGTAGTGCTTCATTGCTACAATATCATGCACCATGGCCAGCAAAGCTTAAAGGTGGTGATATAGCTCCTAATGGAAGCCCATCTCAGAGCTAGGGGCAGGGCTCAAAGCGGGAACAAATAAGTACTGGTATGGTAGCTTTGTCTTCCTACCCTTCCTCCCATCAAGTTAGTGCTATTTTGGCCACTGATCAATACAAACAACAACGACCAGTTGCCTAAAGATCAGAAAAGTGCCCGTAAAGCATACCGGTATGTTTTTTCTCAGAAAAAGTGCCGGTGTGCTTTCCAGTTAGTCAAAAAAGTGCCAGTATGCCATACCGAATCATACCATCTCAGTTCGAGCTTTGGCTACGGGGTGTCACCTGCCATATGCGATCACACAGTGTTACCTGCCACCTGATGCAGGAAAATGCACCCCACCCTAACCCCAGCCAGATAGGCCGATACTCGATGTACCTACTATGGAGGCATCATCTAATGTAAAATGATAGAGCCCACTGGACAGTGCCGATCTCTGTTTCCTTAACCCTCAGCCCGACACAAGCTTCCCAGTGCTGTCAGACGACCAATACGAGGATAGTACATCACACAATGTGCCAGTTTAGCACTTAGCTTTTGCTGGTGCTCACTGTGCCTATCACTGAGGATGGCCAGGCTGAGTTGTCCAATACCAGAATAATTTCTATAGAGAAGCAAGCACGATGTACTAAGCTTTATATGAATGGCAAATTTCCATGCCAAACCACAAATCCGTTAGCTGCTATACACTACATTATGCTACATTACATTGCATTCTGCTGCTAATGGTACTACTACTGATATTCTTCATCAAGTCATTTTCTCTAAAGTCAGGCCCGTCGAGAGGGTGGGGTAAAGGGGTTAGCTACCCCGGGCCCCGCGACGTTTGGGGGCCCTGCCGTCGGCCAGAAATTTAAAAAGTACCCCAGAATGTACCATTTAAAAAAAATTCGAAAATTTTCTCTCCAGAGGGGCCCCGTGAAAATGTTTGGGGGCCCCGCAAGAGTGTTTCCCCGGGCCCCGCTGTGGCTCTCGACGGGCCTGTTTAAAGTTACTCTGGGTAAGCCAAGTGCGGGACTGACTTACCCAAGCCAGATGGAGCTTTCTATTACCAAAAGAACAGCATCTAAGCTGTGAAGGTTTTAAATGATGCAATTAAATAACATTTCACAAATTAATTTACTAAATGTAAACAAACCAGACTTGGTTTCGAATTCAGCGCTCCATAGCAGCGATTTCATGAATGATTTCCACACCTATGCTATGCTAAAAAAACATGCAGTTAATACTCAATAATTCTACATGGCAAAGAGTACCTTTTGATGGTGATTGGCCACCCAACGCATCACTGCCAGGCAGTGAGAGTCGGCATGTTTCTAATGGCATCCTATGCTTGCAACTCTGCCACACAGACCATACAATGCCACATGCATAACAAAAAAGCCCAGCTGTCGCTAGGGAAGATACACTACAGCCTATACAGTTCCTGTTGCTGTACCGACCTTCAAGGTCATCCAAGATCGATGACTTCCATCTCATCTGAAAGGGCACATGCCACTTCCTCTTAGTGATTAATAGTAACCTTCACCGTATCTATCACCATTTCCAAGATATGGCCAGTTTTCCATTGAAAATGGAGATTTTTCCTATATACCTCTCTCCATTTAATCCCGAATTTGAAAATGTACCCCTTGCATTAGATCGCTAAAATTTTGCATGCCTAGGTTCAAGACATAGTCCTAATTATTCATGTAAAAATCTTTCCCCTAATACCTAAAGTTTAGCCACAATACATCTGTTACAGATGGACGAACAGACAGACAGACAGACAACAATCGTGCCATAGATATACCAACATCATCGACAACATTATCATCAAATGGAACCTTTAAGAAAAAAGGATGAAGTTTCTGGTCTCACGGTTTACACTATAAATGTAAAAAAAAACATTTTTAATGTTTTTTTACAAAAGTTTAAAAACATGAATTACAAATATGATGCATTTCATATGGGCAAATTGTGTTTAGCCCTGTTTTCGATCTATACCATAATCACCGTTACATAATAACATTCAGTACATGTCGGTCTTTACTCTTGACAAATGGTAGGTTTTTGTTATTAAAATGTTATTGTGCTAATTTCTGCCAAATGTAGTTTAATTTTTTAATGTATATTTTTTACATGTTTTTTATAAAAATAAAAAACACGTTTTTAAATTTGCGAATTAATGTTTTTAACATCTATGGTTTATACCTCATCCTGGCTGGATAACAGAAAAGGCATTCCACCCCGCCCCCTCTCCACAAAAAAAAAACTCAAATAACACAACATGCAGTTAGATCGGGGCTCACTTTCCATTTACAATTTTAGTACATTAAGTATCATGTCTTCTGTTACAAATGACCAAGCATTTAACCACTGACAATTTAAAAATCTAAAATGAACATGCTAGGTTTAGTAATAGTCAGACACCACAGAAAATAGCTTCTTTAATAGTGGAAATACTCAAATGAATATAGCAAATTTACGGTCCGTAAAAAACACTGGTAAAAAAGCAAAAAAAGCACCATTACAACATTAGTGAAATAATACCAATAAAATAAAATGCGGCTGTTTAAAAAACAATTTTTGCCATCCAAATGCTTCGTATCAACATCTCATTCATACACAAACATATGATATTCACATATTGCTTGGTAAAATGTAATTTAAACACATCAATGGATAGATATCGAAAATATCATGATATTTTCGAAATATCATGATGTTTTCAATATTTCTAAGCATTTTTAAACCACTGATAATCCAGCCAAAATTAGAACAAAACAGACGATACATGGTTCTTTCACTGTTTACCATTAAGGAAAGATGTACCGTATGCTGCAATTACAAGGCTAAAAAATGTCAATGAATTATAACCTGTTTGCGAAGAAATGCAGGTATCCACGGCCGTGACATGCACCTGGCAACCTCCGCTGCTATACTTCTCTGCAGAATTGACGCTGAAGTTCCTACATCCGACAACAGACTTTGCTAATTCTAACCACAGAAACAGACTCTCCAATCAATCACCTGTAGGTCACAGAGAACTACTTGTTTGACTAAATTTTGGGATAACCCACGGGGTTTCAGAGGTAATACAAAAAGCCCAGCTGTCGCTAGGATAGCTGACCGTACTGGTTGTCAGTGACCTTCAAGGTCATCAAAGGTCGATGATTTTCATTTCATGTGAAAAGACATAAGCCACTTCCTATTAGCGACTAATAGTAACCTTAGCCGTATCTCTCACCGTTTCCCAGATATGGCCAGTTTTCAGTTGAGAAATGCACACTTTTCCTACCCCCTCCATTCAACCCAAATTTTGAAAATGTTCCCCTTGCAGTAGATTGCTGAAATTGTGCATGCCTAAGTTTAAGACACATAGCTAATTATTCATGTAAAAAATGTCCCCTATGACCTACCCGTTAGCCAGGGTACATCTGTTACCTGACAGATGGACAGACAGACAGACAACGATGGACAACAACCATGCCATAAGCTCGACAGTTACTTAGTATAGTCAACTAAAAATGTCACCCACAGAGCTGCGGTGGCTCTCCGCTGGCAGAAAAACAACACACTTATGATCAATTTTAGCAAGTGCTAAAGATACATAAACGAACATTTTCATAACTGACGGACAGACTGTATTAAACAATGCAATATGGTAGCGAAACTTGACAGATGAAAACTACTTCCTGGAATCAGTAAGTCAAAAAGCCGTGCAACGCTTCGGCTTAGCTGTGTTATGCCACAGCTATGCTAAACAAGAACTAGAAATTTGGGGCAAAGCCCAACGTGAGTCCACCTGGCGCCCTAAGTCCGACTGGGGGAAATTAGGGGGGGGGCAAAATTTCCCTGGCATCAAAGTCACGTGGCCCGAACTCAAATGCATTGGTATACGCCGAACGCGCATTGTCGACTTAGGGTAGGTCAACATGAGCGCTTATAAATTTGTTCGTAGTGAACCGAATTTCACACAATTTTTTTTGTTCAACGCCTAAAAGATAGTTTTCATCAACACCGTTTAGATTTTGTCACTATCTTCATCGGTTCCAGAGATATTTGCGCTCAAATTCGAAAGTTG
>Ga0209367_1014150_pt1 | contig 10157 bp, 4 predicted proteins | sample WorMetLIZISLAND2_FD_187412 | JGI IMG/M metagenome (GOLD analysis project Ga0209367, IMG submission 187412) | Marine gutless worms symbiont microbial communities from Max Planck institute for Marine Microbiology, Germany - Olavius geniculatus... ...
AAAATGCAATAAATGAGCCATTATAACTTCGGAGTTAGGGAGTGTAGCCCGACAAAACTTTGGCACTTAACGTGTCTCTAGGTGGGGGTGTTAACGCAAGTACAACTTTTGGGGGCACCGCCCCCCTTAAAATTTGGGAGGGCAAAAAACGTCCAAAATTTAGTACGTTTTACGAGAACTTTCGAGTTTGAGCCCAAATATCTCTAAACTGGATAGAGATATCGACAAGCAGTAAACGGCGTTATCAAATACGGTTCATTCCGCGTTGAACAAAAAAAATTGTGTAAACTTCAGTCTTCTACGAACCAAGTTATAATGGCTCATTTTGACCTACCCTAAGTCGCTTTACCTGGAAGACCATATTTCGGCCCCTAGGGGGTGCTGTGCCCCCAAATTTTTACACGCGCTAGAGAATGACCAAGTCTTACTAGCGCACCCCCCACCTGGGACGGGGGCCCCGCTTACAAAATTTTTTCAGAGGGGGGTCAAAAATTGGCTTAAAATGGAATAAATGAGCCATTATAACTTCGGAGTTAGGGAGTGTAGCCCAACGAAACTTTGGCACTTGACGTGCCTCTAGGTGGGGGTGTTTATGCAAGTACAACTTTTGGGGGCACTGCCCCCCTTAAAATTTGGGAGGGCAAAAACGTGCAAAAATCGGTGCGATTTACAACAACTTTCGAGTTTGTGCGCAAATATCTCTGGAACCGATGAAGATAGCGACAATTTGTAAATGGCTTTGACGAGAACGATCTTTTGGGCGTTGAACAAAAAAAAATTTGTGAAATTCGGTCCACTACGAACAAAGTTATAAGCGCTCATGTTGACCTACCCTAAGTCGACAATGCGCGTTCTGCGTATACAAATGCATTTGAGTTCGGGCCACGTGACTTTGATGCCGGGGAAATTTTACCCCTTCCTCTAATTTCTCCCAATGGGACTTAGGGCGCCGGGCGGACTCACGTTGGGCTTTGCCCCAAATTTCTAGTTTTGATTTGTCATGCATATATGAGGGGTACAGGTGCAATGTTGTTAGCAGTTTAAGGCTGCATAGCAAAAGTTGTTGGCAGAGGCTTGACCTATCTCGAGTGCTTTTTAGTCGTCTTGCTGACATGGGTGGTTGTAGAGTGGTCAGTGCTGATATTATTATATATCCTGAGACTGCTTCGAGTGAATACAAATGTTGTGTGATGCGGCAGAATCTGAGGATGCAGTCGTGCTGTCGTTTGACGTTACTGCACTGTCCGTTCACAACTTGGTCATAACGTTTGAACACCCTCACTCTGCCTCGCTCATGACTGGTATATCTTTTTCATCTTTGTTATCATTATTATCACTTTTTAATGTAGTCAGATCCGAGCATAGGCTGGACGTCCAGTCAGCCTGGTTGTGCGTGTCCAACCCTAGAATGTTTACTCAGTCAAATGAGTTGCAGGGCTGAATTGATCGAAGAAATTTCAAATATTCAAGTTGATGCAAAGCATGCATGCATGTGTTTTAATAGGTTTTTAGATCGTTGTAATGATGGTTCATTCTCATGGTGGTGAGTCAGCCTGGAAACAGACTGGATTGGGCATGTTCTGGAATTTTGGTAGAAAATGGGTTGGACTAGCCTAGAAATAAAGTTGCTTGAATGGATTGTGCTGTGTTGAAAAGGAAATGGCTACGTTTGGCCAGATATTTTGTGCCAATAGAGGTCTCATCATTGTCGCTAACATCTATCAGTTACCTACAACTAATGACATTTGTTGTACACTGTTTTAGATGATGGACAGCTGTATACAAAATTTTGTTTCCCTGCATTTTTGGCACTGTCCAAAATCTAGTTTCTTGAAACGTTGTCCATTATTGAGCTGAGAACTATTGTTCGTCAGTTGAAAGATGCGTGATATTATACGTTGTTGCAGTGGAAGTTGACATGTCAGACATTTCCAGTGTAAAATGTCGTGTAATTCCCACCTCCACTGAGTCAGGCTGTCCTGCTGACTATGCCAGTAAAGTGTTTCAACGGTACGTCTCTACTTGTTTATTAATTATCTGCTATTGCTAAGAGGAACGCCCTCTTTTGGTTATCTGCATTGATGTTTTGTATCTGAGTATTCATGCCCTGAAGTATTCAAACCTCTGCAGCCCCAAAGCTTTCCTTTGGTGGAAGAGGAAATATCAAGCTGCAACTGAATTCTCTTAATTCAAATCACAATAATTATGTTTATGTGAACGAAGCCACAAGACTTTACAAAAATTTCCAGGTGGTATGATTACTGATTACAAAACTCAACTGGTTCAAATCCATTAGTGCAGGGTGACCACTCACTTGGAAGACCTGGAAGTCAGGAAATTCCAAAGTGGTCAGGGAAATGCCAGGGAAAACTGGAAAAAGATTAACGAAAGTATAAACATTAAAAATTAGGTGTATTTGCACTCTATGATTTTTATTTCACTTTTTCTTTTAAAAAAATTTCCGCTCGCTATGCTTGCGTGTCATTTTGCAGGCGTTGCAGCAGCAGCCACTATTCATTAAGTGATGCATCTTGAAAGCACACAGACTACTTGACCTGTTTTTAGTTAATGTAAAGCAACTATTGTCGACCATAGCGTTAAACAGTATATCAATGAATCTTTGCCTGCCCTGCTGGAGAGGTCAGAGATAAGTCTGGGAATTTCGTTTGGTCTGGAAAGTGGTCACTCTGTCAGTGATCAGTTTCCTCAGCTGGCATTGCAGTGCCAGCTATTGCAACACACGTTGCCACATGTGGTCTGTCCATCTGTCACACTTAAACATACCAGTAAGCCACTGGATTGAATGATATACCATTTCGTAGGGACACTTGTCTTTCACCAAGTAACACACGAGGGCCACCCAGTTCCCCAGATAAGTCGGACTAGAACCCACAGGCAAAATTTGCATTACAGGTTGCAGCCATTGATGAGTTTGGCCTGGATATTTGTGTTTAGATGTCTGTCGTTGCCAGTGATGCTTCGTGCTGTGCTCAGCAAGGCAGCCAGTGAACCTGCGCGTCAGCCTGTCTCACAGCCAGTGTTGAAGAAGCCACCAACGCCACCTACGACAACAGCTGGACCACAGCGGACACATTCGACATCATCGATAGTCACAACAACTAGTTCAACATGTCCTCCATTGTTCGTGAATACTCCTCCTCCACTTAAACTATCAGTGCCATCAGGTGACCGTGGTGAGCATAATCCGATGTTGACCAGTCTGCTTGAGTCAGAGTCGCTCACTCCGAGTGGTGGGAGCTCTGAGTCATTGAACAGTTTGCGGCAGAAGAGAGTAAGCTTGTCAGATGCGATCAGCATGAAACGGCAGTCATCTGGTGGTGAGGTTCTAAATGCTAATGCTCCATCCACAAGACGTGTGGCTCCATCGTTCAGTGCCAATAAAACACCACCGGTCTCGAGATCTTACTCAATGCCAGTTGCGCCAGGCTCTCCACGCCAAGCTGTGAAGCTTGAGACCATTTCCTTGCTGCCTTTCTCCGACACAAAGCCTTTGATGTCTACACCCACAGATAGTAGTCGGAGCTTCAGCACGCCAAGATCCAGTTCGTCAGAACTTGTTAATCTTCTGTCGTCTGATGATTTTGCTGGTCCAACATCCAGCACGCCTGATTTGGGTGCCAAGAGTCAGTTTGACTTTAACGGATCATCCGAGTTGTTTCCAGGTGTGCCAGTGTCTACGTCTGGTAGAACGTCAGCAGGCATGGACTGGAGCAATAGTTCTGCAGCTGATGTCGTTATGGACTGGGAAACTTCAAGTACGTCATCAGATGATACTCACCAGAAGTCTAAGAACGCTAATATGGTTAGAAACAGCTTGCCTGCTGGTGGCATTAAAACAGAGCCAACTGTCGTACATGATGGTGCTACTGCTGGCCTGGTTGCAGTGCAGGACAAGCCACCTATTACCGTCAAAATCACTCGCCATATTCTGAAGCCATCCGCACAGCGACGTTACACTCCGGATACTGACAGTACTGTTGATCGTGCTACAGCAAAGGAACGTGCTAAACCTTCCCAGGCTCCAAAGGTTAATTCCACCATTTCAGACATGATACCACCAGAAAGTGTGGATTTTGAGGTGGACAGCCTCACATCAGCTGTGTCGAGTGTTGCATCATCTTCATCAGGCCGCTCTTCAGCATCGCCACGACTTCCGGGTGGTGGCACTGGCCCTCCAGAAATTTCAAAACCAGGGGAAAAGAGGCCACGGGTGGTTGGGCACAAGTTGCTTGGTGCACCAGCAGAGAAAAAACGTCGGAGTGATGAGGGCAGGAAGATGAGTCGCAAGATCTACGAGTTTGATGATGACAATGATGTATTTGTCAGTGGAGGTAGTCAGTCAGGGAAGATCAGCACCATCAAGATCACCAAGTCCGAAGGTCGGCTGCGGATACAGAAGTCCGGAGCAGGACTCGGTCCCAGCAGTCACCCAGTGCACAAGTCAGTGAGTTCTGATTCGGGTCAAGTATCTGGCTCAGCAGTGAGATTAGGCCGTCCACCTGGATTTCCACTCCGGCCCGTTGTTAGGACCAAGTCAGTGATGACTCCGAAGTCTGAATTGAAAGCTGTTGGTTTGCCAGTGGCACGGATGAAACCGAGTCCCACAGCTGTCAGTTGCGGAGGAATAATGCCAACATCCTCCTCCCCCATTGTTGCAAAACCCGCAGTTGCTTATACCACAAAGTCATCGACTAACACTACAGCAGCCATTGCAAAGTCCAAGTCTCTTCAGCCGACTGCAAAGCGGAAAGGTTCACTTTCAGCGGTCATTGAGAAGCTGAGTAAAAGTACATCGGCTGGGGCAGAGCCAGACAAGAAAGTACTTTACGATGACATTCGGCTAGCAATCATTCGTGAAGGCAACAAGCCAAGCACTCCAACACGTGAAATGTCATCATCTTTATCCTCATCATTAAGCAAGTCCAGCATTTCCAGCACAAAACGGCCCGACACTGCGAAAGAATCTTCTGTGAGACTAACAGCTCCTGTCCGCAAGCCTCCAATCTCATCTGGACCTCAGGTGACTGATTTTGGTCGTGGTCAAGCATCTATGGTACGTTTCACTGCCCCACCAGCCAGCCCACCATCAGCAGTGAATGATCAGCGGCCACCACATTCCGTGCAGTCTGACATTCTGATAGTTCCCAAGATCCCTCGTGAGCAGAGTTTCAATAGACAGCTGCCAGGCAGTCTTCAGTCCTTGCATCCCACTGTTGCAGTTTCTCGTATGTCTGAGATTGAAGCCGGTGAGACTGGAACCCGTGGACCTTTGACACCGACTGTCATGCGGATGATTCGGCCACCAGTCAGTGTTTCAGTGGTGCCACCAGCCAAGTCATCACCAGTCAGCGGTGACACTGCTGCCAGAACGAAAACTCCTGATGTCCCCTATGTAGGACGAGGAGTTGATCCGGCATCGATGCAGAGTGTTGAGACTCCGGAAGAAATTTCAGAACGTTTTCATCCAGCCCGACACTTTTTGGATGCAATGGCACACAGCAGTCGTATGTGTGACAGTAATGTTGTTGTCGAACGAAGGCTGTCTCCTCCACGGTCGCCTTCTCCGACACCTGCAGCAGTACAGTCTGGAACCTTGGACCTCAGTAAGCCCACCATCATTGAAACTAGTGACAGTAATAGGGCATCGAATGAGATTATGTCATCTGTGACTGGTTCTGTTTCAAGTGCACTGGACTCAAACTTACCAGTCGACCTATCAGCTGATAGCAACTCTAGTTCAAGACAGCCCAGTACTTCAGCAGCTCATTTTCGCACCCCATCCGATGTTAGTCTGAGGAGTAATTCGACTTGCAGTCCGTCAGCCGCAGGCAGCCCAGTAGCTAGTCTGATTATTGACTGTTTCCCTGGTTCTCCAGTCCTGATGACGTCCAATGCAGTCTCGTCGCCAATAGCGACATCGGCAAGTGACACTGCGATGTCAGTGCCTAGTGACACTGACGACTCGAGTCGTCCTGAAATGCCTCGTCGGCAGTCGATGTCGCCGGTGATGAGCACTGGCGAAACTTCAGCAACTGACATTGATGACGACTTGATGAATGAAGCACTCATCATGTCAGCTAACGTGTCACAGGATCAGCTTGGAAAATTATAGTATTAATTATTGAGTTGTTTTCCCCAAAAATGCACATCCACCAGGTTTTAATCATTTACAGCTGGACTGTTGAGGGCCAGAACTTCCCAATAGTATGTGCAAATCTGTAGCAATGATGACAGCTTGCCGAGTTGAATTGATTCTCCGTGAGTGCTGTTGGCTAACAAGTTGCATAGAAGAAACTTGTGATGTCCTGACTGTTGCAATTTGACTTATTGTAATATTATCATATATCATCCAGATTTTATTTACATCTCTACATATATTGCCTGATCATGGTGTATTTGATATAGTTATCATATTGTTTGTTGTACCTTATTTTGTAATTAGTGCAAGATTATTTCTATGTCCTTTTACTCATAATTCTTATTAGGTCGTTTTCACTTTCCTACATGCTAAAGTAAGATTTACCTCTAGTAAATTAATGCTGAAAGCTTTTAGATGTGATTTTTAAAGCCAATTCGTGTGTTTATCTAGCTGTTAATGTTGTGTGTGTGTCTACATCGACTTCTGCCATATGCCGTTGTATTTTGTGCCATTTATGCAAATTTTTCTGTGTATCGTACATGTCATAGACCTCTTAAAATAAGGACTGATGGCGGCCGTTCTTGTTTCTGCAAACTTGGGTCCATCGGCGTTTTTAGTATTTTTACTATAACTTTGTCAAACGTGGTCCGTTTGCTACAAAATTTTGTACACACAGTGTCACACACAACGTGAACAAATGCTGAAAATTTGGTTACTGTGTGATTTTTACTTTTTCCTGTGTGCATGTATTGTGGCTAAACTGTACATCAGTAATTTTATGCCACTAAAGTTGGCGTCGGCATGGTCATAGACGTCTACGACTACGACGTACGGTTTAGCCACAATATATGCACACAATGGTGGCTTGGACAGATTGAACAGATGATCCAGTGGGCACTACAGAGAGGTCGTCCAAACACTATATGGTGGGACTGTATTAAAAGTGGGTATGAGCATAACTTATGTAGTTTTTGCACCCTCCATGGGCAGGTAAAGTCTAGTACTTGCTGTGGCGCTTCTTACATGAGACGAACTTGTGGCCAAAAGCGCTTTGACAATCTCGGAAGTGGCGGCTGATGATAATGCAGCACACTATGCGGCTATCCATTGCCCGCATGAACGAACAATTAGACCCGTGGTTTGCAGCTAGCAGACATACCACCGCCCCAATCGGCCACAGTAGGCCTTCGCCCTGCAGCACGTAAGCTAGTATTCATTTCCCATCCCACGGAGGGTTGGAGGCTGAGTTGGCCTGAGAGCAGGCTGATCTATGATCTACGGAGATTGATAATCGGGGGGACAGGAGCTAGCCAGATGTGAAAATTGGCTGTTAACATGGCTTATGTCTATTGTCTCTGTGTATTGGCTACAGTAAAGGTACCCAAGAGTAGTAAATTAGTTAATATTGTTTTTTTGTATCACACAAAGTGATTATAAGTGCAAAGTATATTCGGCAGCGTTTGACACTTGGTCGCAATCATGTTTTGTTTTACGATACAGTACAGCTATTTATTGAAAACTAGCTTAGCGATTTTTTTAGGAAGTTGTGTTTGCTCTAAAATGTTCAATTTGCATAATTTTTGCAAACTGTAAATTGTTTCAATATATAGTAATTGTTTCTTAATTAATAAGAGTTATCTCTGGTGTGCGTTAAAACTTTTCATCAAATTAGTGTTAGCAGTTTATCTGAAGTGTACAGGATAACACCTGTTGTACTGCCGAGAGCTACTGGTAGAATCATTGGCCGTTCAGGTTTCACAGCCGATGGTGGTTTGTTACTAGTCCAGGCTACAGTTCACCCAACCTTGTTTTTCGACATATATAACGTTTCTTGATGACTTTTTGGGGGTGCTGCTTTCAAATCCGATGTATGCCAGATTGTAAATGTTGAGCATTTTTTCTGTGGCAAAAAAAATCCAAGATGGCCACCGGAAAATATGGTTTTTCACTAATAGCATCAAAACTATTGCATTTAGACCCCACATATGTACACAACGTGAACATAAACTTGGGTATTGTGTTTCTGTAAAAGTTAAATTTGTTTCTTTATTGTAAAGGTTAAACTTATCGTTCCATTACTGTGTTTGTGTGCATTCTGTCTGGACAGGCTGTCCATGTAATGACCTATACTGTGTTGGGTGGGACGTTAAACCCTACTCGCTTACTCACTCTCACTTCTCAACTTTCTAAAACCATCATTAATTTCCACAGCATGTTACTTTTGGCCTATACAACTCTAGTTCTCTCACAGAGACATATTAGTTGTCACTGCCTTCAGGTGTTACACTAGTGTTCCTGTCAGCATAGGTACCCCACTGTGCACTGCATCCAGTTTTTGCTACTGTTTGCAGCCAACCCTTAAGCTAGATCCCCATGGGAAAATCTTTGGCAACTGCAACTATGCATGTATCGGATCATTTTCTGATGTGAAAGATGCATATTTGGCATAACGGTGTATGGCTGGAACCGATCCCAATCTCTAGGCAGTCAGCTACAGGTGCACAATCATAAACCAGGTGACAGTCTGCCATTAGTTTCCACAGGGCCCAGGATAACCTTAAGAGTTAAGAAAATACAGTACGGCAACAGCATGTCGGAACACCAGTCAGTATTCGGGAAAAAAAACACTGGCAAACAAACGGACATTTTTACTCCTCAGTTCAATACTGACATAACTGCCGCGTAAATTACACAACAACTAAACTCTGTCTCAAAAAAAGTATACCCAACATTTTTGACTAACATCAATTGACCATTCACTTTCCCATCTCACCCAATGTTTGTTTCTGCACTACCTGGGGGAGAGCAGAAACAGTGAAATATCATTTTTTATCCAATGCGATGTGATTGCTTAATTAACATAACGCATAAAAACACATTTTGTTCACATTTCTGACACTGTGGCCGACATTTCATTCAGTTGTCCATTTTTCAACAGTAAAATTGCTTGAAGTGTTGTCCCACTGTGCGAACACAGGCAAGTAGACGCTTTCTCCATTCATTGACAGCAGTATCGATAATTTTCTGCTCCAGACCAATACAGGCTCTTCCAGTCACTTCTTGACTTTCCAAACATTTCTAAACTTCATCTGGTAGACACATTTCTGCAATACCTGCTGTTGGGGCTGACAAATTAGGATAGATGGAATTTATTGACGTTTTTTCATTCATTTTAACACGTATTATGCTTGCTATGCTTTCCCCAGGTAGTGCAAAAGCAGACATTGGGTGAGGTGGAAACTAAAACATTTATGTAATAGCCAGTTGTGTCGGAAATATTTCTGCCAAATATTAAAATCTGCGAATTTTTATTCAAGGCGCTATTGATAATGTTGGGGATTTTTTTTTTCATGTTTTATTTTAACACATTCACTTGATCTGCTTTCCCTACGTAGTGCAGAAGCATACGTTGGGTGAGGTGGGAAAGTGAATGGTCAATTAATGGCAAGTTGTGTCAGGAATATCTGTACCAAAAATTATTAAAATCTGATAATTGGTTTTCAAGTTAAAGTCGGAAATGTTGGGGATACCTTTTTTGAGACACATTGCAGTGTATTTTCATCAAAACAGCAAAAAATGATAACATGTTTGTTAACAACAAAGACCAAGAGCAACAACATGAAACGCTTTTCTAAAATTACAGAAAACCAACAAAGTGCTTCTTATCGGTCGCTTCATTACTAAAAGAAAATTATTTACTCGCGCTGTACACCATGGGCCATAAAAAAACGTGGCGCTTAACTTTTGTCTATATTTTGCCATTACTGACCGATTTTCAGTTTTTTTTCACTGGCACACTCTGCGGACAATTTGCACTTATTATACAGTGTGTCCCAATAAAAGTGATAACACTAAACTTTTGGCTCTGGTAAGTGCAAACCTGCATCGCATTGCACATAATTAAGCATGCACAGGCGTGGATGTATTTGGATTACTAACACCAAATTTTGTTCGAATCCGTCCTACCATTTGACAGATTTACCAGCAGCATTACTTA
>Ga0209367_1014151_pt1 | contig 10157 bp, 6 predicted proteins | sample WorMetLIZISLAND2_FD_187412 | JGI IMG/M metagenome (GOLD analysis project Ga0209367, IMG submission 187412) | Marine gutless worms symbiont microbial communities from Max Planck institute for Marine Microbiology, Germany - Olavius geniculatus... ...
TATTACCGATCGCTATTTGAAGCAATATGACTCGTATTCGCCAGGTGGCGCCACTGTTGCACATAATTAATTTCAATAACTTATGTTTTCGTGTTGAGAATGAAACGACCTTGATTTCTGCAAAAATCGTGTAGATCTAAGCAGTATTTCTGAAGTTAGAAGCTATATAACAGAGTGGCCCCGTTTTTTTGGGCCACCCTGTACATGTAGGCCTAGACGGATGGCGCACACGTCGGCACAAGATATGCCGCCGATAACGTTCAAGATTGTTATGAAGGTGGCAAGGAAACATTTGCGGGCGGCAGCCGGTACACGCGTGTGGTGTGTTGTTTAAACTGTAGATGTTAGCTTGGCGCGTTGAACTGGAACAGAGCGAAGTACGCGCTGAAGCGGCGCTCGTCACCATCCTTTCACTGACACAGATCACTGAACTCAAACTGCTGCTCGACGTCGGCCCGTCAGCTCACAAGTTCTACGCCCTGGTACTCGGTCTACTGGTGGCCGCCATCTCGCTGGAGATCCTCGTCGGCGCTGTCATCATATACGTGGGAGGTATTCATCGCAGCAGACCACCCAGCTCGTCGAGTGACGCGGGTGGTGGTGTAAGGTCGCGCCGTTGCTGTGCTCGACTGCGCCGTGTGCTGCGTCATTGCTGCTGTCAGCTGTCCGGCCACGCCAAGCGCCGACCAGCCAGAAGACTAGGTCAGTCTAGTTGATCACACTGTCGTGTTATAGGGTGTTTACACCATCGAGCAAACATCGAGCAAACGTCGAGCAAACATCCAGCAAACATCGAGCTGGCTCAAGCAGGCCTATTGGAACCCCGCCCCTGACTCAAATATAGGCATAGGCTTAGGCTTTCAGCCCACAGCTGATCACGTGTTATATGAACTTTCTAATTACAACCCGCCCGCCCTCCTAAATAGCATGCTAATTACCATAGAACGTCGAGCTAGCTGCTCGATGTTTGCTCGATCGTGTAAACACCCTATTAGTAAAGGCGCGTACAAAGCGACGTAACTGAACTGAACCAAACTGAACTGACATGGTTTAGTTTTTGAGAAATTGACCAACGAGCAAGCAGTAATGCATTACGGTAGCCACCGTCTAACGGCGTCGGTGACCTAAGTGACTACGCTCACGTACGCGTTAATTAATGACTAATGGGCTCGCCTTGCTTGCTCATTGGTCAGTTTGTCAAAAAGTAAACAGTTTCAGTTAAGTTCAGTTCAGTTACGTCGCTTTGTACGCACATTTACTAATGGCCAATTCACACTTACGACGCCGACGCAACTCAAATCAACAGCTCAGTACTTGTATAAAAATTTTACCGATTTTACAATTTAATTGCATTTTACACGTAGAGCTATTCATCAATGCTCTCAACTGATCTTCGTCATATCTCTAAAATGTCTGAGAAATGGTGTTGCAGGGAAAATAAGGATATCTAATTGACCATAATTATGATATCATGCTTGATACTCGATACACCGGAGTTAAGGTTAACTTGGTAGCAATAGGCCTGTATGTCATTTGTTCTTGCGTCACTGATCAAAGATGTGAGCTATGAACCAAGATAAAACGTTTTTTTCATTATCTTTGCTATAAATACTATGCTTCATTGTGGACTGTAGGAAAATAGGTAACAGGTATCGCCTCTACTTGTATATTTTTGCAGGACTGACGTGTCATTGATAAGTCACTCAAACCAGTCAATCACCCAAGCTGGTGTGAACAGAGTTATACCACGTTTATACGATGCGGCACACTTCCATTTAGTTTGCTAAGTGTTCGACGAACGCTTGTCGAGCCAGCTTCATCGTGTAAGTGGGGCGTTAGCCACTGCCACGTGCTTGCGATGATTATGTTGTGCGATAATTACAGACGACTACAGGTCTCAGGACGCGTCGGCCGTCGCATCAGGCGCCGCGCAGGAACTGCTGCCTTCATCGCTGTCCGCTCGCAGTCGGCTGGACGACGTCGACGACGACTACGAGACGTCCGGCCGGGGAAGATGTTGCGGCGGCTGGCTGCTGAGGCAAGACACACCCGCTACCACGTCATCAGCGGCGAGATGTGATGTCATCAGGGGTGAAGATGTGACGTCATAAGGGCGACCACGTCATCAGGGTCCATTGCACTCACGGCGCTCACTGCCAGCTGCGCCCCGGAGTCCGCCGTCCGCGTCGCCGACATCGACTTCCGGATAGCACGGGCGCGCGGTCGAGTCGACTCGTTGGAAGGAGCGGCAAAGCGCAGCGGCGACGTCAGCGAGATGGCGGCGGCTTTGTCCCCCACAGCGCCTCCCACGTCGACCGTCAAGCAGCTGGAGGAAGCGCGTCGCGAGCTTGTCGCAGCACTGCGCATGCGCGATGACGCCGAGACCATGACGCCATCAGGTAGGGGTTGTCATTAGGAGGAGATGTGACGTCATCAGGGGGAAGGTAAGATGTCGCGTTGATGACGCCGAGACGGACCGGAAGCTAGCGGAGATGCGCGACAGACGCAATGCACAGCTGGCCGAACTGCGTGACAGTCGAATAATAACCACTCACCGTCAAACCACTGACAGTTGAGTGACTGACAGTCACGTCACTAGTCCTGTGAATTGAGCTGCGTGACAGTCATCGGCACGCGACGCTGTTCGTGCGCGTGGCAGCGTGGCAAAACGTAGTCACTTACCTCGTCTACGTCATCATGCTACTGAACGTCATCATCACAACGTTTGGCATGTCCGGCGAGGATGGTGGACCTGCGACTTCACTCAGACATTCGTCGCATCGCGCCACGCATGCCTGAATCAAGTGTTATAATTGTTACGGCACTGCTGGAGTGCATTAGTAAGCGAGTAGACCCTACGCAGTACGAGCTTATACCACTTCAGACAGTGCGGTGTCGTATTTAAACCACGCTCAGATAGCACAGACTACAACGTCGTGGCGCACGACAGCAGCCGAAAATTGCGAGAACATTACTGTACCAGTGCCAGCTGAGCGTGGTTCGACTAACGTAATACCCCGTTTACATGATCGAGCAAACATCGACCAAACGTCGAGCAAATGTATTCAAAATACACGTGCTAATTGTTCGACGTCTGCTTGATGTTTGCTAGCATTCATCCAGCTAGCTCGACGAGCTATGGTAATTAGCATGCTAATTAGGAAGGCGGGCGGATTGGAATTGGAAGGCCTATATAACATGTGATCAGCTGTGGGCTAAGCCTAGGCCTACATTTGAGCCAGGGGCGGGGTTCCATTGGGCCTGCTTGATGTCTGCTCGATGTTTGCTCTATCGTGTAAACGGGGTATGAAGTAACGTAGGGTACATAATATAGGGGCATTTTCAGTTAGGCGTGGCTACCTGACATGAGTTTATCATGTCGTATAACGATGAGGCCTACATGTAAGTGAAGCCTGCGTGAATTCGAGATAGGCCTAAACATTATAACGCAGTGAAACACTAGACTAACTTCAAGGCTCGCAAGAGCAGGGTCGTCAATCGCGACTGAAAATATGACGACAAATCCATTGGGACACCAGAACGTCCTCATTATTTATACAGGGTGAATAGATTTTTCAGGAATTTCAGGACTAGTGAGGAAGGGTAGCGTAAATCTAGTTGATGCAGCTAAAGCATTTCACCTTAGTCAGCCAGTTCTTGCCAAAACAGGACTCTGGCGTTTAAAACGCGACCACGGCTAACCTGATTTGAATGTCACCGACGAACGGCTGGGAAGAAACGCGATCGCATATTCGTGACGATGTACATTATATATAGCCTACATGTATATGATTGCCAATATCAGCGATGTAAACAAGTTAACAAAACGATTTTAAGACTAAAACCAAGACATTTCGTACCGCACTAAATAGTTTAGTAGGCTTATTGCTCGGTTACAAGTCAACGACAAAATTCATAGAATTTGACCAACGTGACGAGCATGTTTAGTGACATGCACTTACGGGATAGATTAATTTTTAGCCTGTCATCTTGATCATTACTATATTTATTTTCGTCTTCACTATGCTAACTCATGGGTAAAATGTCGGCTTCGGCATATAGCCTGAAGTTGCTATTCAAAATTAACATGTTATTTCTCATAGCGGTAAGATCGTGTACGGATGAATTTCTGGCGTGGAACAGTGGTTTCTGCGTTACGTTGTTATCGCCACTGTTCTCAGCACTTTTGTATCGTTGCCCTTATGGTAAAGAGTAGGCTATAAACTGGCATGTATTTGTGTACGCATGCCTAACACTGTCCAGATCGAGATTGGCGCAATTAAACTGGCATCGAAATGTAATCTCGGGCAAATACCTGAAATTATCGTCATTTTGTTAACCAGGGCGCCAAAGCGTCGCATATTCTGTTCGTCCGACGACATGGTGACTACAACTATGTTGTATAGGCATACAGCTGCGCTGTAGGCCTACAAGACAATCTGCTTAATTAATTCAGAGAGCTCAGAGTAGCTGTTTCAACCACGTTTATAAAACAACGCAAGAAAAAGTCCAGCTGTCACTAGGGTGGTTCGACCGTACCGCCAATATCCGAAGACCAGCGTCCGACTTTCGGTCGCGGAAAAAAGCGATTTTCCAGAGTGACTCCAGTCCCATACACGCTTTAGTGACGCTGTTATATCGAACGTTACAATAAAAGCTAGGATATGATATGGTAATTCGGTGCACGTCGGTGATGGCTGCAGGCAGCAACTTCGCATTCAAAATTACGGCGAAACCGCTGCAGATAGACATGGTTATTATTGACAGCCTACAGTAATTCGTCATCGCCCTATCCAATGTTATACTCGCCGACCCCACAACGTACGGTTTAGCTATAATATAATTAATACATGCGTTACAGACAAACAGACGACAGACAGATGGTCGGCCAATAAAATGAACAACAGAACAGTAGTTTTGCAACATATCATCAAAATATGTATTCATATGGCAACATCAACTGATAGTCAATAACGTACAGCAATTCAAGTCAAAACAGAACCCGACGTAGAGACAGGACTAAACGCAGCAATAGCTACCCATAGGCACTGAACAGTCGTAAAACTGCGCACTTCTAGGCTACAATCTTAGAAACATACGGGTCGATCCAAACAGCCATAATATTAAAGTGATTGCTGTGAAATACATACCTGTATATACGACAATGTGTAACGAAGAAATGACGACATTTCACGTAGCCTACACTCTGTCCCAAAAAGTCCCACTTTGTCATTTTCCATATTTTCGCCAAATATTAATCGATTTTTAATTTTTTTTCACTGGCACATACTGTGGACAATTAGCAATAAAGTAGTTGTTAAATATCCGGTACTACCACGTAAAGCATGAATTTAAAAAAATTACTAAAATCAATGTAATAGGCATACATATGCAAAAAAATCATCGTCTAGAACAATTTTTTTACTAATTTTCATACAAAAATTAAATTATATTGAGTTTTACATGCGTTTACCAACACGCTCGCTGTCTATTATTGTTGTTTTTCTTGCATTTATATTTCACAAGGTAGTGTAGCATGTGGCGGGATAATCAATAATCACTTTATTGCTAACTGTCCCCAGAATGCATCAGAGACAGGATTTTGAAAACCGGTTAATATTTGGCAAATATACAGACAATCACAAAGTGGGACGTTTTGGGGGGGACACAGTGTAGTTACAAGTATTCGTATTAGTACAACATCAATAGCTACAGGATGCGACAGCAACGACAACGTGACAATAGCAGGTGTCGCAACAAAACTGGAGAATGGATATCAGTTCTATCCATTCTCTTCACAAAACTCCGAATGCTGTAGGGCCTACGTCACATATGCGCGTGGAAAGATCAAAGATTATCAAAAACACGAAAGACTGAATGATAGTCAAGGTTTTTAGGCACAGTTCTGCACACTCGGCGTCATGCACGTCCTGACGTCCCTAGGCCTAAATGTAATGGTAAAGGTAAAGCAGGCCGTGCCCCTACGTACGTGGGTGGGGTGTTCATCTCCCCCCTGTTGAGGCTACACAGCCTGAAAGCAGACAGACCACTAAACTGTCTGTGCGACACCAAACCTGTTGTCATGGACTTAAAAGGTCTATGGGTTAAGACAACCGAAGCAAAGCACTGCAACTGAAGCATAATAATGAATAACAACACTGTAAATCCAATACTAACAAAAAATCATACCTATTCAACTTGGAACTCAGGCCAATATTCTACCAGGGAAGGTCAGTGTCGCGCTGACAACAGGGCTTGAACTACCGTTCAGCCAGTGAAAATATCTACACCAACTATCGGTTTCAAATAACTACCGAACTATTATAATAATAATAAACGTATTATTACTATTGATATTATTATTATACGGTTTATACACAGGTTAAGTCATCCACAAGTGAAGAAACGCAAGTGTGGGCACATCACGTGTTACTGCAGGAAAGCACGGCCGTACAGAGTAGATTTAAGCCGCCTATTTCTAAAGATACTACTTGTTAAAGTTAAATAGGAAATAACTATAACTGAAAAATAAATATTTAGCTAATTACAGCTACAACTACCGTGATTACCACTACTGCTTTTAATTTTTGCTAAACTGGTCTTTTTGGAGTTACTCCCAGTCAGACTGGATCCACAAAGTAAGGAGAGTCAACTGAATTCTGGCAGCAAAAGCTTAAGCCTAACTGAAAATCATAACATTGCGACTGTTTTAATTGACATCGTAAACAACACAAAAAAATCAAAACACTGTCACACAGAAACTGAACATGGTAAACAGTTCACGTAATAAATAAACTTCAAAACAGATATATGCATGCCTCACTGCGTAAAGCCATTACGCTCGTAACTAACTCACTACAGAATGAAAAATACTCAGCACCGCACAAACAAAATCAAAATAACACAACTAAAAATTACCCAATTGGACAGATCCAAGTAAACACGCACATAAAACGAAACTAAGTGAGTGAGTGAGTGAGTAAGGTTTAACGTCCCACCTGACACAGTATAGGTCATTTCGGGAACGGCCTTTCAAGATGGAATGCACACAAACCCATAATAATGGAACAGTAAGTTTAACCTTTACAGAAACACAAAACACAAGATACAAAGAACAAGCTAAACCTAAAATTGTAAGAACTCCATTATATGTGTGCAAACGTAATGAACATAATGGTAGTTCTAATAATCTTCCCTGTTATCCTCCAGACAGACATCAATGTGATAATGCTGTCTATTGGAGGACAATAGACAGCATCATCACATTGATGCGAAACTAAAGACTGAAGTGATTTTAGTGAGCACTATATGTGACACATTCAGCAACTGATAAAGATCTCTGTAGGAATTAAACCTGGATTGCTTGTTCAGTCACATTCTTATCACCAAGTAATATTTGCCAGGCCCCTACACAGGCCCAAAGGGCTTAAACTGAAATAACGAGTCAAATATTACTTCACTGAAACAGGCCAGGAGGCTATGCTGTTTAATAAAATTTTGTGCCTAACCTACAGGCTGCCCGAATATGCAGGGGTGATAATATGAGTCTCAAGAAGTACCAAAAAATTAATACTAGTGAAATATGTGCCCAAATAAAGTTATATAAATGCATACTGTGGTCAAATAGCAAAGTGTTAAATCTACAACAGTAAGGCTTCTGTTCTATCACAACTTAAGTAATCTGAAAACAACTTCGAGGAAACTGCAAACTACTTACTGTGTGATCAGGAGGCCAACTCAGCCTTCTACCCTCAGCAGGACGTACAAGATAGTTATGTCTGCTGGGTGAATTCCAATTCTCTATCAGCATGAGAAAAGCTGGGTGCATAACGTGCTGCAGCCATGTCAGTCAGCTGCCAATTCTGAGATCATGCACACTGCATCTGGACACGAGCACATCATTAAAGAAAGAAGACTGCGATGGCTGGGACATGTACTGAGAATGGAGAACTCCAGAATACCCGCATCAGGCAATACAGTGGGAATTGAGGGGCTACAAGTAGAAGCCAGGACGGCCAGGGAAAAACTGGATCGACATCATCAGACGAGATCTGAAGGATATGGACACTGGCTGGCAAGAAGCCAAAAACTGGCGACAGACAGAGCAGAATGGCGACCGACACCATGTAGCCCAATGCAACCATGAGAATGCAGGCTCAACTAAGGTCTAAGGACTTGAGACTGACTCATCTCAGCAATGCTATAAGACAACTACCGTATCTAAACATTTACCGATACATCTGCTGCAGATCATCAGCATAAGGTTTAAACGTCACTAATAAAACATCTACCGATTATACACAGTGGGCCACAAAAAAAGTGGCACTTTACTTTTGTCAATATCTTCGCCGATTATTGACCGATCTTCAAAATTCTTTTACTGGCAAATTTTGTGGACAATTTGCAATAATGTGATTATTATATATCCCACCACACGGTAAATGCGTTTCTACACTACCTTGTGAAATATAAATGTAAGCAAAAACTAACGATAATAACAAAAATTTAGGTAAATAAATAACGCTTCATACCAACATTGCAATGAATGATTCGTATGACACTAGACTGTGTTATACCAACACAGTCTAGTGTCATACAGACCATTCACTGCAATGTTCATCTAAAATGTTTTTTTTTCAATTTTACCAAAATGTTCGTTTATTATCGTTATGTATGCACATTCTATTGATATTTCACAAGGTAGTAGAGACGCATTTACCGTGTGGTAAAATATGTAATAATCACGTTATAGAAAATTGTCTGCAGAGTGTGCCAGTGAAAGAATTGCGAAAATTTATCAATAATTGGCGAAGATATGGACAAAAAAAAGTGCCACGTTTTTAATGGCCCACCCTGAACTACCTGTCACAATATGGACAAACAGACTAAATACATACAGACAACTGAGACACTGGAAATACAAAGTGGCAAGACTACATGTTCAAACTAGTGTTAGCCAATTTTGCATGTGAAAGGCTTAAAGTCTGGGGGTCAAATTATACATAGGTTAATCACTTTAGATGAATTTTTGCCTCAAAACTTCAGGGGTCAACTTATACGCAGATCGACTGATACACAAGTATATACGGTACATTGCTTGCTAAAGCTGCCAATTGCACAAAATTATTTTCACAAAAAAGTAGCACAGAAAAAGCAGCATGAATGCACAGTGCTGATGATGTTATAAATAGCTACGACCAGATACAAATAACAAAATGCAACAATCCACCGAAATGTTAGCTAGATGCAACAAGTGCATTACTTATACCTGTACAACATTTCAGTCACGAGATACTCTAGGAGAAAACAAATAACAAAAAATACACACAACTGATACGTCAGTGCAAAGATATCACTTCACTACTATCTGTATCAACGCCAATAATGCAATAATCAAGTGCAGCGATTCTCGCCTGCATAACCACTAGTGATTTCTCAATCACAGGATCCGGGATAAAAAATTGTAATTCATAGAACACGTTTTTACACACGATAGCAGAATACATCGCGCGTCTTAGCCATCATCTAGGCGTCTGTCTGTCACTCGTGATCTGTATCAGAACGGAGCAAGCTAGGATCATGAAATCTTCACAGAGACCAGCCCCAAGGACTCGCTTTTCGTCACAAAATTTCATGCCACTAGGTGAGGGGGTTCCCCTCGAACGAGGGCGTCAAAGAGGGGTACCCCCTAAAAAGACGTTATTTTGCCGTTATTGGCTCATATAGTGTGAAAACGGTTGCAGATGGGTACATACATGCTGCTTATAACAAGCACTAGTGACAGGCTTTTTAGTTTTATCAACGTCGATGACCCTGAACGACTTTGAACCACCCAAAATAGGTTTTTAGTGAATTTTCCGCATTTTTTGGATGCAAGGCACATTTCAATATTAAACTGTAACGAAATGGCTGGAGATAGACCAAAACAACCTGCATATGACATTTTCAGCATTAAACGTAGACTTTAGCAGTCCAAGTCCCAACCCCCTATGTTCAAGGAGGCTGATGCAGGTGGGCGTCAAAGACAGCACCCCCCCCCACCTAAAGTGATTATTTAACCACAATTATCTCGTGTAGCTTGAAAACGATTGCAGATAGGCACAAGCATGCGGCTTATCATAACAAGCAATAGTGACAAGCTTTTTATTGGTGTCAAC
>Ga0209367_1014152_pt1 | contig 10157 bp, 6 predicted proteins | sample WorMetLIZISLAND2_FD_187412 | JGI IMG/M metagenome (GOLD analysis project Ga0209367, IMG submission 187412) | Marine gutless worms symbiont microbial communities from Max Planck institute for Marine Microbiology, Germany - Olavius geniculatus... ...
CACGCAGGCGTGCGACAGCAGCCGTGGGCCGGTCGGACGCTACGCTGTGATTGGCTGCAACTTGCAACATCATGAATAAAATTGTGCGCGCACAATATTATGCTAATGAGGTCTGCAACGTTGTGCAACTTATTGCAGCGCTTGTTGCAAGTTTTATTGCAGATGTAATAGCTTTTCTTGCAGCTGCAAGACGTTGCATGTTGCGTGTTTTATTGCAGTTGTAATAGGGGTATAAGCCCAGTGGTTGCTATCTAAAATTGAGTACATAGGAATGTATAACGGGCTAGAGCAGCAGTAGCTGGGTGTTGTGCGCTGTACAGCGAGGAAGTATTTGACTTTTCCAGTGGTCAGATGACGCAGACAAAAGCCAAACATCTCAAGGACTCAATGTGCAGTGAATTTGCACAGATTTTTGAGCTCTGCCAGTTTGTCTTGGTCAGTACACACCCACATATTTAATTACGCTGTTCTCCCCCCCCAAAAAAAATGGACCTACAGTTTTTGCTGGATATTTGGATAACTTTGGAAATTTTTATGTAGTTTTACAATTTCTAGCGCATGTTAATTCTGATTATGATATTCGGGATAATATGTGCCAAAAAATGTAAAATTGTGTTTAAGTCTGTTAAAAGTTATGCAGGAAAAAACCGTAGGTCAATTTTTTCCAGACACGATATTGCAGCTGATCATACGTAGCTTATCAGCACAGTCTAGTGATCTGGCAGTCGGTAATCATTCGGTTGCATTCAGAAAGTAAATCGCAGTTTGTTTAATTATTAGTCCGCCCGAAAACGATAGTTTTCGGAAGGACTTATGTTTTACTGCAGATGTTTTTTATTTATTTTTTCTCCACTCGCGAGATCTCCGAGATGCGTGGGCCGACCGGCGTGAAATTTTGCACGATGGTCAGTACTAGGCCCTATTTTATAATGCCGGTCCAAAATTTTGGGGGGCACACCCGAAAAAAATTTCGGGGCGAAAAACATGCAAAATTTAGCCCGATTTCGGACGACTTCGAAGTTCAGCGGCGAATATCTCCGAAACGGATGAAGATTTTCTAAATCGGATTTTTATTCCATCTACCGCAATTCCTCCTGCGTTAGGCGAAACAAGTCCGGTAAAGTTTGGTCCAGTGACCTTGGAGATCTCGATGTTGAATCGTACCCATTCAAAGTGCATTTTTCGGAAGACCATATTTCGGCCCCTAGGGGGTGCTGCGCCCCCATATTTTTACACGCGCTTGAGAATGACCAAGTCTTACTAGCGCACCCCCATCGGGGACGGCGGCCCCCCTTACAACTTTTTCAAAGGGGAGACAAAAATTGCCTTAAAATGTAGCATATTAGACGAAGGATATTTGGAGCCAAAGGGAGTAGCTTCATGAGACTTTGCCACATGACGTGCTGCTAGATGGGGGTGATAACGTGGGTACAACTTTTAGGGGGCACCGCCCCCTTAAAATTTGGGAGTGCAAAAAACGCACAAAATTTAGTACGTTTAACGACAACTTTCGACTTTGAGCACAAATATCTCTGAACTGCATAGGGATATCGGCAAGCGGGAAACGGCGTTATCAAATACAGTTAATTCCGCGTTGAATAAAAGAAATTGTGTGAACTTCAGTCCACTAACATCAGAGATTACGCGGCTAATGTTTACCCACCGAAATCAAATTTTTCGGAAGGCCATATTTCGGCCCCTAGGGGGTGCTGCGCCCCCAAATTTTTACAGGCGCTAGAGAATGATCAATTTTTAGTAGCGCACCCCGCACTTCTTACAACATTTTTCAAAGGGGAGTCAAAAATTGCCTTAAAATGTAGCGTATTAGACGAAGGATTTTTGAAACCAAAGGGATTAGCTTCATGAGACTTTGCCACATGACGTGCTGCTAGATGGGGGTGATAACGCGGGTGCAACTTTTGGGGTTCACCCCTCCCCTTAAAATTTGGGAGGGCAAAAAACGTTAAAAAATCGGTGCGATTTACGACAACTTTTGAGTTTGAGCGCAAATATCTCTGGAACCGATGAAGATAGCGACAATATGTAAACAGCGTTGATGAGAAGGATCCTTTGCGCGTTGAACAAAAAAAATTTTGTGAAATTCCGTCCACTACGAACAAAGTTATAAGCGCTCATGTTGACCTACTCTAAGTCGACAATGCGCGTTCGGCGTATGCCAATGCATTTGAGTTCGCGGCACGTGACTTTGGTGCCGAGAAAATTTTACCCCCACCCCTAATTTCTTCCCAGTCGGACTTGGGGCGCCGGGCGGACTCACGTTGGGCTTTGCCCCAAATTTCTAGTTTTTATTGTTTTTACTTTAATTGTTAGATCCAGTATCTTTTGATGATATATATTTGTTTCCCTAGATACTGATGGATGCATTATGTTTTGGGGTTGTGTATCCACCAATGTGTCCGTGCATCCCAAACAATTAGTTGGTACAGTGTCTTGGAATCTGATGCAGGAAGGAGATTTTGCCAAACTTTGGTTGATGAGCTCCATGAGGTCTCAGATGAACTGACAAGGTTTTGAAGGTTGATGGGGTCAAGGCTGAGGTCACTACAAGGTCGAACATGAAAAATTTTAGGAAGCATATCTCCTGCAAAGCTTGGAGGATTTTGAGCAAATGGCATACCTGTATGCATTTCATAATGTTGTTGGATGAAGTGGTAACTTGTCTTTTCAAGGTCATCAGGTCAAAGTCAAGGTCAGACGTTCATGTGAGTGTCCGTGATGGGTCGAAGCATCAAAATCGATACTTTTGGGCTTTGAAGTTTTATCTAATTTTGTGACAGTTTAGTTGTTGTTTTTATTTCAGGAAAAGTCGCAGAATGCAGCACTGGTGGAAGCCACACTGGAAACATTGTTACGATTTCTGAACTGGATTCCACTCGGATACATATTTGAGACCAAGCTGATCCCGACGCTTTTTAATGTAGGTTGAACCATCATGTCTGAGTCTGCATTGGTTCGATTGTTTTTAACACAGAACTTTGCTGGCAGTGCTGCTGCTGTTTTTATGCCTCTGCCACTGATATGGATAGGATTTGGGCAGCAGTTGAATTCTGTGGTTTTTGCAGTTTTTCCTGATTAAAAAATTAGTCGAAATTAATCAATTAATATCTGTTAATTTTTGGAAATTAGTTCATTAAAATGTTTTTAATTGGTAGCAGCCCTAATATTCATCATCAGTGATTGAAGACAGAATGGAACATGGTGAGCTAGCGTGTGCTATTAATAGATTGTGTGTTATTGACAGTTTCTTCCAGTGCCACTCTTCCGAAACGTGACGTTGAAATGTCTCACTGAGATTGGTATGTGTCCAGATCTACTTGATGTTTTGTCGATGCATAATGCATGTCATTTATTGATCTAAAATTGTTAGTTTTGACTGTGCACGGACTTTAGTTAGTGAAATGATGACGGCTTTAATGGTAGCGCCAGCAGCAAAAGTAAAATACCGAATCGTGAACTGATATTCAGTCTATAGTTGTTTAATAATTACTCGGTTATTTTGATCAGCCATTTTTTGTTTGTTCCATTAGTTTGTTTTACACGCGAAAGCAGCTACTGCTTTCAGCACGTCTTAGCCATCGCAATTCTGTCTGTCGGTCCATCTGTCTGTCACACGTGTGGATCAGTCAAAAACAGTGCAAGCTAGCATCACCAAATCTTCACCATTAGCTGCCCGGAAGACTCTAGTTTCAGGAACCGTAAAGTTTTTCCATAAATTCGAAGGCTATCACTCTGAACGAGGGTGCTTCATGATAGGGGGATGGGAAAAATTTGCAGTTTTTAGCCAATAAGTTGCTGTATCTCAGTAACGGTGCGAAATAGGGCCTAGGTTACTATTAATCACTAATAGGAAGTCGTACACTGGCTCTCGATTGCCACCGAATTCAATGACCTTGGATGATCTTGTATGCTAAAATGGGGGTTTTTATGGTTTTTTAGCGATTTTTGGCTGTGAGACACATTTTAAGAGCGAATTGCACTAAAACCAATTGAGATAGACATGGACAAGCTGCATATGAAATTTTCAGCATTAAACATAGATTTCGATGGTCCAAGTCTCGATTTTCGAGGTTCAAGAAAACCTGTCCACGAGGGCATTAAAGTGTGGTATCCCCATAAAAGTTGCGATGAAATGGCTGGAGACAGACTGACATTTTGCGAACAGTTTGCGCATCTCGTGAGCATTAGCTCAAATTTCTTGTTTTGTGTTAATGACACGTTGTTGGCAAGGTTATAATGTATGGCTTTCTTGGCAATGTTGGTTTACATGATGAAGCAAACTTAGAGCACACGTTGTGCATGTATATTTTGAATACATTTGCTTCATGTTTGCTTCATGTATGCTTCCTCGTGTAAATGGGATATTAATGTTTTGCCAACATAAATTGGACGTCTCAGTTTCGGTTGCTTGTCTGCAGGTATCTTGCTTAGAATATTTCTGGTTTCTGTTTAGCATAAGGCAAAAAACTCGCAACGGAAGCCAGTTGAGACGTGCGAGTGAGTGGACTAGTGGAGGATTATTCTGGTAGATTTTTTGTCCATATGTCATCAGCATTAAACTGGTTTTTCTTCCATTTGGTTGATTGAAGTGGTATTTCATCTGCATGTTGCACTGTAATCCATTTGTGTGATTTAAAGGTCCATGGACACCAAAATTAACTTACCATTTTCCTAAAAGAGCACAATTTTCCGAGAATTTTGACAGTAATATCGGCACCCAGCGTTTTGTCAACACAAAGAAACTTACATTTGAAATTGACGATCCACAAAAACGTCACAGAGAACAAGATGCTGTGTTGACAGGCTGATGATGCCACCATGTGTACTCGTAGTTAATGTAAAATACGCACAGAAACATAAGCATTATAAAATCACATTGTCTATCTATATATTGCTGCAGTTGTTATGCCACACAGTATTTTTTGCCATTAAAATTATTAAAATTAATTGGTAAACACTGATTGGGTACACACGGTGATAACACTTCCGGCCACTTCCAAGATTAAGATTTTTCAGCATAACGTAACGTAACGCCATTTTTTGTTATATTCAGGCATTAATTTCATACATTTATAAAGCTTAAATCATCATATTATGTAGGCAAGGTGAAATGCCTAATTGAGGTCTACATAAATTTTACAAGTGAGTTTGGCCATGGCCATGGACCTTTAAATGCATTGATTGGCTAATGGATTGACCGATTGACTGATCTGTCGTGCTGTCATGTACAGCCGGTGTACAAGTGCCACAGTATGAGGAGGAGTTTAGACAGCTGTTTCTACTGACACTGGATAAACTGAAACAGGTTGGTATAATAAGATTTTCGTCAGTAGCTATTGCTTGCTTGCTCTTTGTGGTGCCGAGTCACTGACTGCACTCGAAACCAGAAACGTGTCAGTGTGAAAATTGCATGCCATATGGAGTAGGTTTTGTTTCATTTATTTTTCTGTTTGGTTGATTGGGGTGGTGGTATGTCTGCATGCTGCACTGTGAGTCTCATTCTTTGCTAGCTTTTATTACACCTCATTTTCATATGCATCTCTGATCATTCATGACATATGTCATAATATAAATCTGTTATAATTGATAGTGGACTACTGCACAGTAACATGGCTCTTGTTAATCAGCTGCTGTTGTTATTTCTGCCAAATAAACATAATGAATGGCAGAGATTATGTTTTCATCGGATAGTGTGTGTCAGTCTGCATGTATGCAGCAGCATGTCGTCATCACTGGCAGCTATATCTGCTAATGACGTCATTACGTTGTGTATTATCTTTGACATCACTAGCAGCGATGCTTGTGGCGAACACTGTAGTTATAGCTGTTAACATTGGGAAAGATAGAAGTTTGGCTAGTTATTTTATCGTTAACTAACAAATTTACAAAAAATGGATTTACACTGCTATTTTGTTAATTTTTGGGGGGAGAATGAAAGGCTGGAATAAAAGGGGCTTCCACGCAGAGTGGAATGACAATGTTGTGGGGTGGTGCAAAGATGCGAATCTGCAGAAACCGAGCAGCTCAGCACAGGAGCGAAGCAACCGGCAGAAGATGATGAAGCAAGCATCAAACGTCACTGGGCACTGAGCTCTTGTCTAGTAATGATGATGACATGATAACTTGGCAGACTTTCACGTGCACAGTCTTCTAGTTGTAGTTGTTGTGGATCGTAGATGTTGCCGGTGACAACTAATGTGCGGGAGGCGTATCAGAACGGTCGAGATGACGAGCAGAACTTCATTCAGAATCTGAGTCTGTTTCTGTGCACATTCTTGCGGCATCATGGACAGCTCATTGATAAAAACGCACAGTTCCACGACGTTCTGCGCGAGGTCTGTCTCTTGACACCTTGATTTTGGGTTCCCTTGCTTTCTGCAAAGTCCTGCAAATCAAAGACAAAGGTCCTGGATAATGAAAATCTTGAATAGTTGATGAATTTACCGGTAGTTCGAAATGAGCAATGTGTGCCACTAGCGCAGCACTCACTTACTAAAATGCAGTGATGTGATACATTTCGAAATGTTTCGCATGCCATACGTCTTATGAAGAACTTTGTGCATTGGATTACACTCTGTACTCACAGTAAGTAATTGCTGTTTGTCTTTATATTTTAATGTTAAAGTCTTGGAGTTATTATTAGTAAACGAGTGGGATTGTCCAAAATCAGATGGGACTAATTTTCACAATTGACTTTTACCTCTATCACCCTTATCTGTCTGTCACTTTGTCGAGTGTAGTCTTGCTTTTTTTCTATTAAACTTCTGTTGCATACTGTACATTCAGATTTTGGTTTATTGGTTGGTTGGTCAGTTGGCGTTGTTAGTTTCTGTTGAGATTGAGGGAAGCTGACAGGTGACGGTCAAGAGCCCCAGTCCCCACTCCATTGAAAGAGGAGATTGGAGTCACCAGTCGAAATTTTCATTGCAAATCTCAGCTGAACTATGTTAAAGTTAGGTATTCTGCAGTATGATCACTGACCCCATGGACCATACGTCTTTTCTTTCCCTGAAAGAACGTGTTCGGAGTGATGCTTTGAACTGTGCACTGCAACTGTCTTAATATGCCACAATGCGGATCTTTTGCCCATCTGTCTGTTCTTTCCTTATGTAGGCCATCCTATATGGGCTACTAAACGGGAAGGAAAACCGAGGTTTCAGAAGCTCAAAAAAGTTCAGAATCTCAATGGTTGAGACATATTTTCAGTTATGATTATCATGGCGTTTGCTGACGTGGTGCTTGTGTGCAGGCACTGGCATATCTACTGCTGATATCTGAGGTTGATGAGACGGAGATATTTAAGATTTGTCTGGAGTACTGGAATACGCTAGCGTCCGAGCTGTATCGTGACAACCCGTGCACCATACCGGCGCCGCTCTTTGTCAACAAACAAGTGGTGCTCGAACTACCTCCACGTCGGCTGCTATATATCCCAGTTCTGTCCAAGGTCTGCTCATCTCTGTGTTTGTCTTGTGGCATGACATATTGCTCGTTTCTTCTGTTTTTATACTTTTTTTATTACCTCTACTAAAGCCGGAGGTAATGTGATGTTATGTGACGGTGGATGATTTTCTGGTGGGAAACAGGTTGTGTGAAGAGATGAAACAACAAAGCCAAGAACAGGGAGAAGTGGTCTATTGAACCGAACATGTTAGCGTCCTTGTCTAACACCGACTGTAAGAGCTATTTGAATATTGTGTATTGTGTTTTATCGTGAACTTTAGTCTCTATGTAACCAGTACTTATATATCCAGTATCTGCTGCCAAACATATTAAATGAATCAATTGAAGAAAGGTAAAAAAAGGGTAAAGATCGTCAATTTGTATAGCGCATCATCGCTTATACACGCCTCTTATGCGCTTTCGTCACCCACCAGAGCCGCCGGCCGCCCAGCCGCCGCATGCAGCCTGCAGACACAGGCTAGTGCAGCGGCCAGGCCAGGCAGCCCCAGTCAGCTGTACTAAGGTCCCCACTTTCCATAACCCATATAATGGGTTACTACTCATTTAACCGACCCCGGAGGGATGGCAGGCTGAGTTGGCCTTGTTGGTTGACTGATAGCAGATGCTTTGCTCACAAAGTGGTCACACGGCCATTTATCAGTCTAGCGCAGGATAGGGAAAGTTTGCCGGCCAGGACCAACGTTCTAACCACTATGCTACGCCACCAACAATTTGTTGGATATGTCATTGCTAATCTGTCATGTCAAATGTCAAGTTTAGATTTATATAGCACATGCTTGGATTGGCTGGTGGCCTAGCGAGAGGCGTGGCCGCCAGCCACACTGACTGCTGCATGCGCGCCGTCAGAGACAGACGCCGACAGCCGGACGGACCAGATAGTTTTTGGTTTAGATAGTTAGCAGTTTCCTTGTGTGCTTAGTTAAAGTTTGATAAAATATTTATTAAATTATACTAATCATTGTTCATTTATAATTAACATTTTAACTTAATTAATATACCTTACAGGAAACCTTATACACATGGTAAAAACCTCAAATGTGCTGGACACACTACTACTGCAAGAACAAGATTGTCTTCACTGACTGTCTAAAAGTGTCTGCAGATCACTCCGGATCGCAAAGATCCCAAAGGTCATCCTGCAGTGAGTTTCGGACAGTCGGGCTGGCAACAGAAAACTGTGTTGACATTGTGCTTGCACTTCCTGCTGCTGCTGCTGCTGCTGCTGATGGTGATGATGACAGTGAAAATATTGATGTTGCGGATGCTGTTACAGGTACGTCAGGTGATGATATCTCGGATGGCGAAGCCGGAGGAAGTGTTAGTGGTGGAGAATGACCAGGGCGAGGTTGTTCGTGAATTCATGAAGGACACGGACTCCATCAACTTGTACAAGAACATGCGTGAAACACTCGGTAATACATAGTCAACTCCAGTTCTCTTGACCTTTTAGCGATGAAGCCAATTTACGAGACATCTTACAAACATCATTGCAGATGCACTCATGAGTAGTTATGCTGTTATCGACCGTGAACAAAATATCCACTTAATCCATTCACATTCAAGTTAATTGTAGACAGTAGTGCTGCCTCTGTCAACAACTTTACTAGTTAGTAGTAAGTGACTTTTTAAAATTTCAACTAATCAACTAAATAGTCGACTAATTTTAATTAGTTGACTAATTTATTGGTCCACAATAGGCAACTCCAGTAGTCAACGGCAGCATTACTCACAAGCAGATGTTAGTGTCATAGTATTTTCATGTTTGTATTTTATTTTTGGCCAAAGCCATGTAGACCATGGAGGACCCCAGTCGCTTGTGAACCTGTTTTTTCTTGCTGATTCAATAAATAGATTGATTGACTGACTTATAGACTGATCATTTCATCAACTGGAATTCAATTCTTAGTTGATTAGTTAGTTTGTTATTAACTGAATGACTAAGGCCCAGGTTCTGGATCTTATAGTTAACTGATCAGTTAGAAAACCATCTGTTAATTGTAACTCACTAGTTAAGTTTGTGTGTGTTTCTGAACAAAACCTTGACTGGTTGTCAGCTGATTGAATAGTAAACTTGAATAGTTGCTTAGCAATGATGCACACGACACTAATTACTTCAGCTTAGTGCAGACGGTCGTCATGAATATTAATGAGTTTAAGTGCACGTCAGCCCACGAGGCAGCCAAGCGATTGCGGATGGCCATTTTGTCCATTCATGAATGTATGTTGTAGTAAAATATGTAGTAGCAAATGTCTTATCAAGCATGTTGAACGCAGAGCTATGCGGTAAAATCGCTTTATCACATTTTTCAATTAACTGCTTTTAAAATGGTACAAAAGTTATGTTAAATACGATCACCATGATCAACAGTTAACTTCTGCCATTATGACCATTGGTTAGTGCTATGGGAAATAAATGTACAAAACATCAGTTTATACACTTGTTAACGGCGACATGCAATGAGTGACATCGAAAACAGCAAAATCATAAAAAGGTGATATCACTCACCATCACGTCGCCTAACTGTCAATGTGCTGTTGAATAATATCAACTTTTTATGATTTTTGCTGTTTTCGATGTGTCACTCATTGCATGTCGCCGTTAACAAGTGTATAAACTGATGTTTTGTACATTTATATTTGCTGTTTTATTACAATAACAAAGTTTTTATGTTGAT
>Ga0209367_1014153_pt1 | contig 10156 bp, 5 predicted proteins | sample WorMetLIZISLAND2_FD_187412 | JGI IMG/M metagenome (GOLD analysis project Ga0209367, IMG submission 187412) | Marine gutless worms symbiont microbial communities from Max Planck institute for Marine Microbiology, Germany - Olavius geniculatus... ...
GGTGCTGGTGATGAACACTTCGAACATTTGCAGTGGCAATGGAATTCTGGCATTTGATCATTATTTAACTGTGTTGTTTCAACGATGTTATGAAATTGGTGTTGTAGCATGATCATTTTTGAATGCCGAAAAATCGGTAGGCGGTCATGTTAAAAAATCTATAACTTCGTCGTTTTTCAACAGAATCACATTTTATTTGGCTGTTAGATGTAGAAGGTTTCAGTAAATAAAGCTGTAAAATTTCATATTAAAATCCCAAACGGTTGCTGAGAAAACAGCGAAAAAATTTAGGGGTCCACTTTTTTCTGCCGCACCCTGTAGGTAGTCGTTATCGTCCCATCCAACGGTATTATTAGCCCTGATTATTTGGGGGTTTTAGCTGCGAAGGTAATGGGGCAAAAACGGGCCATAGAATGTTTGGGGTGAATCTATAATAAGACACACTCGACACAGTCAGGGGCGACACCCTATGTATTAGATAGCAAAAGAGAGCGAGATGTGCTCGCTTCAACAGCACGACAGCCAATGAAATATACAGAGTTATTGTCGAGTTGCTTGCTGCTCGAGTCAATTAACTAGGTCTGCTCAATGTCAGACTACGTTATCTCTCACTAGCAACATAACGTAGTCCTACCACCCTCCTAATCCTTAGTAAAATAAAATTTTAGGGGTTAAATTTTATTTTCAATTTTCTAAAAAAACTCTTCAAAATTTTTGAAGTCCAAAATGCCAGGTAGGCCTACCAGGTAAATATTTTCTTTATGATAAAAGAATATGTGAATTAGGCCTAAAACAAGAAGTTGGAAATTATGAAGATCAGGAATGTTAAGCGTGTTAAAATTTTCATATAAATCCAAAACACGAGCCTTACGTGGGGCATTTTGAAAAATTCGTAACAGTTCATTGTTTAGTACCATTAATCTATTAAGTAAGCACGGTAAGTATTCCTATAGATTTATATACCATATAGCAAATGTGAGTGTACAAAAGCAAAGTATATAGGCCTAGTTATCACAACTTTAGCAGGCAAAATGTGACGTATTTTGAAAAAAGCATACTAGTTAATCTAATGATTTTGTTATAAATGTAATTAATATGTTCAGACTAAGTAAGATTATTGTAATTATAATCCCCAAATATTTACAACAGCTGACCTGCTTAAGAATCACATTACCAAGCTTTAACTCAACTTTACAACGAGCATTATCATCACGAATACCAAAGACACTAAAACAGGTTTTATCCAAACTAAGGCTAAGTTTGTTAGCTAAAAACCAAGTAGTCAACTTTTTGTCTTTGCTAGGGTTGCTCACAGTTTGCTGCCATCTTCCAGCTATTGTGATTTCTAGTCATGCACATCCGAAATTGTACTCAGTTAAAATTCAATGTAGGCCTACTATAATATGTAAAAGAAAGACACTATTTCATGGCAAAAGTTTAACCTGAAAAGAGCCAATGATTTAAATTAACTTGCTGTTTGTTTAATCTGAATATTACATAAACTGTGATACAGTGGGACAGTGTTTCAGTTACCAGCATGTGATTCTGGTAACTGAAACAGTCTAGCGACACATGGACCTCTGATCATCCCAGTAGTTTTTAACGTTTAGTTTAGTTTTTAACTCCCGGGATCTTTACTACCGAGGGTATTAAAAAATAATAAAAATAATAATAATACGACAATTTGTATGGCGCCGTAAAAGATCCTAAGATAAAAACAAAAGCGCCTGACAAAACATGCGAAATAAAAACAATAGGCCTAACATCAATGTCTAAAATGCGGAATGCTAAAACCTGACGTCAGATTAACGGGAACGATATTTCAAACAAGTGTGTCTTCAGTAGCCGCTTAAACGAGTCGACAGACGCCGCGGATCTAATGTTCACAGGTAACGAGTTTCATGCAGAAAAATGAAGAAACGATGAAGAAACGATGGAAAAGCTTGAAAAAAGTTGAATAATCAAAGCAAGCTTAAGTGGCGTAACTCAGAATAGCATGTGTATAAAAGTACATTAATATAAGCAACATAAATCTACGGCATTTAGCAAAACATATGTGTTACTGATTTTAGTAAGCTTACTTGTAGTATAATAACAATAACTAGAAATTTCAAGCCAAGCAGCTCAACGTGAAGTCTGCTCGGGAAGAAAATTAACGAATTGAAATCCTGCTCCTAGTTACGTTACGTTACATGGTCTGAACGCAAGAGCATATTAGATTAAGCAGCACGCGCAGTGTCAATTTAAGGTAGATTTAAATCAGACAATAAAACTTTGTTGTTGGTAGAAAAATCAATTTTTGAAATTTCCGTAGTTAAATGGTTGGCAGTAATGTGCGCTAGCAAGCTTTAGCCATTCTTTAGCAAATATTAAATTTTGAAATTAAAATTAAATATTTTTTAAAATATTAAAAACCGAAATATAAACTTAGTCTTCTGAAAAAGTTGACTTTGTGTAGATCGAAATAAGACAACTAAACTTTGTGGTTAGTAAACCAAAGTTTATCATTTTTTTCACTAAATGCGGAAAGATCGATCATCGCTGTCGAATAACTATGTTTTCAATTTTCGACAATAGGTCGATCGATTCTGCAAATATATGTAAGCAAAGTCAAAAGTTGTCTGAAATTGTGCTAAATTTTGCAAATTCATTTGCCTTGTCAAATTTTTACGGTGCAGGCCTTCGTATAAATCTTAACCAAATTCTTATATCTGCAGATTACTATAAACTAAACTGATGTGCATAGATAGCGCTAGTCGTTCTTTGCTGTATGTATAATATAGATCACATTAGCCTATTTATAAACAATGGTTTTTTTTAAATTGTACAGTTTGTATTGTAAGCATTCTTGTAATGTGTTAAGTTCTGCTATTAAACAAATACATGCATATAAATATGCTTTACGGCACATCACGTGGCAAAGTTTCATGAAATAAATCCCACTAAGCTTAAAGTTATTATGCTGAATTTCAAGCTATACTTTGTTAGCTAACTGCAGTTGACCGTGTGTAGGCCTACTGGCACAGACAGACAGTTATGGGGTGTTCACACGATCCAGCAAACGTCCAGCAAACTTCCACTAAATGTATTCAAAATACACGTGCTAATGCTGGACGTTTGCTGGATCATGTAAGCACCCTATTAGACGTGTTAAGCGTCGGGGTACATGTTTTGCTGGATCCAATCGACATACGTTGACACACGCGCAGCAACGCTCAGATCGTCGTCCTGACTACAAGTGCTGTTCGGGGAAAAAAAGCTGTTGATTCCAATAACAGTCCACGTGTTTTTGTGATCTTTGCACGCCAGCGGACCTCCGCTGTCACCCTACAGTTATGCCACTACGTATACGTCAGCACCATTGAGGGTGCACTTTACGACGTTAGGTAAAAGTGTCAACTGTTAATTCATAACGATGCGATGACAATCGAATTAGTGTTACTTAACAATTTTGTTACAAATTTATCTATCAAGTGCCAAAGGGCAAAATACCATGGTAGCCTACCGTGATTACGGTTCTTGCAGTTTTCAGCACAAATCAGCACAAGTACAAAGGACAAGTAAAGATTTGTACCGCGAAACGTAGCCTACCGACAAGTTCAGCCCGAGTATTAGAACCCAACAAAAGCCAACGGACATCGTTTAACTGAAAATTAATTAATCAATGATTATCGAACACAAAAGCTAGCATTAGTTTGATAATAAACAGCATCCTAAATTTAGCAAAGTTGTATGGATGACACTGAGTGACAAACACTCATCGTCGATTCGTCGGCGTTACTCATTCTATGTTTAATTAAGTATTTTTTCTGCTGGAAAAAATAGCTAAACGACACAAAGCCGAATGGTTCAACTACATATCAGTAGCCAGCTTACATTATTTTACTGCAATGTATGGCCCAATTAGTTTACGACAGAGTTTTAAGTGCTTTTGGTTCCACTGCACTCAGCCACAATACATCCCATTACAAAGGCGGCCATTTGCCGCAAGTACTGTAGCGTCAAATAGGCCTACAAGTTTAAACAAGAGGGTGCGGCCGTTGAGGAGCCGCTCGCTATGGGGCCGTCCTTGCAGTTGAGTACGTGCGTGCTGCTTTGAGTCTTTCTAGGTCTGTGCAAGGCGGCAAAGGATCCTTACGCCACCTGCCAAATATCAAGTTGATCGGACAACAGGCGGCGAAGTTATGGGGATTTTTCGCCAACAGTGCAATTAGCCGCCGTGACCTTGACCTCTGACCCCTTGACCTTGAAATTGGTCCACGGGGTGCCGGTGTCCCAGGGACCCTTCCTACGCAGTTTGGTATTCGTAGGCCTTTTCGTTTTCCGTCTAGGTGGAGGCACGGGACAGACAGACAGACAGACAGACAGACGGACAGGATCAACACATGACGGGGCCTTCTTCTAGGAAGGACGGCCCCATAATAAAGTACAAGCGCAAGCACCAGACTTGATAGTCACTCAACGCTCTGTTTTTAACTTTGCGAAATTATCTCCAAAATTTTTACTATCAAGTGTATATAATAATAACCAACCAGGCATATGCCGCTACGCCGCGTTGAAACTGATCCAATGCAGATATGATGAGCATCGTATATGTGGTCCGGACGCTTGTCATGACAGGTCTCGTAGTTTATGATGTCCAGTCTCACCTGCAGCAGACGACTAGATGGAGGATCTGTAAACATTGCGAATTGTAGATTAACGGCCACGTATCGCACTGACTCTAACGTAACCAACATTCACGTGGCGATGCCAACAAAGCGTCAAATGCTTCCAGCAAAAACGATGATCACAGGCTGAACGGTAATTCAAGCCCTGTGTTTAAAGGCGACTTCTCTTTCCTATGGGAAAGCCAAAAATTCGACCCCCACAGAATCGAAACCCCTGATCTGATTGAAATAAAATTTGGCATGGTTGATTACGTCAGCTAGATAACCACATGCAAAATTTTATGTAAATCTGACTAAGGGGGCTTCTCGGCAAATAGGTGAAATATACGCAAAAATTTTTGTAGCTATATACTTTTTTCTTAGTCAACTCACCTACAGGTCAGACCCCTCAGCAGATTTTTGCGCGCGATGGCTCAAACGACCCAGTCTTACGCAAGGATGTGCCTTTTGAAGGTTAAAAAATTTGAAATTAATATTTAAGGTATTTATTTTTTTTAAATTTTAAAATTACAATGGTGCCCATGGGGATAATTAAACAATTCTTTAAACGGTCATGACTCCGGCTAGATAGAGTCGTGATTTTTGGTTCTATAATATGGTTTTCAAAGTCGGCTAATTTAATGGTGCCATTTAAATTAACCCTCGACCGAATCTGGTTACCATGGCAACGAAATTAAAACAAAATGGGCTATAACTTGACTTGTGTGAGAAATATCTGCGAGATTTTTGTGTCTATACAGGGGTTGTCGGGGATGGGCCATCAAATGCTGCAGATCGACTTTTACCCCGACCGACCCCCGTTGCCATGGCAACGAAATCTGATACAAAATAAACTATAACTCGGCATGTGTACGACATATCTCGGATATTCTTGCATCTAACAAAGAGATTTGGGGATCCAGCAAATAAATGCAATATGCAAACCGAGTTCTAGCCAATTCTGGCCAAATTTCACAAATTTCATTGCCATGGCAACCAAGGACGGCTGTGGTAAACTTCGACTGACACTTTTGGCCAATTTATTAATGGATTTATGTTGAAGATTTTATTACAGTAAATTTAACATTTTTTTATATTTATCTTTTGACAAATATGTATAATTAAACCGAGTAAATGCCACTTGAGAAACGATTTTGCCCAAAAGATACAATAACATTTTGTGACACATCGTCTATATATAATACAGTTTTTTCTACCGTTTATTACATTGCACAGGCATACATTGTACGCGACAAAGCGTTGTAAAGATGACAGTGATAAAGAAAATTCGTGCCCAGAACATATTTTTTAAAATTTTGTTTGCAAGTCACATGTTCAGACTGGAAAAACGATAAAATAATCTATTATACGTAACCGTCGTATCCTGTTCTTCCGAAGCCAGTGTCGACGCAGACTTTGAAGTGATCAGTATTGACAGCTGGTGACGGCAGACAGATTGGAAGGATCGTGTCAGTGGAGTTGACTGGTCCAGTGAGATACAGTAGTCCGACGTCATTCAAATGATGACGAGTTCTGTAATTGGGATGAGGGATGACCCGTGAGACATTAGCATAGACAGTATCAGGATCTGTGTCATTGGCCAGGATAGCACCAAGTCGTACTTGCAGTTCGAACGCTTTTTCGGGCAGGTTACTGCAACAAGTAAACATTTAAAATCCGAAAAGACTCTAATGCAAATGTTTTGTGAATCACACCTTTAAACCATTGTCACAAAACAGTCTGACAGCAATAAGTAATCACGGCTTGTGCGATAGCAACAAGCTGTTGTATAAGCGATGTGCCAAGTCAATGGGATAGCCAAAATTTCGATCCCCCCACAGCTCCCACATTTTTTAACCGATCTTAATGAAACTTGAAACCAAAAAAGATATCCGGGATTCGACCTCACACGCACAATTTGGTTGATGTGGGACGACGGGAACGGGGTCTGCGTAGGGAGGGCATTTTCCGTTACTTTTTGTGTTCTATCTTTTTTTGTATTCTTGCTCACGCCTACAGGTCACACCAAAAGACCGATCACGACCGTTTATGGCTCAAAATGCGTGTTTCCGCGTAAAATATGGCTTTTTGGGGGTCTCGATGATAAAAAAATGTTTGGGGTCAAAACTTCTCAAAACATGATTTTTGGGGGCGTGAATAGGCACGGGATTTGATTTCAAACCATCTCGACATGTCGTGATGATTTGAAACCTCGAAACTCTTTTATGACATCCCGTTTTCTTGTCAACATCCGCGACTTGCCACTAAAAAATTAAATGTTTCGGGAAAGTCGACGTAATGGCATTTGGATAACATCTGATAACAGTTTATCACAGATAGTAATTTTGCTTATGTATTGCCAGCAAAGACAAAGGTAGTCTCCAAAAAAGTGAAAACTGCGATTTGCAACATAACGAGTAGGTTGGCATACGTGTCTTCGTCAACAATGCAGTGAGCTGCGGTCAAAATCCATCGCTTGTTAAGCAGGACGCCTCCGCACAGAAAGTATCCATTCTTTTTGAGCATAACCTGCCACGGCCAGGCACCGCGTGCTGCCGACCGACCATTAACGATGTATGGACCGATGTTCTTGATGTTTGGCGAACGACGACCACATACTTCAACACAACACACAAGTCGATTCAAAAGGATTCAAATTCAATGTCCAGTGTACGAGTCCAGCAGTTGGCCCTATTCTTGTAAAGTAAGTAAATAAGTAAAGTGTAACTTTTTATAACACATGCTTAAAAAATCTTCAATGCGCTTGCTCTGTAGTATCGCCAGTGATTAGTGAGTTACAGTCTGTCTCTCTGTCGCACATCGCGAATGACTGGCAGTGGTCGCAGTGTCAGTTCGTCACTGGGCCGCTACGACTCAGTCCTTATCAACCGTCTTCGAATTGGTCATACAAGACTTACAAACTCTTAGCTCCTAAAGGGAGAGAGTCAGCCAGTATGTGAAGCTTGCCATTCTCCGCTCACAGTTAAGCACTTTTTGGTAGACTTCACCCTTTACACTTCAGCTCGTCAGAGATACTTTGGAGTGGACACACTCAAGGACGTTTTTGAAAATGTTTCATCGGGCAACATCATCGCTTATGTTAAAAATATCAACTTTTACAATCGTATATAATGTTGTTTTTATATTGGCTTAATAGCCTTGATCTTAACAAGTATTTTAACTTTGCTTTTAATACATGCATTAAATGCTATAATTAATTTTAACCACGTATGGCACTGAATGGCCTATTTTGTGCTGATGTGCCGTTAAAAAACTACTCACTCACTCACTATAGGCTTTCGCGCGTCTCGTGAGCATTAGCTCAAATTTCTTGTCAGTTTTGTGCTCAAACTGTCAGTAATAATAAACACAGCATATCAGAGTCCTCTGTATTCTGGCCGATTTTTTTTCAAGGCCAATACTAAAACCGAAGACTTGGAGCCCAAAGTCAAAGCCACAAACCAAAAACACTGCTTTTTGTCTTCCAGGCGCCTCAAGGACGAGAGCAAATCCTTGGAGACACATCACTCGAAATATCCAAAATCAAATTGCAATCGGTTCGGAGAAAACTCCGGGACATGATCCCATATTCTATGAGGGAGAACGAACTGTAATTCACATTAATTTGCACTAAGCTGCATGACTAACCTTCATCGACAAACTTCCATCTCAGAGCAAAGCGGCCTGTGTTGATAGAGCTGTCAGTACTGAGAACAACGAACAGTGATGAACCGGATGATATAATTGTTGGCGTAGGCCTAGTATAAGAGAACGTGTCGAGTGATGGTGACTTGTCGCTGGAGCCGTCGTACAGTGACACGCTGTCATAGTTACAGCAACGCTTCAAGCTCAGCTCATCGAACGTCACAGACACCAGCTGTAAAAATATCATTCACAGACTAACCGAGTTAGTTTTGCGTTTCCTGTATTGAAATCATCACGTAAGGCAGTTAGCCTACTGGCCATATCACGCTACAATAGTAAATATTAAAACAAACGGCAAAGTTTTATTGCAGTAAATTAGAGTGGCTGGTTGGGGCAATGGTATGTCTGCTTGCTGCAAACCGCGGGTCCAACTGTTCGCTGATGCGAGCAATGGATGGCCACATAGTGCGCTGCGGTATCATCAGCTCCTGTCAATCAGCTGCCACTTCCGAGATTGTAAAAGCGCTTCTGGTCTTGAGTCCGTCTCATATAAGAAGCGCTATAGCAAGTATACCGGACACCATCTTTACCTTATTAGTGTCATTTGTGCAAAAACATCGTTTTTATTGAAACAGCAGCGAATATACTTACTTTTCCCGCAGGTACCCTTATAAGCCAGTGACATAGAGCGTTGTTCGGATATGTGCTCTGATTGTATCCAGGCGAAAAAATGCTGCCCGTCGATGTATTTAACACCGCGGGTTTTTCGCCACCACACGCTGAAGCGCTAATAGGATCTGTATCCATAACAATCGATCATTGATTCTTCGTGCAGTTTAGCAACTAAGGCGAAGTTTAACCTACTTCAAAGTGCCGTATTTGCGTTCTCATCAGCACAGGCAACTGTCAGGATTTCAGTTTTTAAAGTGCGATTTTTATGGGGCGTCAGCATCGCAGTATGCTATGCACATGCTTTGTCTTAAATTCCGTTTACACGATGAAGCAAACACGAAGCAAAGATAAAGCAAATGTGAAGCAAACTTAACCCGTCAAGCCGCAAATTATTTTATTGGGTTAAAGCACACATCGTGCACGTGTATTATGAATACGTCTGCTTCATATTTGCTTCCTCGTGTAAACGGGGTATTAGCTATCGTAGATGCGTCCGCCAGTCTGTCTGCGTGTGCGACTGCGCGTGTTTGTCACACGCTGCTATAAAAAGTGAGAAAATGAGTCTAAACCCACCCGAACCAACTATTTCGGAAAACCACATTTCCAAAAATATTGCCAGGGATGTGGCTGCAACAATATTTTCTGGGAGAGCATTCCACATGTTGACAACCCGGTGCCAAAAAGTGCTAGCAATGAAAGCAGATGAGCTGTCCACGTGTTACAGACGATTGGACTGGTTTAAGAAATTTCTGACAATCAATGTCTACTACTCCATGCAGCATCTTATAACAAAAAGTAAGGTCGGCTCTAATACGACGACTCTCGAGACTATATGCTCATTTAGTGCTTCAAGTCTAGCATTATTTGTGCAACCCGTGTAGACGCTTAGTAAGCCTCTTAAGGACGGCTTCAATTCTTCTTATTGACATTTTTGCAGACGGACCCTAGAGAGGGCTAATTCTCAAATTTTTATTCGCGCCAAAAATTGACAAAGGCTTGCTTTACACCACACCGGGGATGAGGACACTCCAGCAATTTTCATCAACGAAAAATGGCTTTAAATTTAGCATATTAGCCGCAATAACTTAAGATCACTTTCAGTAATCCGCAGTCAAACATGAGTTACTTTTAACTTATTCGACCCAACGCCACCAACCAGTTCATGGACCCAACCCGACCCGACCCATCAC
>Ga0209367_1014155_pt1 | contig 10156 bp, 2 predicted proteins | sample WorMetLIZISLAND2_FD_187412 | JGI IMG/M metagenome (GOLD analysis project Ga0209367, IMG submission 187412) | Marine gutless worms symbiont microbial communities from Max Planck institute for Marine Microbiology, Germany - Olavius geniculatus... ...
GGTGGGTACGATTCAACATCAAGATCTCCAAGGTCACTGGACCAAACTTCACCGGACTTGTTTCGCCTAACGCAGGAGGAATCGCGGTAGACGGAATAAAAATCCGATTTTGAATATCTTCATCCGTTTCGGAGATATTTACCGCCGAACTTCGAAGTCGTCCGAAATTGGGCCAAATTTTGCATGTTTTTGGCCAATGAAATTTTTTTGGGGTGTGCCCCCAAAAATTTTGGACTGTCATTATAAAATTCGGCCTAGTAGTGACTACCGTGCAAAATTTCACGCCGGTTGGCCCACGCACCTCGGAGATCTCGGGTTCAAAAAAGAAACATCTGGGCTAAAACATAAGTCCGCTCTGCAAGCTATCGCTTCCGGGTGGACTAACAAGTGTTCGAATTATTAGAAGTAAAAAAATAATTACTGAAAAGCCTGTTCGAATTATATAACTAGAATACTGCAACCGCGAACGATGTGCTCTAATGGTGTGTGGCCAGTACAACTGCAACCAGCAGGCTTACTGCGGCCTTTGAAGCATGCGTCATTTGTGAATGGGGCTGGGGCAGACCGGTCAGCACCAGAGATGTGCAGATTATGGATGCAGATCCGCAGGTTTCTGGCAGCTGATCATAGGTAAACAAAATTTGCAGATGCAGAATCATGTTCCGTGATGAGTGTAGTTTTTCTAATAACTGTTAATGGACTTTGGAATGCATGTTTAATTACTGTCTTGTTTAGCAAAATGCACCAACTTGCTTTTAACTGCTGTTACTTTGTTTAGTTATATTGTAATCTGCTATAAGCCTAGTGGCCTCCCTTACAGAACAGGCCTATTCAGTGTCGACGCGGACTGACAATCAGTCAAACTTTGCCTTTGTAAAGAAATGCTGAAGTTTTGGCATAATCTTATGAAATGGTGTGTTAACTTCTAATGCGATCTGAATCATTTGCAACGCATGGCGCTATATAAATGTGTTTTGTTTGCTTGATAGACTGATGCAACTGCATCATATGTTGTAATGCCCTACTATTTGGAGCTCTCTTCCTTTTGTCATCCGCAATAGCTGTTCATTAGCTTCCTTCCATCGTAAACTCAAAACATTCTATTTTTCAACGTCTAGCCATGTTTAGTGGCCCGCATCACTCCTTACCTCAGCGCCTTAGATTCAGTGAGTTTCTCGCTGACATTGTGCGCTTTATAAATTAAATTTACTTACTTACTTACTTACTTCTGTTGCATACCCGGATGCAAATCCTTGGTCAAAACTGCGGACTGATGTGGACTCAAAATTTTGGGATCCGCACATCTCTGGTCAGCACTGCTACCGCAGCTAACATGAAAGCACGCTGGGCAGGCAGCAGTATGCAGGCATCTCTGTTTGCTGTGTATGCCCTGGGGCTGTCTCCCCCCTTCTTCCCTACCATACAGCATGACAGACGCCATGCGTGCATTAATTGGTCTAATGCATGCACCCGGAAGCAAACAACACACAGTCATTGTTCACGGTAAACAAGCCTTATGGTTTATTTGACCTGGACCGGATGTGATGGAATTATCAGAGGCAGGTGTTCAAATTAATAGGAGTGAAATAAATAATTATTTTTCCTTAAATTTTAGGCGTTCAAATTATTAGAGTGTTCGAATTAATGGAGTATATACGGTAGTAACAAAATTAGATAATCCTGTTAACTGATGCAAAAATTATGTTTATAAACCTTCAGTCCTTCATAGTATAGGTTACCACATGACTTATACCTCACATCCAAAAAAACTTTGGCCTTACAGCAGATGAATAAAATTCCAAACAGTCAGCTCTATGATAGTAGTGAAATCAAAGCTATAAAATCACAATGTGCACAGTGTATGAGTAATAAGCAGTGTTTACAAAATGAGAAATAAAAACTCAATTAATACTAACCCTTGAGTCCATATTTAGCCGGGCATGGTGAGTGGAATCTGGAAAGACTGATCGCTTTGCAACGCGAGGATGTCTGAACTGGTAATACCCCGGCATGATCTGCAACAGTAATAAGCAGATATCAATGGGTCTTATGGCAACATGCCATGTGGATGTCCTGCTAGTTACCTGTACACATCCACTGTACTGCACTTATCTACTGTGCAGTAGACCAAGCCAGCTGCTCTTGATCTAACTACCTTAAGAAGACATAAGTTATGTAAGATATGCATCATTTTCTGATGGTTTTTGATATCCAGTGACTTGTAACCTTGGTCTATGACCTTTTGAGTTGAAAATTAGTAAAACAGGCATTCTTGTCCTGGTAAACATTCACATCAATTTTAGGTTTTCCACTCCTTTTTACGTGTGACAGCAAAATGCTTTGCGTGTCTTAGCCATCGTCTAGGCGTCTGCCTGTCCGTCTGTCTGTCTGTTTGTCACACTCGTCGTCTGTATCAAAACAGTGCAAGCTAGGATCACAAAATCTTCACCATGGGCTGCCACAAGGTCTCTAGTTTATCATGACAAAATTTTGTGCCCGTGGGTGTGGGGGTTCCCTTTGAACAAAGGCATAAAGGCAGGTACCCCCCTAAAAAGACGTTATTTTGCCATTATTGCCTCGTATAGTGTGAAAATGGTTGCAGATAAGTACAGACATGCTGCTTATCATAACAAGCACTAATGACAGGCTTTTTAGATTTATCAACATCGATGACCTTGAATGACCTTGAACCCCCAAAAAGTGGTTTTTAGTGAATTTTTCTCAATTTTTGGATGCAGCGCGCATTTTAACACTAAATCGCGACAAAATGGCTAGAGATAGACCAAGACAACCTGCATATGAAAGATTTCAAGAGTGAACTGTGTCAAAATGGACAGAGACAGATCAAGACAACCTGCGAATAGGAACTGCTAAGGCTGTCGCACGCCTCATGAGCTTTGCTCAAATTACTTGTTGTTTTCAAGATAAGAGCCCATATGGAACAGAGAAACAGAATGGCAAAACCCATAATGTTGCCTACGGGGGTGGCTGGACAAATAGATCACAGTAAATAAACAGCATATATGTGACAGGAAATAAAAAAAACTAACAGTCACTACTTCAAATTCATTCTGCAGTGTCATTTTTATCAACTAAATCACAGAAAAACGTATGCCATTGTTAGACAAGCTACTGTGTTATGTAGTAAGCTTCAACAAATTATCACAACAATGCCGATGCTGATGATGAGCAAACCTCATTGACAAAGACAAAGCCATGTTGTGCAGCAACTAGCTGAGCCACATGCACTCCACCATCCAGCTGCACTGCATAGTGATCAGTGAAGTGACTGCAGCAGATAGGCATAACTGAAAAGCCAACCAAAATGACTAGATGACAGCAGCTGAACCACCGGACTCCAGCGTTCATCTCACGAGATTGTGTCTACTACACAATCTCACCGACGTCCTGCTTTGAAGTATAGTTAAACTCCAACAAGTTGAAGACTCCTGCTTTCATAAAAAAAACTCTACACACGAAATAAATTCACACTGTGGGTGGTGATTTTGCAGTTTAGACTACCAAACTCATAAAAGACCATATACGCTACGTACAGCTGTTAGCATTAGGGCTAGGTTCAGTGCTAAACCTAACCCCTTTCCCTAACTATGACTATAAACTGCTTACATGTGAGATGACTAGAACTTGCCATAGGCGCGATGTCATAGCTGTATAATGAACTATATGGTTCTGTATGAGTCTAGCAGTCTAAACTGTAAGATTACCCTGTGGACAAGAGAGTGACTTAGTCAAACTGTAATTTAAGACATGACTTGCAAAAGAAAAAGTTAACACGGTATAATATCAACACCATATCCATACAAAATCGCGTTTCATGCTCCTGTAAAAAATAAAATAAATCGAAAATCGTAAAACCAACCATATAGTACAAGAATAACTTCCTAGTAAACAGCAAACAGTAAACACAGCATAGAAATAGAAATTAGAAAAAGTAAACAATAACAACATAGAATAGTAATTGCTCTAGTGAGTCTAAAAGTACTCGTAAGTTAAAAAAACGATATAATATGACATTGGCGATACTATACGTCCGTTTTTAACTTAAACGACAAATGACGCGGAGCCGACAAGCCGCTGGCCAGCTTAGTCTTTTGTATAAAATTAAAACGAATAAAAACAATAAATTTTATTTTAAAATTTATTGTTTATTATTCGTTTTATTTTCGTTAGTCTTCAAATTTGGGTACTATTTTAATCTTTGGGCACAACATCTTAAAAACAAGAAAAACAGCTGTCGCTAGGGAAACGCGCTACAGCTTGTGCAATGTTCCTGTTGCAGTATTGACTTTGAAAGTCATTCAAGGTCGATGATTTTCATCTTATCTCAAAAGACGTAGGTCTATGCGATTTTCTATAAAAGTGATTAATAGCAAACTTTTGGCCCTATTTCTCAGTCACCGTTTCCGAGATGGCCAGCTTTCCATTAAAAACGCACATTTTTTACCCCCCTTCTGTTCAGCCCCAATTTAAAAATAAATGTTCCTTTTGCATTAAAGCGCGGAAATTTTTCCATGTTTAGGTTTAAAACACAAGGCTAATTATTCCTGTAAAAAATTTTTTTCATAAGACCTTAAGGTTAGCCAAGTACATTCGTAACAGACAGACAGACAGACCTCAACCGCACCATAGACGCCGTACAGCATAGTTGTAGCACGTCAATAAAAAACTTTTTAAAATCTTAAAAACCTACAATTTTCATCAACCTAAGAAAATTCCAAAAAAACTGGGTGAATGCCTTGTACAAGCATCAGTGTTCTTTTTGGCCTATCCGTTAAAATCAAATCTTTGCCCAGATGTGTAACAAGTGATCTGCTAACGCAAACAGAAACGCGCAACAGCCGCGATGCATGTTTGAAACACACTAAAACAAAGTCCAAGTCATTCACCAGAGAGCGACCCGCGACTATAGTGTCAAAAGGTGTTTTTATGCGCGAAAGCAACACTTTCAGCGCGTCTTAGCCAACGCAATTCTGTCCGTGCTTTCTTCGTCTGTCCGTCTGTCTGTCGCACGGGTGGACCAGTCAAAAGCGGTGAAAGCTAGACTCACCAAATTTTCACCGTCGGCTGCCTGGATGACTCTAGTTTCAGAAACCGTAAAGGTTTTCCATAAATTCGAAGGGGGTCACCCCGAACGAGGGCGCTAAATGAGAGAGGGTGGGCAAAATTTGCGATTTTTGGTCAATAAGTCGCTGTATCTCAGTAACGGTGCGAGATAGGGCCTAGGTTACTATTAATCACTAATAGGAGGTCGTACACTGGCTCTCGATTGGCGCCGAATTCAATATGTTCTTGAATGACCTTGAATGCCAAAATAGGGGGTTTATGGATTTTTTCGAAGATTTCGGACTGCGACACAAGTCTATATCATTTACAAAGCGACGCCACGGAACCATCGTTATGCGATCCAGATAGAGAATTTGGTATTTGTATATTAACTTAGCGCGAACACTCCAATTGCCAGCTAAACTACTGACCGGAACTTCTATAGGCTTTCGCGCGTCTCGTGAGCATTAGCTCAATTTTTTTGTATTTACTCGTACTCACCAGACGTTGCCACCTATCGCTCTGTTAAGCTGGATATAGCAAATTTTGCCTACTCCCCTTTCATTTAACGCCCTCGGTCGGGGTAACCCCCTTCGAATTTATGGGAAATCTTTACGGTTCCTGAAACTAGAGTCTTCCAAACAGCCGACGGTGAAGATTCGGTGATCCTAGCTTGCATCGTTTCTGACTGATCCACCCGTGTGACAGATAGAGGAACAGACGGACGGAAGGACAGACAGACAGAATTGCGATGGCTAAGACGCGCTACAGCAGTAGCTGCTATTGCGCGTAAAAAGCTTCGTTGTCTATCTGTCGTCTGTCGTCGTCTGTTTGTAATGCGGCGTGTAGTGTGGCTAAACGGTAGGCCTAGATCACCAAAGAATTATAAGCCCTGCAGCGTGTGTCATGGCTTTTTCACATGAAAAATTTCAGCGCAAGACCTTTTTCAAATTTGGTGTTGAACAAAAGTGGGGTAAGAAAAATGTGCTTTTTACAACCGATAAGTCGCACCGTAAGTTATCTCAAAAACGGTAAAAGATACGGCCAAAGTTGCTATTGATCGCATAAACCCTTACAGATGGACACGAAACCATAGACCTTGGATGACCTTCAAAAGTCACTGCGCACTCTGCGATGCCAATCGTGCGGGGTTGGCCTATGTCGCAGGTGTCAGAGATGGTACCGTTGGATACGGCGATGACGAGTTCCAATAGGATTTCAATAGTAACCATGTCTCTATCTGCAGTGGTTTGGCCGCAATTGTGAATGCAAAGTTGCTGCGTGCAGCCATCGCCGAATTACCGTATTGTATCATAGCGCCGATTGTAGTGTTCGATAAAGCAGCGTCACTATAGCGTGTATGGGACTGCAGTCACTTTGGGAAATCGCTTTCTTTCTGCGACCGGAAATCGGCCGCTGGCTTTCAGATACATGCTGTACGGTCGGCTCATGTACCCTAGCGACAGCTGGGCTTCTGCTTTTTCTTCTACAATGCTAGCTTAGTGCCTCATACTTGTACGTCATTGGTTTTTTTTCTCTGTATGTCTGGGTTCTAACAGTCGATTGGCTTCAGCAAGTCCGGCTAGCTTGGCGCGTCCGAGCGACAGTGACGGCGTCGTAATCATTGAGTAATGCATGAGCGACGCTCGCCCATCAGTCATCGCGCGGATGCTGCTGCTGCTGCTGCTGATGATGATGATGATAGCCGTAGTAACGACTGCAGTCACGGCCAAGACGGTGCTACGCAGGTCCACGGCTCGAGTCTAAGCTAGCCGTTAAAATATTATCCTGAAAAGATTGCGACGTGAAAGCCACATCGCTCGTCGGCGCAGTAATCTAGTTGGCTGTTGCTGACATTTGCCTCCGTCAAGCCTTAAGCGCTCCGTTCGCATTTTGCCATAGGAATAATTTAAAAAATGAAACGTACCGGTAAAAACCCGCGTGCGCAGAAAAATTCGATATAAGTTCCAAAGTATAGTCAAAATACGTGTACCGGTAATTTACTGCTGCGTGTGCCAGAGATCGGTGAAAAACGTTGACGAAGTTGTGACCAAAACCGTACGTGGTTGCTTTCTGACTCACGGTCCATTGTCCACCGCTAAAAACTCAAAGTTGAATAAAATAAATGACCAAATTTGCAAGTCTGTGGAATTCAATAAACGGGAAAACAAAGGCATGGGGTGCGTGTTGATTTAGTGGTTGAGCTGGTGCTAGTTGACCGGGTCGGGTCACTGAGGCGAAGTCGAATAGCTGCAGCTGTGAGAAGCAATCAAGAAAGCAAATAGGTGGATGCCGGACTGGCTGGACTGGGTCTATGCTGGTTGCCCGGCGACCGATCCAATCCAATTACTTAGCTGATAGAAACTGTCGGCAGGCGTCTATGTATACGTCACGCACGCGCCGCCGTCTGACGCTTTCTGCTGCCTCTTTTTATACCACACACAGCCACACCCTCACACACAAATACCATTGAAGCTATTAAGGTACCGGGTGTTTCAAACATTAGACCATCATTACTATAATATGTTGCTAAAGAGGCCTTAATGACAGTGCTGTCTTATCATGAGCGGCATCAGTATCACTACATTAAAGTGGCTAAATAAAATAAAACTTTTAAGTCTCTGTCATTGCAGCCTCAAATATTGATCTACACTGTGTTAGGAAAAAGTAACCCCCTGGGCATCGTAGTGTACGACATTTTATTCAGATTCGTTTAGATTGGACATTTTTATTGTATCATGATTAAAAGGTTACTTTTTTCCGGACACAGTGTAGTTCCAAAATTCTTTCACCAGTGTACTCTGAAGTAACTTTGCAATTAAGTGGTGATTAAAAATTCTATTATACATAAAATGCGTCGCCATACACTGTAATTAGTTTTAGAATAAATAAGTATTTAAATTCACTAAGCAATACATATGTGGGACTTTTAACATTTAATGTTTTTAAGTTTACCATTATTTGGCCAGTGAAAGGGTGATGAAAATTATTGTGAAGTTATTATGTAAATAATTATGATAACGTCATAAACATATGGAAGTTTATCGGTTACTTTTTAGGGATCGCCCAGGAGATACGAACAGCATGACTGTGACGAGTTGCTGATATCAACAACAACAATTACTCTTCATTGAGCGCTCAGTGCGTCGATATAGCCCACGGCTGCACACGGCATATAAACTCTGATGAACGACGTGTTTACCGGTAAGTAGGCCTGTAGACGCGCTGCAGGCTGGTGCAGAGATTGCTGATGACGATCTTTTGATTGATGCGTTGTTGAGCAATGCCTGTCCGTACGCTATTGTAGGCTACAGACGACTGCTTTGCTGCTGTTGTTGCTGCTGCTAAAAATCTGAAAATCTTTATTCACCACAATGGCAGAGAAACGAAGCAAATGAACAAATAAATGTTACTTTTAATGAGTCAACTTAACTACGTGCAGAGCAAAAACGTGAGTAGCGTACAATGATTACATCATGATCATAATAGGTCTATCCTCATTAGAAAGTCTGTCCACTGAGCCAAGCAGCTACTTACTACAAAACTGTATTTTACACAAAAACGCTCAAATCAACAGGAAATATTTTACTTAATCGTTTGAAATTTAAGTATAAACAAAAATCGTCAATTACATTTCTGTTCGAAATCCGATATCACAGAAAAGCTGTCGCAAAAAAATGCGCGACGTCGATATTATATTTGATGTGATTTTCCGAGAATGCATAAAACCCCGTAAAGTCAGTATCGCCCGAAATTACGGTGTGTTTTTATGAGACCAGGTCACTCATCTGGTAACTTCGAAAAGGAAAGAATTTAAGCTGATTATTTGTGCAATTACGAGTACTTTCCAAGCAACGCGACATCAACGTTACAGCCAGACAGACGGACAGTACCGCAATACCGCGCTGTGATCTGATCACATTTTAGTGAATAGGCCTAGATAATAATAATCCTTTCCACAGAATAAATTAACACGTTTTGAATCGATTTCGCCGAAATACGCTCGTGTCTATTTCATAATATGCGAAATCATCGATGCAATTAAACTGTTTTTGATGGATGGGATGCGAAGGAAATAGACTCTGATTCGATTCGCTGCAGCGCTTCGGAGCATTAACGCAGAAAGTCTATCCAGAGTACGTCTGCAGCTTGCTTCAACGATCATCTGATTGAACACAGCTCGGTCTTAATCAATCAGATCGATCGATCGTTCTGTCATTGGACACTGGCGACCTCGCTAGACTTGCTCCTGCTGCAGTGAAATATGGTGATTGCCACAATGAACGGCAGACTTCGCCGTTATCACACCGTAAATGGTTCTTGCTAGGTAATTTTTTTACAGCAAATCTGGCAAACTTTTTTGTTTGATTAGCTTTCCTTTTTTCGTTAAATTTCTTTTACGTCAAAGTGGCCCAAATGGTTAAGCCCAAGACCTTCCGAATATCCCACAACTAAACCTGAAAAACCGAATAGCGTTATAGAATGCAAGATAAAATCGGAGAGACTGCAAATCGGCATTTTCTGCAACTGTAACATACAATATTCGTTTATTACAGCACTTTCATAACACAGAGGACACAAAAAATTTACATTACACGTTAAAAAATGTTTAAAATGTTTAAATGTTCAAGTGCAGTAACATAAAAATATAAAAACAAATTTTAGTAAAAATTTTTAAGAGCAATCTATTGATAAAAGTAGACTGACAGAGTTGAGAATATCGTCTGTTATGTGCACGGTGGCGTAAGTTTTAACTTTGGGACGCTTGAGAAATTGGAGAAAGGAAATCATGCAGAATATGGACACAGTATTTGAGTAATGTGTTAATAGCGCTAAACAACTGCTTATCAACCGATCGAATGTGGACACATCCACATCGGACATAGGCTGCTACGTAAACCTCGTCGGAGGAATGCGTTGATTCGTTACTTGTTGCGATGCGTGTAACTGACCGATATGTACGCGAGGCAATGTACATGATATTGATTTCCGTGGTGGCGTGGCGTATTCGGTAGCGCGTTTCGGCTGAAACGAAGTTACTCTACGCCGGGCCCGGTTAGCACTGCGATGGGTGACTGCCTGCGGGCAGGTA
>Ga0209367_1014156_pt1 | contig 10155 bp, 8 predicted proteins | sample WorMetLIZISLAND2_FD_187412 | JGI IMG/M metagenome (GOLD analysis project Ga0209367, IMG submission 187412) | Marine gutless worms symbiont microbial communities from Max Planck institute for Marine Microbiology, Germany - Olavius geniculatus... ...
TGGACCATCCCCCAAAACCCCCCTATAGATGCAAAAATCTCGCAGATATCTCTTACAGAGACCGAGTTATAACCAATTTTGTCCCAAATTTCGTTGCCATGGCAACTAGGGTCGGTCGGGGAGAAATGCGATTGGCAGCATTCTATGGCCCATTCCGAAAACCCCCCTATAGACGCAAAAATCTCGCAGATATCTTTTACACAGACCGAGTTGTAGCCAATTTTGTCCCAAATTTCGTTGCTATGGCAACCAGGGAGGGTCCGGGGTAAACTTAAATAACACCGTTAGATCGGCCATCCCCGAAAACCGTACGATAGAACCAAAAATTACGACTTTATCTTATACACAGCCAAAGTTATGACCGTTATAATAATTGTTTAATTTTCCCCATAGGCCCCATTGTAATTTTTTTGAATTTTTTTGAATAAATACGTTAAATATTAATTTCAAATTTTTTAACCCCCAAAAGGCACATCCTTGCGCGAGACCGCGTCGTTTGAGCCATTGCACGCATATATAGGGTATATAGGTATATAGCTACAAAAATTTTTGCGTATATTTCACCCATTTGCCGGGAAGCCCCCTTGGAGGGATTTGCATAAAATTTTGCGTGACAGATCCACTCGCCGACGTAATCAACCCTGCCAAATTTTATCTCAATCGGTTCAGGGGTTTTGATTCTGTGGGGGTCGAATTTTTGGCTTTTCCATAAGCAAGAGAAGTCGCCGTTAACACAGGGCTTGAACTACCGTTCAGCCTGTGATCACATTTGCGATATTTTTGCAGTTTTCGTAAGCATATCGGCATTTGGCGACGAAATCATGTTCTTGTACTTTTTATATTTTTTATTCAATTTTGTTTATTTTTTGTTTATTTTTTGGTTTTTCTTTTGTGTCTACACATGCCGAAATTTACTGTATTACTTATGTAACATTTTAAATGTCGCATATTGCGGTCGTTTGTATGGTTTGAAAAAATAATAGTGATAGATGTATTGTAACATTAAGACTAATACAAGTTTTGAGTAGCTTATTATAGCGACAACTGCGCTAATAAAATGCTGAATTTTTACGTGTGCGCAGACAGTGAAGTGATTTGCTGTGAGACGGTAATTAATCCTTTGGCGATGTTTCCCCACATGACTGCCACCGCCGCCGCTGCTAATGATGATGATGATGATGATGACATTAAATTCATTTTCACCATCAGGTTTGCTCAAATGATCTTGCGTTTAACCTCCAAGTTTCGTAGAAAACGGATCTGAAAATAACTTACAAATAATTTTCAAGTACTGCATCGCGTGGTATATGTGCCGAAAGCTCGGCAAGTTAGAGGGGCATATTATTGGCACCGCCAAATATGGGTCCCCGGGTCACGTGTCCCCCTTGACTTTTTGCAGGTCACTTCAGACCTGCACAGACTCTTATTGACAATTAATCGACTCCATGTGGTTGCTGATCCGTACAAAAACTAGTGAGCTACAGTGTATTCTAGAAGAATATCAGTTTCGCAGATTTTTTCTGCCCCACTCGTTTAAATTATTTTCTGTTATGGGGTGTTTACACGATCCAGCAAACGTCCAGCACACTTCCAGCAAATGTAAAATACACGTGCTAATGCTGGACGTTTGCTGGATCGTGTAAACACCCTTAGTTTCCAGCCGCCCTCGTACCAAATGCTGGCGACGCCAATAAGGCACTAGGTCTATTCATCGTTTCGTGGTCAGCGATTGCTGAAAAAATGCTAACAATGTCACACTGAATATCATAATGATAAGTAAAAAACGTAAAAATAAGTTTAAAAACACGAAAACATAAACACATTAAGCTTTTATTTTACAGTGCGCGTGAATGAAAATTACATTTTATACTGAAAGTATTTTGCAATACGACGGTGTCGGTCACTGCCTTATGACTAATACCCCGTTTACACGATCAAGCTGGCTCGACGAGCTGGCTCGACGAGATGGCTATGTGTTGGCTGGACGAGCCAGCTCGATGTTTGCTCGACGTTTGCTCGATGCTTGCTGGATATCTGCTCGACGTTTTCTCGACATTTGCTCGATGTCTGCTCGATGTTCGCTCGATCGTGTAAACGGGGTATAATTCACACCTACGACGCCGACTCAACTCAACTCAACTCAACTGCTCAGCCAGACTAACAAACAACGCGTGGTCTGTGCACAGCAACGTGACGTCACAATGTTAATGACGTCATTGCATTGTCGTCCACAGTCGCGATAGCTCTGAGTTGAGGTGGCCATTACCGTACTTGTGGGGCGATGCAACGCATAGATGTAAACAATAAATTTAAGCTAATGCTCACGAGACGCTCGAAAGCCTATAACAGTTCCGGTTCAGTAGTTCAGCTAAAAATTAGGGTGTTCACGCTAAGTTAATATACAAATATTAAATTCTCTATCTGGATCGCATAACGATAGTTTCGTGGCGCCATCTTGTGAATGATATAAACTTGTGTTGCAGCCCAAAATAGCCAAAAAATCCATAAAAACCCCCAATTTTGGCGTTCAAGGTCATTCAAGATCATTGAATTCGGCGCCAATCGAGAGCTAGTGTATGACTTCCTATTAGTGATTAATAGTAACCTAGGCCCTATCTCGCACCGTTACTGAGATACAGCGACTTATTGGCCAAAAATCGCAAATTTTGCCCACCCCCTTTCATTTAGCGCCTTCGTTCGGGGTGATTCCCTTTGAATTTATGGAAAAGCTTTTCGGTTCCTAAATCTAGAGTCTTCCAGGCAGCCGATGGTGAAGATTTGGTGATTCTAGCTTGCACCGTTTTTGACTGATCCACCTGTGTGACACACAGACGGACAAACAGAATTGCGATGGCTAAGACACGCTACAGCAGTAGCTGCTTTCGCGCGTAAAAATGTTTTCACGCTTTTTGCCACGTTTTTAACGTTTATGACGTTTTTTTCCAACGGTTTTATTTCTTTTTAAACGTGCATTGAACATCCCATTAAGACTACTACTACTACTACTTGGTCGCCTGTCGGCGACCAACCACGTGTCTGTGCCAGATGCCCCTGTCCCTCATCAGTGTGGCCAGCTCCGCCGCGTCTCGCGCACCCGTGTCCCTCTTCAGGGTGTCCACGTATGTTGCCCTGTGTCTTCCCCGTCCTCTGCGACCGTGGCTGGGTTCCCATAGCATTAGAGGTTGTCCCATTAAGAACTTTGAAAAAACACTATTGAAACCACAACAACGAATTAATAGGTCAGTGACGGTAGTTTACTTAATTGTTTCCTTTTGCCTTTACCTTTACCTTTACCTGCGGGGAGAGTGACCACATAAGCGGCCACCCAGCGCTGAGGCCACTTCATGGGCCCAGTGCGCAACCCCGACAGACCTCAAGGTCGACAGAACCTCTTAGAAGCTTTCGCAAACTTCAAGAGGAGAAACCAATGGATATCACTCAAGGTGTCTAACGAAATAGTATAGTCTCCAAGGACATCCTTCTGGAGAAGAATTAAAGCACTGCACTGGGCAATGAAATGTAGAGATGTATCCTCATCTTCTTGACAGTGAGGACAGTTGGAAACCTGACTTACACCCATAATAAATAGGTGTCGATTAAAATCTGCATGACCAGTAAGTATACCGACTAGGATCCGTAAATCCTTCCTGAAAAGTCTAATAGCATACCGAGCTCGTGAAGAGTCAACTCCGTGCAAGAAGTACTTAGCCTGCCTGCATCCAGATAGTTGTTGCCACATTCTGTTTTGTTCATGTACAGTCCATTCATTAATAGAGCTGTAGATGGTAGATACACTGATACCAACAGATGGTTCAGGACCAGTGAAATAAGAGGCGGAGGCCTGTTTAGCAAGCGCATTCGCTTTCTCATTTCCTGCACTTAATTGTTTCAAATATACTAAAAATTTTCTTTTTATCTAGTATATCTGGTTAGTCTAGTGCTATGGTCTTATGACCACGGTTGAACTAAAATTAAATAAAGTTCTTTTTATCTCGACTATAGTTCCAGGTGTACTACGCCTACAGCATTAGACACTAGAAAAGAGGTTAAACAAATCACGGCCGACGTTTTTCATTCAACGGTTTTAAACAATTTTAAGAAATACATTTCTTTGAACTTTTTTTACATCGTTGATGTGGCGCGCAGAGTATTTGTGAGCGGACAGATCACACGCAACAATTCCATCACGGCAGCAAACAGCATCAACATTCTGCCTGCCGGTCAGCGTCAGCAGCTACAAGCCGCGTCATCCCTAGCCCCTACTATTCACCGTGGATCTTCATCTTCAGCATCTGTTGCTGCTGCTGAGAATGACGATCGTCCGGCGCCGCTTTTTCTACGTCACGTCGTCTACCGTCACTTCGATTATCTTGCATTCTTGCTACTACTACTAGACATAGTTACTAGTAAGTGGTAGTAGTAGTAGTCGTAGTCTAGTAGTAGTGTTCAACCGTCACTTCAAGTACCGCTGGCTCGTCCTGGCGCTATCAGGCTTTACGTGCATGTCAATCATTGTTATACTCAGCGTCGTCTACAGCAACTGATCGCATCCGTTCGCAGACGCAGCGCGTTTTCCCGCCGACAACGTGCATGCGCTATATAAATTTACTTACTTACTTATACCGCCAGTGCTTGATTTGTAGAAAAAGAAGATACGGTATTGTCAATCAAGGGCCGACGTGCGACGAGAGATCGAAACGCCGGAGGGATATTGGGGAATCCACGGTCGATTAAAGGCCCGAGGAGGGCTGTTCACGACAAGTCATATAGTAGTGCAGTTTGGGTCTTAGACAGCAGGTCGTACAGCAAGCTATACAACATTTTGAATAGGCCATCGATTTTTGCGCTCACCTCTGTTCCACAACTTGCTGTCGATTTGCCGTACAACGTGTTGTGCTGCATGATGTTGTACAAAACAAGAAGCCCAGCTGTCGCTAGGGAAGACGCGCTACAGCCTGTACAGTTCTTGTTGCAGTGCTATCCTTCACGGTCATTGAAGGTTGATGATTTTCATCTACTCTGAAAGGGCGTATGCCACTTGCTATTAGTGATTAATAGTAATCTTGTCCCTATCTATCACTTTTTCTGAGATGCGGCAAGTTTTTCGTGCAAAAACGCACATTTTTTCAGCGCAATAGAGATGCTCCATGATATTGCGCTATATAAATTTAATATTGATATTGACATTGACATTTTTCCTACCTCATTCATTTAAACACAAATTTGAAAATGTTCCACTTGAACTGCATCTCCAAATTTTGTACGCAGAGAGCATCGACAAAGGGCCAATTATTCGTGTAAAAGGTTGTCCCCTAAGACCAACCTCTTAGCCAAGGTACATATACGTTACCCACAGACGGACAGACGGACGGACACACGACAACCCGAAGCCTACCATAAACGCCGTACGGCATAGCTGTAGCGCGTCAAATGTCGAAGTAAGTGAAGTATGGCTTATCTATATGCGATGATCTCTCAAGAAGTGGAAATTTTTAAACAAAAGTTTTCAAGCACACTAGGAATTTGCTGCTGAAGCGAAATTACCTCTAATACACTATTGAAACTTCTCTTTCCGTGAAACAGAAAATAGCGGCGCCTGCCATCTTGCAAATCTTATGAGATATTCGTAACGGATTTGGTGACGGAGAGAGATGGTCTACCGAAAATACTTCAGCGTCAGATGTGACTCAAGATGGTAACTACCTAGCTTGCGGTTTGAAAATCATGCTTACAAACGCCAAAAATGCAAAAAGTAAATTTATATAGCGCATTCTCGTAAGAAGCTCTAATGTCCTGATACAACAGGTCGTGTGCCGAGTAAAATGCTTATAGCCTTGCAGAAGTGCTTTATACATGTTGTTGAGAATTTCTGTTTTACTGTACGCGGTTTTTTGCAACTATTGTGCTTGACTGCTTATTTATATTATACACAGTGAACGTTTATCTACAGCAGATGCGCTAGATTCTTACTGTTTCTCTGTGCAATCTGCTACATTTATTATCACATTACACTCAGCGGCGTCGTGCGTTAAAAATAGTATATGGGGGGTAGGAAGTTGCAATTTGTCGACAGACAGCAACAAATTTTCGACAGAGGAGATTATGGGTGGGTGCCAACAATTTCAATTTTACCCCCCCCACATTCTCCCAAAATGAGAGATGTTCCTTCCCCAATTTTGTATTCTCGGAAAAAATTTTTCGGACAAAAAGAACATTTTTGACAGGCGTAATAAATTAAGGTGACGGTGACTCCTGTCCCCTGTTAAAAACGCCACAGATCACGTGACATTCACAAGGGTCCAAGGGCGGATATAATAATGCGCGTTGTTTTGTTAAGGCGTATACAGAGCGACGTAACTGAACGGAACTGAACTGACATGGTTTAGTTTTTGACGAACTGACCAACGGGCAAGCAGTAATGCGTTACAAAAAGCACCGTCTAACGGCGTCGGCGAATACGTGACTACGCGCACATACGCTCCGTTGGTCAGTTCGTCAAAAACTAGACCATGTCAGTTCAGTTACGTCGCTCTGTACGCGCGAATGCGAATACCAATGCCACATTCACATTGCACTGCAAGTTGTGTCCGCGACTTTCCCTGCGAGGAAGTTTCGGTGAAAGTTGGCGTAATGGAATCTGGGCTTAACTATTGCAGATTACGGAATTGTTACTAATACTGACGGCCTGTAGGATAGACGTTTGCATCCGAGGCTACAAACGCCGAACGTGCAACTTCCTTCCCCGTATAACATCTTGACTGCAGCGACGCCTTACTATAAGCAATTTCCCCATAATGGTGGTTTTCAGCGCTTAAATTTTGCACTTTTGAACAAAAATTTTCAGACAAACGAAAATTTTCTAGCAGTCCAAATCTTAGGGGGGGGCAAATGCTCCCCCTGGCACGACGCCACTGCTGACTGTTTGTCGCCTGAAAATTATTATCGAGCATTGTAACGCACTGCAACTCGTGTTACGCTGTTTATTTCACCGAAATGTAAAGAAAACACTAACTAGCTTAAAGCAATCTACCGGTACTCTGCACCAAATATATAACAAACAACATGTTAACAAATTCGGCAAAAAAAAATCTACAGATTTATGTACGGAATATCAAAACACAATCTCTGCACACGGAGTAGAAACTGACATAATACATGATTGGTATGAAACAATATAAAGACTATAAACTACATGAGCAAAAAAAATCAAGCGAATGCAGTGATAATGGGGGAGAAAGGGGGCGCCGGATGTTCCACAGACTGCCATTTGTTTTTTTTGTGACAGCTTTGGCGAATATCAACCAATGTAACAACCGTTACTGTTAACTATGTTGCATCAGGAGATAAACTGCGAAATAAGTAGCAATATTCAGCGACTTATTTGCTACAAATGTCTTACACTACAATTACAACAATAACTAGAAAATCTGTCGTAGCCCGCAGATACCTCCGCCAAGGCAAAGCTATTCGTCAGGTGGCGTCACCATCTTCGCTTTGCCAGCAGTTCCCTTATGCCCCCTTCAATGCAATGATAACGAAAATTTCAAAGTGATCCAGAATCCAGGATTCCTGCCGGATTGCACCCAAAATTGAATCACCTGTAGTTTATGCCATGCCCGACATACCTTCAAAATTTTAGATAGATCCGTCCATAACACACAGACAGACAAACAAACAAACAAAGTCCGACAAAAACATAACCTCCTTGGCGGAGGTAATTATGTTACAACGACATACAACATCAAAACGATGACAACAACAACAACAACATCAAAAGCACCTATAACAACTAGAATATAAAAGTCAACAACAAAATACAGAATACAAAAATCTACTGTATAAAACATGCAAAGGATTATGCATCACAAGTAATAGAAAAACTGGAAAAAAGACGAAATATTATAGAACAGTAAATTAAACTTGGCACTTGTCAGCACTTGTTAACTTGAGTATAAAATGCAGGAAAAATCGCTACATGGCAAATTAAAAAACACATACTGCAAAAGACTTTCAAAACATTTCACATCACATAAGAGTAAGTAAATTATTTGGCACTCAGCAGTTATACATTCAAGCAGTCATTGCATGAAATCACAAATTTAACACAAAAACGTAAAAAGCTGAACAGCAAAAACAGCAAAATATGTTATCCTAAAAAAAAGTCAAAAAGTTCTGAGCCTCAATATAGTAAACTAAAAGCAACCTTCTCTTTTATCGTCTATACACGAGTAAAATGCACTTGCGTTTCTTGCGTACTTGTGCAAGCACGTTGTGAATGTGACATCATTATAATTTATGACGCCATAAAACTTTCAAGCAACACAATTTGGAGCGCTAATACAGGCTCACTGTAGCATGACAGTTCTGCAGTCTGTAGCAGGATTTACTAAAGTGGGGCCCCATGGCATTCGATTTCGTGATATATTGAGAAATATGGTTACGAATTTCTCATTTGCATCTGTAAATATATGACAGCCCAGCTGGCATTGGTGATATTGGGCACAGGGATTTTTTGCCACCTTATTACTATCAGTCAGAGTGTCAGCGGGCAGCTAGATAGCAAGCTGTTTGAGTGCAGCTATGTAGTTGTCATCACGCTCCAAGTTGCTCCGCACTTTCTGCACGTCGTCAGAGGCATTGTGGTCGTCTTCTCCCACTTCTGAGAGGACTCGGTCGACCACTGCAGCCAAAATTTCGCGAGCCACGGCGAACCGGTGATGACGTAACAGCGGCGGGTTTTCCCCACCGGCTGACAGCCAATCAGCAGTGGCTCCGACGCACGGAGAGTGCTGTGATTGGTTGATAGAGGACTTGGCGACAGTAAGCATGCGTTGTCGAATCACAGTGTCAGCGGTGTCGGTCAGCGTCACAAACGTCACACCGCCAGCCTGTAAATTATTCACAAACATTTCACTCAGTTACCCCAGGCTGACACTGGTACTGTCTACCACAATGTCTGCAGTAGGATAACGTGTTGATAAGGCATCGGTGCAGTCATGCGTGACCAACCAAACGGCAGTGCAGCTAGGCCACACAACCGATTGTCAGCCAGCATGGAATAAGTGTCGGTTAAAGGCCAAATCACACGAAAAACGATATTGACTAAATATGTGTAGAATGTAATGCTAATTAACAATACGCTGATCAGTTAAAATAAAAACATCGCTTAACATTAATTTCGATTAAAATAATGTTGTGCGAACGAAATCACGACGTTACCTACTACACTTTGTTTATAGCATGTATTGCAGTGTGTGAGAAAGTTAGCACGCCATGAGCTGGCCGTAGCATCGATGCAGCGCACTCAGGGAGGGGAACTCACTTGCATTCCGGAAAAAAGCAAAAGTTGGAATCTGTCGGCGATTGGTGCAACAGAAAGGGCATGCAGTCGGCCTACTTACGGTATGACAACAACTTATCAAAATGCAAGCAAAGTGTTTTCGCCCGGTACCGTGCTCCATCGATGCTGCTAGCATTCAAATTCTGTCAGACGCTGCGACTACGCTAATAGTTGTTTGTGATATCACAGTTTCGTCACATTTATCCATGTTAAACTTTATTTTTACAGCAAAAAGAAAACACTGGCAACAGAAAGATTAATAAATATTGGCAAATTAACATCTGATTAAGCCAATTAGCGCTTCATAACAGTTATGTAAACTGATGCGACTTGGCCTTTGAACCGTTGCCTTGAGTGTACAAATTCGTTCAACACTCACTTTTCCCACTGCAAACCATGGTTTAACACACACTCACGATCATCACTGCATTCACTTCAGTGATGGTTAGGCCTAGTTCACGAGGCTTCACGGTTTACACACTGCATTTCCGGCTACAAGGATATTCACTGTTTGCATTCATTTGCAGAATGTCATCAGGTAGTAGTAGTAGTAGTAGTAGTAGTAGTTGTTGTTGTTGTAATAGTAGTTACTTGTGGTTCAGTGGCTAAGCAGTAAAGACTGAGCATAATATGTTATAAATGTACAAAACATTAGTTTATACACTTGTTAACGGCAACATTTAAGGACCTGCACATCGAAAACAGCAAAAATTACAAAAGGCGATATTGCCCGCATCACACTGACTGTGTGTCAATGTGCTGCTGAATAATATCACCTTTTGTAATTTTTGCTGTTTTCGATGTGCAAGTCCTTA
>Ga0209367_1014157_pt1 | contig 10154 bp, 6 predicted proteins | sample WorMetLIZISLAND2_FD_187412 | JGI IMG/M metagenome (GOLD analysis project Ga0209367, IMG submission 187412) | Marine gutless worms symbiont microbial communities from Max Planck institute for Marine Microbiology, Germany - Olavius geniculatus... ...
GTCACTGCACTGGTTGTTCTGTGGCAGGTATGCTGGGTGACGAACACTTACTACGTACCGGAAGGTTCTCCGATCGGGTTTCAGGCGGGCGCCATCAAGCACCACATCGGCTACTACCAGTGGGTGCCGGTGATGCTCCTGGTCCAGGCGTTCTTCTTCTACGCTCCGTGCCTCGTCTGGCGCGTCTTCAGCGAGCGCTCCGGCATCAACATCAATAACCTCGTCGAGGCCGCGGATACCATCCAGAACGCGCTCTACCCCGAACGACGAGAAAAGACCATCAAGTAGGCGGCCTACATTGACTTCAATTGTTGCTACATTTTAAAGGTGAAAAAGTAAAGGTGGCTTATAGCTCTTAACAGAAGACCCACCTGCCATATGGGATCATGCCACCTGACACAGGTCAACACGCCCCGCTTTAACCCCGGCCAGATAGGTCGGTACTCGATTTACCTACCCCGAAGGGATGGAAGGCTGAGTTGACCTCGATGTTCGTTATATACCGAGATAGTTTACCTGTCTGCAGATAGTCACCCATTCAAGTAGTAATCATTTGATAGTAACCCGACTGGGAGTCGAACCCACGACCTCTTGATTGTAAGTTCGACGCTCTACCGTTACACCAAGTCACATAATACTGTGACGTTGATTAGGCTTAACGAATAACACCCATGCAGCCTATGAAATATTTGCAGTAGAGTGGGTAAGTAAGTAAGTAAATAAGTAACATAACTTAGAAGGCACAATTTAACAGTTAGCCACACTGCGCCGATGATGCCGCGTAGGCTAACTGCCACCGAAGATCAACCAAGGCCGTTGATTTTGGTACCAAATTTGATAATCGCAGACGCGTTTTCGATGCAATCAAAAACGCGCATGTGAATTTTCCATTAGTCATCAATGAACATAGCATTGTTCCTATTTCGTGGTTGTTATGTTTTGGCAGTCACGCTCGTCTGACATGCGATGTTACGTTAGGCCTTACTTTTTGTAAAAAAACTGCATTAATTAATTTGAGGCAAACCTATTCCGATTTGGATTCTTTGGATTCTAACTGCATGACTTTCGACTTACTTAGATCTGTAGTATAGTACAGCAATCTGTCTGATTACGTACGCTAGGGCCTGTATTTAAAGTTAAAAAACTTATTTATTTATTTATATGGATGTTTACATTATTTGTTTATTTTCGATACGTTCGTTTTCAAGCTGTATTAGCTAGTCGTTCATTCTGACAAAATGGCGCCAAAGAAGATTTCGGTTTAAGGGTCTCAGCGTCGACAGTTTTAAGAAGATTAAGCAAAGCCCGCTTATCACGCCCTTTCCGGAGAGAAGTGCCCCTTGGATGTGTGCAGAGTAGGCTTACATGTAGGCCTATCACTCTTTGTGATTTTGAACAGACGCCCTCAAATGTTCTAACTAACTAACTAACTTTTTGCGGAACTTCTTCTTCTTAGCGAATATGCTTTGCATGCCGGACCAGGCAATAAGCCTCCTCATCAGCCAAATGTAAGGCTGACAGACCACCGGGAAATTTCATATTTGGACAATATCGTTCACAATGTGCGACATACTGTAGTTTGTGAAGGTGCACCACAGGAACAGGACGGATCTGAAGCCTGATTCCAGCAGACGTATACTGTGCAAAGCTGTTCTATGTTTAGTGGCCTAGACAAGGGAGGGGGAGGCAAAGGGGCCCAGCTCCCAATCCTCCAGACAAGGCATAATCATATGTTTAAACTGCATTAAATTTGCCAATTTGGTCATTTTATTCTGGAGAAAATTAAAATTGTTGCCACGTGCAGATCCTATCGTTAAAGCCAAAATGCACCAAATTTGATTTTAGCTGGAGCTCCGCTTTAGACCCTGCTGGGGAGCTCACAACGCCCCCCAGACGAGGAAAGAGAGGAGGACAGGGAAGGAAAGAAAAATTAAGAGGGGAGGAAAACAGAGGGGAGAGACGAAAGGAGGAAGGGGAGGGGAGGGGAAGAGAGTCGTAGCTCCTCCCCCAATTGATATTTCTGGTCACGCCACGTGACAAATAGGCGGGGCCTAATACACAGACGCACGATGACACCGTTTATTTCACTGCCGTGTGTAAAAACAACATCGCAAAAGCGTAATATTCAAAAAATAACGTAAAATGTAAATATAAAATAGTAAATTCTGCGTGATATACTGTCAGTGTTGAATCAGAATGGAATGTGTGTTCAAACCGCGTAAGTTCCGAATGATTAATAAACATTCAAATTCAAATAAAATGTTTGTAAATACGTAAATACGGACGTTACGTGACACAAAAATGTAAAACATTGCTAAAACGCTATTTCCTATAAACGCAATACAACATTAAGTTGATAGGCTGTTATTCCATGCAATGCAAATAGTGCGGAGTGTACAGGGGAAAGGTCTAAACGCATTACCAAAACGCAACTTGGATACAATTACAAATGAATACGATGGGTAGCAGCGACCAGCTTTGCATTATAAACGTTATAGAACAGACCGCACGAGATATTCTGTTAAGAAATAAACGTCGAGAGCTTTTTTCCATTTTCGCATAAAAGAAGAGGCGACAGTTAAGCTCTGATGATTTAAACGAAACAATTTATGCCCAGCATGCAGCGTTATTTTTGAGGCAGACTGCTTCGCACCAGCCCATGCACTTTAATATGGTCAGTATAGGAAGGGAAGGGGCGATCCGTCCATTCCTGGATTCGCCCATTGGCCACGTACTTTTTATAACTTAATCCATGTTGGAATACTGGGGGAGGGTGTGCCGTAAGACTTGAGAACGGATTTTGGCGCGGTCGCACCTGATATGGGCACGCACTGTGGCTAATTTCTCAGCCAAAAACACGCGCAATGCTATTTGCTGGTAAAACGTTAAAAGCGCGTTGTCGGCCGCCATTCCGAAAGACCGCTACGGTTAGGGATATGGTTAGAAATCAGGTTGGAATAGGGTTAGGGTTAAGGTCAGTTTTAGTTTACTTTAATAATTATAGCCTACGATTTCGTCTAAAACAGGTTTATGGCGGCCCCTCGGAATGGCGGACCAAAACCAAAAGCACAGACAGGCATAAAGTTTTCTGCCTTTAATGCTGAGCTGTAAATTTTGCGCCGCAGGAAAAACATATTCAGTGGGTGTTGGAGCCCCCAAGAAGCACACGTCTTCGTAGAGCCGGTGCACAAAACGACGGACGAATAGTGTTGTGTCACTTATTGTATAGAATAGATTAGAACGAGGTAGAGAAAGAGTGGAATGTAATAAACGTATTGTAGTCAATGGATTCACTTGTAGGTAAGGACGATGTGATATCTCGTCAATGCGGCAACTCCATGACTTCGACTTATTAATTCTACAGCTGGCTACAGCACGTTGTACAACACACGTGCCAGAAGTCGAAGTTATTTGAGGCCAGGCATCAGTGCACGATCTCACAGTTTGGCATCATCAGTCTGAGAGCGTTGACCGTGTCGGCGGAGGCGTTAGAGTTGGCGACGTTCAGGTAGCGCAGGGTTCTGCGGAGATTGAACAGCACAAAGAACGACGCATCGGTTAGTCTTGGACACCGGCTGACATCGAGATACTGCAGACTGGTCTGGTGCTCGGCGATGTTTAGCACAGCACGTGGCGACGCACGCACGCATCCGGCAATGCTGAGACGTCGCAGATTGCGACCCCCATTCCGACAAATGTAGCGGATCGGGGAGTTGATTAGTCCCGCAAAGTCGTTCATCTCGAGCGCTTCCAGGCCCTGCAGGTGAGAGGTATTTAACCCGAAAAAGTCGACGGAAGTGAACGAACAACGGCTGATCTTGAGCACCTTTATCGGACTCCAGGCTGCCATAATCCTGCTAAACTCTTCGGGCTTGATCTGGTGGTTGTCAGAGAGGTCAATCTCGATGATGGCAGCTGGGTTTGGAGCGTTGGCTACCGGAAGGCAGTGGCATGGAATTTTGCTGTCATGTATCGCCAGACGTTGTACCGTGGACGGGAGGACTGCCAGGGAGCCACTTCTCAGGTTCACGGCCCGTAGCTTCACCTCGCGGAGTCGCGACGTACCATTGTGACACCCGGTGAAGAGGCTTGCTGACACAGAACAGTGGCTGAGCTGGAGAACTCCGACGCTCGGAGGGAGATGCACCGTCATGTCGGCGTTCGTCAGGCTCAGACGCTTCAGATTGGGACAGGATCGGAAGAACGTGGCGGTGGGTTTGTACAGCTTTGGTCCTGCTACAACAGACAGATCGACAAACGACCATACACCGTGTTCCAAAAAAACTAATACCCCGTTTACACGAGGAAGCATACATGAAGCATACTTGTTCAATATACACCGTTATCAAGCCAGCTCTAATAGTGCACGACGCGTGTGCTCTAAGTTTGCTTCAAGTTTGCTCTAAGGCTGTTCTAAGTGTGCTTCATGTATGCTTCTTCGTGTAAACGGGGTATATAATAGGGTGTTTACACGATCTAGCAAACGTCCAGCATTAGCACGTGTATTTTGAATACATTTGCTGGAAGTTTGCTGGACGTTTGCTGGATCGTGTAAACACCCCATGAGCCTTGCATTGTTTATCACATTTTTGCCAGACTGTGACCGATGTTTAAAATTATTTTACTGGTAAACTCGGAAGACAGTCTGCCACAGAACTGCCATTAATCTTCCCGCCATGTCTAAAAAGTGTCGCTAAACTGTCTTGTAAAATATTACCAATCCCAGCACTCTCTAGACACTTTAGCTAGATCTAAGGGTTCTACTTCTAAGGGAAAGGAGGGGAATGGTAAAGAACATGAAAGGAGAGAGAAGAAGGAAAAAGGTAAGGGGAGGGAGGAAAAGATAATCCACTCTTTCTTGGCTGAAGCTTACATTCGCTATTGCCAATAGGCCTGGCTGGTTTTGAGGGGCCGCTCTGCGGTGGGGAAGAGGAAAGGGTAGTGAAGAAAGAAAAAAAGAAAAGGACGGGAAAAGGAAAAGAGGTTGCCTCTGATGCGCAGTTGCAGCAGGCCGCCAATCAGCTAAGACTTGCCTTGAAAATTATTAATCGTTAACAAACTCTACGTGCAGTTTTCAAGTAGCCGAAGACGCATATATACGAGCCACTCAAATGTAGTGACAATGTCAATGTGTCGCATGAAAAGTTTTGTAAGCAGAGCGGTCAGTGTCAAAATCATGTAAACTCATGCAGTCGGTAAAATTTATTTGGGAGCACATCGTGCCAGCTGTCAACCGTGGGGCTTTTGTTGTTACCTATTGTATATGGACCGAAATGAAGCCTCGAATAATGTGATTTTCTGTGGTCGTCGTTGGGCATATATAAACATACCATTAACCATTCTACGGTTATTTACAAATTACAAGACCGAAGTATTATCTTGTATACCGGCTGTTGGGAACTTAAGCTCTAGCGTTTGCAGCCGGTCAGTAAAGTGGGTTTTCGCAAATCTCTGGAGCTGCTGGATGGTCATATGGTGTGCTGTCAACTTGATGTGCTTCCATAAGCTCGGATCGTTGGCGATGTTATGCCAACGATGGCATACCCTACACACATACGACCAGCAGACTAAGGAGTGACGACTGAACATTTTAATAAATTTATTTCAAACAATCAAAAAACATTTTAAAACTTTTTTGAAAGTTATTAGTAACATCACTAGCAGAAAACATTTTGAAACTATAAAACAGAGATTATGCCTACGCAAAAGGTTGCATGTAGGCCTAAGCCTTTAACTTTTATATATTTGCTGCAGTAGTGACTTTTTATCAGACCATTTTGTGCATGTTTAATGTATGGTTTTAGTTTTTTCTCATCTTTTTACGCAGATCAAGGTGATATGCAACCACCAGTACATATAATTTGACTGACAATAGAGAACTAGAAGTATGTGCGCACCTGGAAGAAGTGATGAGATCTTTAGTTGACATGTTGGAAAAGATGTGCGCCAATATTTCACATGGCATATGTTCTGCTAAGCTTACAGTACTTTGTTCTGTATTTATTTCGGAGGCCTTAGATGATAGTAACCCCATGATTAGGCCCTTACTGTCATTGTCTTTGGCGCCTTGGCAACGATGACGTTAGAGCAGACTCGCGCACAAATTTACACCTTTTGTCGCGATCGATTAACATTATAATTCAAGCACCATTCTTAAATGCTGTCGATTTATTTCTTTTCTTCGGTCTTTCTTTGTCTGATTGCACTTTATTTTTATATTTTTAATAGGCTTATAGCCTAATCATTTCGTTTTCACAGAACGCTCTTCTTCCTGTAGGCCTATTAGCTATCGTCGGGGTGTCTGTCCGTCTGTCACACGCTGGTGCTACATCCAAACGACGCAAAAACTGCTATGATCACGAGATCTTGACTGTCAGATCCGTGAAATGCTCTACTTTCAGGATTTCTAAAGCAAAACATTAATCTTATAATCGAGAGCATTGAATAAGAAAATTTAAAGGTAAAAAACATTTGCAATTTTTAACAAATGAATCGCCGTATCTAGGAAAAGGTAAAACAGGCAAAAGCCCACATGTAGCTAGGGAATAGCCTACCTTATATACTGCCTGCGCCCGAAGGCTAGCAAATGCGAACGTGGTAACATACTAACACATTGCCATATAACGATAACGGCCAAGTTACTATTGACAGCCTATATGAACTCGCCATCGCCCTATCCAACGGTACCCCTAAGATGTAACGTTTACTGTTTAGCCACAATACATAACGTTACAGACAGATGACAGACAGACAGATGACAGAGCGTAGCAATGGCATGGTCGTGGGCCTACGAAGTGTGTTGGCTAAAGCAGTCTACTGCAAACTAGCGTAGTTTTTGTCACTGCGCTTGAATTTTTAATTGTGCCAACTTTTTTCATCCTGATGAACAAATTTGACGTGCAGTTTATCCAGTCGCGTATAGTGGAAAAGTTTTGTTTCGGGGAGAAACACTGGCTGTAAGCTCCCCAGCCGCAAACGTATTTTAGAGCATTTTTGCACGCCGTAAACCGCGGAAACCGGTGACACCAAATTTCGTCTAGTGAGTCTATTTATTTGGGAAGATGGTGTTTTCTCTCAAAGATATTTGGGTGAACGGCGTTCCCTGCGTTTCAGTCGACTACATTGTGTGCCCTAAGGAGTTTATCGTTGCACTGTGTACAGCGTACGTGTATATGCTGACTGGCAGGTATATGATACGTCACCTGGATCATTACCTGGATTATCAGCGTGAGTACCGCGGGGGCTCGTGCGCGCCGGTCAAACGTTTCTGCGCACGACGACTCTACCTGATCTGTGGCAATCGCTTCGGCAATTACCTGGTCACTCTCTATCTCTCCATTAAGGTATACGCATGTTTGCAGTGTTTCATTGGACTCGATTTATGCTTAAAAATGCTGTTTTATGCATGCATTTGTTTCCTCAGGCAGGCCCATGGATGGACTAAGTAGACCCAGGCATTAGGTTTAGCGCTGTCCGTCCGTGCGTTAGGCCTAATCTAATAGTCACGAAAAGGGGCTGGAATTAATCCCCAGTAAACCCTCTTCGGTAAAAATGCGGAGCCCTTACATTTAGTTTGGACATAAACGTGAAAGAACTAATTACCATGAATGCAGCGGTAAAATTGTACGCAGTTTTTCTGCTGCTATTGGCCTAGGCCTATAGGTGACGTAAAATACGTCTTTCTGAATTCGGAAGTTATATTTACCAGAGAATGTCGCGCTGCTGTCCTACATTCGCGGGTCTTTGGAAACCCTTTTTATGGGATACCTATTTGGCTGAAAGTGCTGTACATGTTTAATGGCCAATTTACACCAGGTCCTATACGACGCCGACGCAACTCAACTGTTGCGTTAGTGTGAATTAGTCATAAATCCTCTCAGTGGCTTCTATTACTATACCCGGTAGGCGCAGCGTGCGTCCAGTGAAAAAATATAGGAGAAATTTTGTTAAGGGTGTAGATCAAAACTTCTCCCTCTATTTTTACTTCGTCCTATTTTTCACTAACAAAACTTCCGCTACAAAGGGAAAGAAGCCCAAAAGGGGAAGAGTTGGGAAACTTGAGTTTGAAAATGGGGGTGAACTTGAGCCCGAAAGTGGGGAGGGTGGAGTTGCGACCGATTTCAACTTCAGATTTGGGGGATAAAAGCCACAGAGTCCGCTTATACTGTGTGCTTGGTGTACGTGCAGGCAGTCTACCTGTTGAATCTGTCGATCCAGCTGCTCATACTCAACTTGTTTCTTGGCACCGAGTACCACCTGTACGGCGTGGCGTTCGTGCGTGACCTGGTACTCGGTCACCGACCGCTGACCACCGAGATACGTTTCCCGCGCGTGACCTTGTGCGACTTCAAGCTGCGCCGCATGGGAAGCGAGCACCCGCACACGGTTCAGTGTGTTTTGCCGATCAACTTGTTTAACGAGAAGATCTTTACTTTTATGTGGTTCTGGTTCGCTCTGGTAGCCCTGGCCACGACATGCAGTCTGGTACGCTGGCTCTGGGTGGTTGGGCTGCGCTGCAATCGAATACACTACATTCGCAGGCATCTCAAGGTATAGCACTTCTCACGAGCTTTCGGGTATACCAACGTTAATGACCTTGATCGACCGTGAAATCAAAAAAGCAGGTTTTTTGGTGGCGATTTTTTTGCGCGATTTTAGGCATCTGCGACGCATATTTCGCCAATGAATTGCACCGAAATGGCTGGAGATAGACCACTACAACGTGCGTATGATATTTTGAAAAGAATCGTAAGCCTACTTTCGATCGCAGTCTGCAAGTCCGGCGAGATATAATCATCGTGTTCGTTTACTGTTAGCTTGTTTAAAACAAAGTGAAAATGAAATAAATAAATTTAAAGAAATAGAAAATAACCAGATTAGTGCACTACATTTAAAACTGCTAAATAACTACATTGCATAGTTTGCATTAAATTAACTTTTATTAGGTTAGGCTACTGATCAACGCCAATCATAGTCGTTTATAGAGGGCCTATATTATTCAGCAAAGACTACGCACATGTCCGTAACTTTGTAGTATCAATTTTTAGAATTCTAGTTTTATCCGGTCAGTTATACGATGGACAACAGATCAAACCCGATTCAATAATTTTAACGTGTTTTTGAGTCAATACTGCTGGTTTTCGACGACTAATTACGGCCAAATAGACCGTCAAATTTAATATTTTCGTAGGCGTTATTAGTAGATAGTTAAAAGCGATTTGCACAGTTTGTTCTTACAATAGCTTTTGCTGTGGCGGTCAGCTTAATTTAATTACCGCCTTAACTACGAAGTGACACTAGTTATTGTCAGTCAAATATTTTTGGGCCGACCGCTAAGCTGTAAGGTCAGCCTTGTGTCATGGTTGTCGTCTGTGCGTCCGTCTCTCTGTCACGGATGTACTGTGGCTAACGAGTAGGGCGTATAGAGAACACTTTTAAACGAATAATTAGCTAGTTTTTTTAAAACTTAGGCTTGCAAAATTTCTGCCATTTACTCCTAGGGGGACATTTTCAAATTGCGGGTTGAATAAAAGGAAGGTATAGAAAAATGTGCGTTTTTCAATGAAAAACTAGTTATATCTCAAAAACGGTAGGAGTTACAGTCTAGATTACTATTTAAATCAGTAATAGGAAGTGGCATACGCCCTTTGAGATGAAATGAAAATCATATACCTTGGATGACCCTCAAGGTCAGTCTCAACCAATACGGTCGGCCCTACCCTAGCGACAGCTGGGCTTTTTATATATTATTTTTACTCTTCGCGCGCTACGTTCCTAACGTAGCGAAAAAAAATATATGAGAACAGTGTAATATTGAGGATCGACCGACGTCTATTTCAGGAATAGCCTTCCTGGAAGGCACCAGATAGACGCATGATCACTATGGACCACACTTAGGAAGTCGACACCCGGGAGTCGAATTGTTACGTGACCGATGACGTCACGTGACGCCAAAAGTTCAAGGTCGTGACCCCATTATCTTTGAGGCGCCATATTTCCACAACGGTGCCAGATCATAAGTCTAAGTTCACTAAGTCTAGTTCAAGAAAAGAGAATCTTGAAGAAGAAAAGAGACAGTAGCGAACTGGCAGACAGGGAATATCGACAGAAATGTAATGAGGTACGAAAAGCGGCCAGAGCAGACAAAGCGAAAT
>Ga0209367_1014159_pt1 | contig 10154 bp, 4 predicted proteins | sample WorMetLIZISLAND2_FD_187412 | JGI IMG/M metagenome (GOLD analysis project Ga0209367, IMG submission 187412) | Marine gutless worms symbiont microbial communities from Max Planck institute for Marine Microbiology, Germany - Olavius geniculatus... ...
TTGTAATTAATTACAAATTAATTAATTAAAAACAAATTTTCTGCAATGCGTTATATGCTACAGCAGTAACCATGGCAGTGATAAAACTCCAGGCCGCTAGAGAGCGTTCACCATAGCGATTACGCGTTTAGCCTAGAGCTGTCTGTCTTGCGCCTTCGGCGCTTTACGGTCTTTGCTTCAACCTCGGACAATATTTTACGAACTTCCGGGATAAAATTTCTAATAATGACCTCGAAGCCAGTCTAGTGTTTGAATTGTCGGGAGGTTAGAGGGGTTGAACCCCCCAACTGTTTTCTCAACCCCCTTAACACACTGTCAAATTACGTACAGGGGGTCAGCTAGGCCTATATACACTGTGTTCAGAAAAAAAACACTCAGGTTTTCTTTTATAACTCTGTCGAACGTGTTTAGATTTCCAAAAAAATTCAGAGAATGTTTAGGAGTTAACAAGTATTCCATCAGTAAAAAAGTTAAGTATTTTTTGCTACTGGTGACGTCAAGCTGACGTCATATTTTCGTGTTTGTAAATTATTGGGGTATATCGTTGAATAGTCAGACATGAAGTCAGACATTTGATAAAATGGTTGCTAGTCAGCAAGGGATCCATACGGAGCTGCAAGTTTGTGCAAGATGTTTCTGGACAATGGACAGACAATTGGATATTGCTGAAATGAAACTTTAAAATTAAAAATTGACGATCGGCAGTATCAAACCGTTCAACTGATAGCGGGCAAATGGTCATCCACGCTTTGACGCAGTGCGCGTACGTCTGCCAACATCAACAAAGTTGAGGATCTCGCTCTCAGCTAAGAAGATAAACTACGGAAACAGCTCATAATGGAAAATTGCGTGACGGATTAGCATATTTTAGGATTTAGACAACACAATGAGCAATTGATGTGTGTTTTAGCATTTCATCAAATGTCAGTCTTTAGCGGTGAAACCCATAATTTGCAAACACGGAAATAATTATGACATCAGCATGACGTCACTAATAGCAGAGAATTTTAAGTTTTTAACTACTGAAATACTTGTTTCCTCCTAAACATTACCTGAAAATTTTGTGCAAATCAAAACATTTTCCACGGAAATATAAAAGAAAACGTGAGTGGGTGTTTTTTTCTGAACATGGTGTACTACACCGTCTCTCAAAAAACCGGGCCACTTTTATTTTTTGAATAACTCCGCAAAACATTGGCTGATTTTGATACCTTTGGCACCCAACATCACGAAGAAACTTGACATAAATGGCTGTAGTTTAGCCCACCTACATATACTTTAATACTGTCGCTACACTACTTTGTGAAATGCAGAAGTCGAAGTTTGGCCGTTTACAACAATGCATTCGTACTCTGTAGCGTACGCGTTGGCTCAGAAAATCACTGAGACTACAAAATCATTGAAAATCTGTTACGAATTTAACATTAATGGCATTCATTTTAATATTCCTTCGTCGACGAACTGAAATGACGCATTAACACAGCGAGTGATCTGCTCTGGATCGCGCGTTATTGAACATGCTGTTGGAGAGTGGCGTCAAAGTCCACCGCTTGCTTTCGTGTTGAATGAGGACATTTTAGCACATGCTGTAATAAAGATTATGTGATGTGACACGTGTGACTTTTTGAGAAATAATAGCTGTTACTTGTGTTTGTCGATATTCAGTTAATCATTTCTGAGCCGACGCATGTGCTACTCAATATGAATTCATTGTTGTGAATGGCCAAACTACGACTTGTGCATTTTACAAAGTAGTGTAGCGACAGTATTAAAGTGAATTGGGTTAAACTACAGTCGTTTACGTCAAGTTTCTTCATAATGTTGCGTGTTAAAAATTATCAAAATCGGCCAATGTTTTACGAAGTTATTCAAAAAATAAAAATGGCCCCGGTTTTCTTGAAACATGGTGTATATACATACGATTTACACCACAATTTCAGTCGGTCTCTAACCGTCGAAAAGTTCAACCCCCAGTTAATTTCTCACAATAACCAAACACTGCCCCAGTTTATTAGTAGTATAATATAAGCCGGTTCTCTAATACAAGTGGGCAAGAAACAAAAACGCAGTAAGAAGAATACAGGATAGAATAATGCGCGCGAGGAGTACATTAGATTGGTGACAATCTAAAAAAATATTTCTTGTTATTTTTGATAACTAAGGTCTACGGCTTTACTGTAAAAAGTAGGCTTATCGCTCAGTCCAAACAATTAGCGTAGGCCTATTGTGATAGGCTTGGATGCATGAAGTGATTTAATCCACGAATTAAGGGTACAGTGTTAAAACGACAGTTCTCAAATGTTAAAATTTAATGTATGACTTGAGAGTAGCGACACGCTTGAGGAGTATAGGCCTTTCTATGGGGACAGACTGAAAAACATCAATGGCTTCTTTGTTCTAGTTTATTGCAAAATAGCCTATTTCTGAATGCGCCACTGTCAGAATTTCGAAATCGACCAATAGTTGATCGATCACCATGATGAAGACGGCATTCGGTGGCTTGGTATGTAACAGACCACCCGGTAAGCCTATAAAAAAACCTCCGCCAAAAATGCTTTATTCAACTTTGTTCGACGGCGAGACTAGATTATTAAGCTTATTTGTATTAATTTCGGTATAATTTTTTTTACAACGCGATTCCTGCAGATAGCCAAGAAAAAAGCATCACCCAGTAGAGTTTTTAACGCTATGAGTTTAACATAGCTACTATCCGCCAAGTAAAAAATCACGCAAAGCAAAACATTCCCTGTATTCAGTAGTAGTGAACTTGCTAGTTCTTTTCATTATGATGCTAGCTTAGAATACTTCACCAAATAATTGTGACTGACCCATTAGGCCTAAAGCAAATTTTTGTGGCCCCGTGGCGACGGCCTATGAGTTCTGCAGTGGTTGCAGCGTAAGGCCGTTGCTGCTGCTGCTGCTGCTGCTGATGATGATGATGATGATAATAATGATGTGGCAGCAACCAAGCGACAGACCGACAGACCGGCGTGCTTTATCAGGTTCATAATCGAAGTCGAACTGGCGTTCAGTCGATTTGTATTCATTATTCAAGCCACGCAGCAATCACGGCACAGCGAATCGTTCGTTACATTAGTTAGCCCGTGCGTCGCCACGGCTCTGCGCTGCCGTACATTAGCCAACAGATCGTCGCTCGCTGCGTCAAATAATCAAAGCGCACTGCCAACGCCATCGTGCTGCAGTCAGTCGCCTCAACGCGTCTTCTAATTACACCCTCTCTTCGCTGTCGATCCGCCCAGTACTGTGACGCCGTGCTTCCTGGCGCTGAAACCACGGAATTTGACCGACAGCTATACCACTCGTGCCACGGTCTTGTCAGAAATCGGAACTTCTGTATTATAAAGAAACGTAAGAAACAGAACAAAGCTTTCAGTCAATATGTCAATCGATCCGGCTTTGTTACATGATTAGGCAACAGGAATATAAGCCGATAGGGCCTATCCAGTGCAACTAGAATCTTTCACGGAGCGGATAGTGAACATCTAGCGATACTAGCTTGCGTCGTTTTGAATAAAGTCGCAGACTGCATGTGACAGACAAACGGATGGACGGACGCCTCTGCTATAGCTAAGACAGGGTCAGCTATGCTGACGCCCTGTAGAAAGGAAACGTCCTGATTTGACCTTCCATGTTTCTCAACCCATATTAGCAAGTAAATGATATTATGGGAATTGTTCGCAGGATTCAGTTGCACAATTTAGAGCGTGAATGTTCGAATTAATTGTGCATAAATATTTGCCAAGTCAGCTAAAATCATGCAGGGAATGCCGTATTTTTCTGTACGCACACCGCTCCGTGACTGTTACGCCGCTGGCGATTTTCGTAATGACAATTGCCCGCTGAACGAGCGCCAATTCGTTCGACTTCGTGGATCAAGCGATGCACCAGCACGTCGACGTACCCCGGTAGGCTACTGTTGTCGTAGTGCGAAGAGAACGCGTGACGGACGCTCGGCGGTGCGGCAGTAAGCTTGGTTTGGCTGAATAGGCGTGAAAATGGCAACAGCGACAAGTTAATTTGCCGCGCCGAGTAGAGACGACAGACGAAACGGTGAATTGCGAACTGCTGCAATGCGCTTGACGAGCTGAAACGACTTGGCCGCAATAATTACACAGTTTGTCATCGGTGCATAAACACAATCAACTCCGACTGCATGCCGTGTTATTACTAAATAACCAGTTAACTACTTTGCCTGGTATATAGGAATCTTCAGGCCTATCGACATAGCAGCATAATTTTGTGCTTGGCCGAATCTAGACGAAAAATTTCAGTTTTTTGACTACAACAGTCATGAGACAGTCAGTCTATTTGCTGTTTCGCAAAAACAACTCGAAAGCCCCAGGTGCCAGACTGCCACTGCAGGTGTGAACGTCAGTAAAACAAGGGCAAAGCCGACTGCCGAGAGTAATCGTCGATTCAGTCTGTCCATATAGCAGTGCCGGCTTTAGGCCCGAGCCGGGAAGGCACAAGCCCCCAGTTTTGCTCCACCCCCAGCCAGTTTCGTGGCCACCCATGATTTTCTTTTGCAAAGATAACACAAATATCTTTTTTCTTTGCGTTACCAAATTTTAGAAAAGTGGACAAATTTGCAGCTTCTATTGAATGCCCCAAAACCAAAAATGCTGGTTTATTTTGCTAGAACTATATTGTGCTGCCAGCAAAACAGCTGCTTCCGTGGATAACAATTGAAACTTAATATTAGCTAACTAAAGCAAGCGTATTAATTAACCAGAAGTAATTACTGGTCATACGATTTTGTTCCATATTTTTAACGTTTCAACTATTACTGAAATGCTAGGTACCGGTATTTAAATAGAAAATATTCTGCACAACCTCGATAAGTTATTTATAGCTATTTTAATTGTTTCAGAGAAAACGCCTTATTACGAAATCATCAAGTGATAGGCTACTGTTTGTTGGTTGAGTGACCTATAACAGCATATATAGAAATGGCGTGTTGCTTATAATTTAATACGGTAATTAATAAAGTTTGCCGTTGTTTCTGTCGAGTTGCGTTGATGACGGCTGATCGGGCCGCAACAGAAAGAGGTTATAGAACAAAACGCTTTGTGAATTGAGATAAAAGAGAGGGGCGCTGCTGCTGCTGCGTTTATCACGATTGCAGCGCCGAAACAAGTGCGCGCTGACGTCACTTGTAGCGGCATCGATTACCGACACAGAACGCTTGAATGCGCTGACCTTCGTGGGTCACAACACTCCACGGCACTCTTAGAACACAATCAGCGCTTGCAACTAGGCCTAACTGACGTCGCCACAGCCTTCATCTAGATGAGGTGTGCGCTGCAGTGCTGGCTGACGAACTGTGATCCACAGCGTGCTGAAAATCTGCATTTTACGATTCGGTGAATACGTAAATATTAAAATTAATAAATAATCACTAATCACTAATCAATAGTATTGGTCAGTCCCTTCGTCAGTCACTCAGTCGGTTAATCAGTATTTGTGTCTCAATATATCAACTCAACGAATCAATAATTATAATTCAACATCGATAAACAAATAAATCAGAACACACCTATAGCCCTCGATGTTGCAAAAGAATCTATATATGCCTGAAAGAGTCATAGTTCTTGACCGAAATTATCAGTCGAGTTGCGCCAATTCAAACTTTTTGGTTACCACTCTAGTACACTAGCTTGTCGAGTTTTATGAAAGATACTGAAACGCACTTATAGGCGTTGTTACTGGTTGTGACTCTATCATGTTGAAATGATGTAATTGCCAAGTTTATGACCAAATGCAAACACATCTAAAGAAGGGAAAATAAAAATCGCATCGCAATGGCTGCAAGCAAACCTAATACCCCGTTTACATGATCAAGCAAACATCGAGCAATCATCGACCAAACATTTAGCAAATGCATTCAAAATACACGTGCATGACCACTGCTCTAATTGCTTGATGTTTGCTTGATGATTGCTTGATCGTGTAAACGAGGTATAAAATTACTGCAACTATTTCTTTTACTTATTAACCTGAAATAAAGATGTGGAAAGACAATGGCTGCAAATAAAATATGGTAGGCTTATTCTGACGTAATGGGCAATTGGACATTAAAACATAACACGCCTGCCAAGTCGTTCAGTGCCACATATTGTATGGGCCTGGTGGCCTTTCAGTTAGTTTTCGTTGTCATTGTTTTTAAAGGTAAATTTTCATGACGACACGAGAACCCGTGCGCTCGGCGGCCGACCTATTCGCTGTTAGCACTGCACCATATGGAACGGACCTGATGTTTTGAGATCCAATTGCCTGTATAGCAAGCAAGCAGTGATCATCAACAAAGCGACATCAGCGCGAACTCACCATGAAATCGACCCCTCTTCAGTCAAACTTACTCTAAAACTGACCCGACACCAACTGCCACAGTCTATAGTGAAGTGGAACCTTATCACGTGCATGCTCCGCGAATTCGAAGACATTTTTCTTCTGTTCTGCACGATTTTGAAGTTTGCGACTGTTTGTGAACCGTTTGCAAAATGTTTATTTATTCGTTTTTTTTAAACGTTTCGATATAATAATTTTTAAACCATATAGTGCACACCGTATGACGTAGGCCTAAAAATTGCAATATAAGCTTCAACTTTTTTACAGTATACTATAGGAGTTGTTAGTATAGACTGTTGTTAGCATCCCATCCTATTTGATAGAAGTAGCACTGTCTGCAGATGTATAGGCCTAACGCTTGCGTCCGGTTGATAACTCCACGGGTGCGCTCAAGCGTGATCAAATGAGCGACAGTGTAGAGTGTAGACTTAACATTATACCGACTGTCGGCTATACGTTGAACAAGTGTCTTAAACGGTTAAACCACCCTCTGGAATGTGTAATTTTGTTTAACGAACACTTATCTCATGCACTCCACGCAAACACGCACATCATAATTCGGTCACGAGAATAAGCACTTTGTTGTTGTCGCAATCTCTGAGTGAGTTATGGCACTGGTGCAGTAGATGGTCTAATTTGTGTTGATGTGCCGTTAAGAAGCTCACTTATACCCTGTTAACACAATGTAGCTTCGTGATTCTTAGCAATATTACACCGTTTTCGACGAGATTGCTAGCTCATCAAGCCACTCGTCGAGCGCACGACGAGCACACGTTGCATCGAGTCAGTCATCGAGTCAAGCATTCATCGAGCTGGCTCGTCGAGCGCACGAGCACTTGTCGTGCGCTTGTCGAGGCAGCTTCAACAGGGTATTACTACTGTTTTCGTCGCTTTTTCCGAGAAACCAGTGAAGCGTGAAGTGCGCTGACTGCGACGAATCAGAAACGTCGCCGGTGAGTAATTGACAGCCGGTGTCCGCCAATCAGACAACCGATCGTCTCGGCGGCGTTGATGCGGGCAATTAACGATGCGCGCATAATTGAGTCGTCACGCTGCACTGTCGTCGTCTTGGTGCACGGAAGGGAGGCGAGGCACAAGAGACGTCAACAGGCGGCACTTCATGACAGTGACTTCTGACTCTGCGCCCAACTGTCAACTAACGCTGCCGTGCTGATATCAAAGTGTGCCATTTCACTGACGATACCGAGACGATATTGGCGACTTATTTTGCTCAGTATATAGATCGGCGTTGTATAATATTATCACACGTAGTTTTGTGGTGTAGCGAAAGTCGACGGCCTGCGCATTTATTAACGGTAATGGCGGCTCCGGAAGCAGTTTTACAGACAACTCCATCGACGACGAATTTGTCGCTAAAAGCTTCCGCGTTCTCGATCGCGTCGCTGATGTCCGATCAGCAATATCAACATCATCAGCAGCAGCAGAGTCATCGTCGGCGTCATCATTGTCGTCGTCACTGCAGTAACCGACGTTATGACGCAGACTATGACGTCAGTGCTGACGTCACTGCGTCACCCGGCATGACGTCACAGCTCTTGCACGCTGCAGGTACGGTAACAAAGTAAGCTGTTTTAAATAATTCGAAGTGTCAAACAGCTATGGCAATGTTTCTGTTTGCTTTATCGTTTGAGTTGCTTATCGTTATGCCTATTGCGTCTATTTCGTTATCTATAGAGCAAAGCGATGTTTGTTGGCTTGTCACCAGTTTGCTTTGCTTTCGTAACTTGCTGTAGATAATTCATCAAATTATCGTAAATGTATAACAATTTTATGTAATTTTAGGTTATCTCTATTTTGTCTTTGCTTTTTAGTGTGTATCTGGATTCAATTGCGAACAATGTAACTAATCCAGACGTAATTTTTTATATTTTTGTGTACAAATATTGCATCAGAAATGCTATTTTATTTTTATACGTTTTACAATCACAAAATCTTCAATACTAAAACATTCATTACTTATTCCAGCAGTTTCATGGCAGCTTTCATGTCTGCAGTATGCACGATCTATATTTTTGCAAAATTGTATTTAAAAACAATGGCCGCAATGAATATTTCCGATGGAACCATGGGACGAAAATCATTGAACAAGCCAGCTGTTTAAATATTTTATGAACTTAATGTCGATGTACATTGCGTCCTTTAGCTGAGAACGAATCGGAAGTGGACGCGAAGGACAGAACGTCGGTGACGCCAGCGAGAGATGACGTCACAGGAGACGAGATCACGTGGTCGGAGAACCAAGATGGCGGCGACGTCACGTGTCAGCTGAAGCCGAGAGAATTGTGGGACAAGTTCCATGAGCTGGGTACAGAAATGATCATCACCAAGTCTGGCAGGTTTGTCATACATATACGGACAGCTTTCAGAATGAATGTCACGAATTGTATGAATTAGTAATTATGATTGTTAACAAGCCTGCTACATACTTCGACACGACGGCGTTGTGTTTTAAAAAAAGCTTTCAATTTTAAACGGTGCTTATGAGAAACCAATCTCACGGAGAGTCATCCGCCATATGGGATCGTACAGTCCGGCTTCAATCCCAAACAGGGCGGTACTCGATTTATCTACCTACTCCGGAGGGATGCAAGGCTGAGTTGATCTTGGTGTTGGCTATATACCGAGATGGTTTATTTGTCCGCAAACAGTCACCAATCTAAGAAGTAAAACTTTTCAGCGACTCGACCAAGAGTCGAATTCACGACCTCTTGATCGTAATTCCGACACCCTACGGTTACACAACTAAGCATTATTTTATCTTTGTGAATGCACGTATCTAGGCGAATGTTTCCGACGCTGCGAGTGTGTTTTGGTGGCAAGCTGCAGCCGCATCAGCACTATGACGTCTACCTGGACATCACACCTGTCGACAACAAACGATACAGGTATGCAGCCTTCTAAAAGCAGCAAAAATATTTTTGTTTCATATATGTTGTAAGGCTGCTGTGTATAAGCCAAAATATTCAGCGATTAATGTTTTGCAGCGTATGCATGAACTGGAGAGACTTGGGCCTATATTGGTTAAGGCAGTATGTATAGGAACTGCAGTGCACGTCGTTTACAGGTTGTCAATAGTTGTGCGTGCAGCTCTCGCTCGTATCTCTGGGTTACTTTTTTACTTTTCTGTTTCTTTTTTCTCTAAAATTTGCGAGTGAACTATAGACGTTTTTTATAACATCACGCCAGGAGCAACACATTGATTAATTTATTTAAACGTACTTATACGGTAGAAAGTCAACTGAGGGTATTGTCTACATATAAAACACGTTTGCATAGGCCTACTCCTAAGGTTTTATACAGTCACATCAGTTGATTCCAGGCGTGTCCAGCTGCTACACTGTGTGTGCACGCAGGTACGCCTATCACCGTTCGTCGTGGATCGTGGCTGGCATGGCGGACCCGGCACCAGCGAGACGTCTTTACCGCCACCCCGACTCGCCGTTCACTGGCGATCAGCTCACTAGGAAGACGGCCGTCTCCTTCGAGAAACTCAAACTCACCAACAACGCCGTCGACAAGAACGGACATGTCAGCATGCACATTTTATTACGGTTAATCGTTATATTTTGGAAAGCTATTATTATTATTATTTTTTGTTTTTTTTTCACCCGGTACCGGTGAAGATATTAGGTGTTAAAAGCAAAAGTTATCAGCAAATCAGGATTGATTTTGGTTGGTGGCGTGGCGTAGTCGGTAGCGCGTTTCGGCCGAAACGAAGTTACTCTACGCCGGGCCCGGTTAGTACTGCGATGGGTGACTGCATG
>Ga0209367_1014160_pt1 | contig 10154 bp, 8 predicted proteins | sample WorMetLIZISLAND2_FD_187412 | JGI IMG/M metagenome (GOLD analysis project Ga0209367, IMG submission 187412) | Marine gutless worms symbiont microbial communities from Max Planck institute for Marine Microbiology, Germany - Olavius geniculatus... ...
TTCTCTAGCGCGTGTAAAAATTTGGGGGCGCAGCACCCCCTAGGGGCCGAAATATGGTCTTCCGAAAATTGCGCTTTAGGTGGGTACGATTTCACATCTAAATCTCCAAGGTCACTGGACCAAACTTTACCGTACTTGTTTCGCCTAACGCAGGAGGAATCGCCATACACGGAATGACTATCCGATTTTGAATATCTGCATCCGTTTCGGAGATATTCGCCGCCAAACTTCGAAGTCGTCCGAAATCGGGCCAAATTTTGCATGTTTTTCGCCCCTGAAATTTTTTTGGGGTGCGCCCCCCAAAGTTTTGGACCGGCATTATAAAATTGGACCCATTACTGACCATCGTGCATATTTCAAGCCGGTCGGCCCACGCATCTCGGAGATCTCGCGAGGAAAGAAAAAATAAAAAAACATCATGCGTAAAACAGAAGTCCTTCCGAAAACTATCGTTTTCGGGCGGACTAATAAAAATGTTTGTTACATCTATGCTTTGTAGGCCTACTACAGCTAAAACTAATCTTCTGTGTAATGCGCAGTAATCAGCCGTCATTTGCTGGGGCAAACGCCAAATGGTATTTTTTTAGCATAATTGGTCGTGCGTGGACTTTTACTTTTTGGTCTAATAAAAACAAACATTCCTGACGTATAGCATGCACAGACGGACGGACGGACGAACGGACGAACGGACGACAGAAAGCATAATGCTTGACAGCAATTCAGTAAACTGGCATGACATACATACATTCATACTGGTGGCTTGGTACTGTAACGGTTGGGACGTTAGACTTGCGATCGCGAGGCCGTTGGTTCGACTCCCGGACGGGACACTATCAAGTGGGTAGTACTTGGATGGGTGACTGTCTACAGACGGGAAAACCATCTCGGTATATAACCATCATCGAGGTCAACTCAGCCTTCCATCCCTTCGGGGTAGGTAAATCGTGTACCGGCCTGTTGGGCTGCAGAGATTACAGCGGGGCGTGTTTACCAGCGTCGGTTGGCAGATAACACTGTGTGATCCTAAACGGCAAGTGACGCTCCGCAGCTCTGAGATGGGTTTCCTACGAAAAGTTATACCATTTTAACCACAACACAGCGTTGTAGGCCTACTCACCGGCGTTGTGTTCATGATCGGTCGAGCCGACTGCAGCAGCAGGCGTCTGAATCGTGATGACGTTGGGCAAGCTGGCAGTCACGGTAATGTCGTGCTGCCGGTAGAATTCTTCCGCGTCGACGTCGACAACCAGAAGACTCACTTCATCCGATACCGCGCGAATACGCTCAACTACCTACAGCCACTCGCATTTCAGTTTTTTTCAGATTGGTTTTAGTTTTCGATTTGTGATTTATAAACTTCACTAAATGTTAATCATAGTTTTATGTACAGTTTTAGCCCAGTTCTCTCGGTAACACTGGACTTTGCGTCTTGGTGGTTATTGGAAAAATAATATTTTAAGCGGAATCGCTCTTACGGTACACATTTCTCCGTAGGCCTAGAGTGGTTTGTCTGTCTGTCGTCTGACACATTCGCGAACTCTGCTTAAACCGTTCAACGTATTCAGATGCCATTTCACAGGTAGACCTACACTTGTGGGATCCAATGACACGTTATGTTAGATGGTGTCCCTGGTTGCCCAAAGAAGGGAAGATTTGGCAGTCGAACCCTCAGCCAAACCATTTAATCGCAAATTGTGGCCAAACCTTCAGTACTACGTGTATGTTGCCCCCTGGCGAATATCCGCTTTTTCCAACTTACTCTGGTCCATGTTTACACATGAAGTTAATAATTAGGCCTATAGTTCGACACAGCGTCTTTAAGATGTCAAATTTTACAACCTTCATATTGCTTTGCCAGTGAATGACGCGTGAAATGGTCTTGCTAATAACCAGTGCCATATGTCACGTGTATGTCTCAACGTTTTACGTTAGTGCCGTTTTACAAATGACTTGCGTCGCAGAAATTTCGTTTTCGACGGTTCTGCAGCAAATAATTTTCGTTTCGTTCGTTCTGCCTGCCAAATTTTTCCACTGTATTTAGTTTGGTTGTTCTTCAGCCTAAAAATTCTAGTTCACGTGCTCGTAACAGAAAGACCAATAACTATCGCCATCGTTATCGTTTTAGTTGCCGAGATACCTGTTGATGGGTGTCGAGCGCCACGTTGACTCCGTTCACCTCGACGATGCGATCTCCATCACGCAGTCCTGCCGCAGCAGCCGGCGACCCTTCGTCCACCTGGCCGATGAACTGACCCGCCTTGCCGCGCTCCGCGTGCAGGTTGAACCCGTAGCCGCTGAAGTCCGCCACCTTGCGGACGAGACAGAGACGAGGCGCCGGAGCGTTCGCTGGAACCGACGACATGTCCGTGAATACCTGCCGCAGACATGGATGCATGCATATCACAATGGGGAGGGCAGAAAACTAGAGTCATTCTTAAAGCTGGCAGTGAAGATTTCGTGATCCTAGCTCGCGTCGTTTTGAGACAGATCAGCAATGTGACATCCAGATTCCAGACAGACAGACACACGGACACCCTGTAATTAAACCGTCTTCATCTATCTTCTGCAAGAAGACGATCGTAGATGCTCAGACATCAGAATTTTAAGCAAATTATAAAAACCGTGCCCGACAGAGTTAAAAAACTCTTAATGTTAAAATATGGCAAAAATTTCATGACCGTCTTATCAATTCTCTCGACTTCTGCTAGTCAGAATTTGTAACAAAAAACAGCCGTTTTTGCGGTTATAGGCCTAATATAGACTAGTACCAAAAATCAATTTTATAGGCCTACACATCCGGATACGCGCACCATTTTTGTGTTAATTTTCAAGTATTAATGCTACTGAAACACTGCATCAGAAAAATTATACAGTAATCTATAAAGATTAGGATTGTTAAAAACCGGATATACAGAGAGTGACACTGATCTCTACGTAACAGTAGTCATACCAATATAGGATTGCTAAAATGCGATATCGTTGCTGCAGTTTTAAGTACGCTACACAAGAAAATACATGCCGTAGGCCTATAACTAAACTGAAAACACGCGAATTCCGAACACTGCTAACACAGAGAGAGAAAATAGCCCAACCTATATGTATACCAGCAACAATGGTGTGACAGAGCGGATATGCGTACAAAACGTTCACATAGGCTACACACAACGGTAAAACTTTGAACCTGAGTAAGCCTATAGCTGACTGCACACTCTGCGTCGCCAACGTCCGCAAGCAGCTATCAACAAAACGCTAATTACGACACGACGACCAGTGAACTCGACGGCCAGTCGCAAGCACGCACCTTGCTGGCGGAGACCGCCCACCATGCACGCTTCCGTTCGTCGTTCACGCTATAAAACGCAGGACTTTAACATCATCATTATCATTCAATTAGCCGAAACGACCATACTTAAGTAACGGTCGAGCTATTGGTACGAGTTGTCGTCTCTCCGTCCGTCCGTCTGTCCGTCTGTCTGTAACTGATGTATTGTGGCTAAGCTTTAGGTCGTAGAAGAAAACTTTTTGCACGAAAAATTAACCATGTGTGTGAAACTCGGGCACGCAAAATTTTAGCCATTTAGTGCAAGGGAAACATTTCCAAACTGGGTTTGAATGAAGGGGATAAAAAATTCAGTAGAAAACTGGCCATATCTCGGAAATGGTGAGAGATAGGGCCAAGGTTACTATTAATCACTAATAAAAAGTAGTATAGCGGTAGGCCTACGCCGTTTCAGATGAAATAGAAATCATCGATCTTGTATGACCTTGAAGATCAGCACTGCAACAGGAACAGTATAGGCTGAAGCGACAGCTGGGCTTTCTTATTACCCGCGCCATGCTATTGCATGAGCGGATATTGCCATGCTGTGGTGTCTGTCTGTTTGTGGGTCCGTCTGTCCAGTGTGACGTTGATGCATTATGATCATGTAACTTTAGCTGCCTGGACTTTTATTGTCTCAGCTCTTGGCGTACAAAACTTCAGCGATCTAGTGCAAGAAGAGCATCAGGACGATCAATTAACTCGACTCGACTGGGGTAGTTGGGCTAAATTAAAGTTAGAACAAACGTGGGGTAGGAAGAACTGGCGTTTTTCAAACGATAAGTCGCTGTATCTTTGAAACAGTGTGATATGAGCTTTCTGCAGTAAATCACGCAGAAGCAGAATAAAGTAATTTCAAGTCATTGAGAAAATTCGTTTGAGGAAATGTTTGTATATTAGCGAATGCAAAGCTACGTTCTGCACTGGAAACTGCGTGTTGTGATTGTATCCTATAGGTTACGTTATTATTACGCGCGACAGCACTTAGTTGCTGAGAGCGCGTATTAGCTATGGTAATTCTGTCCGTCCGTCTGTCCGTCCGTCTTGGTGTCTGTCACGTCCCGGTACCATTTCAAGACAGGTGAGATAGAGACTTCGTGTTTTCACCATATGACAGCTTAGTGTCTCTAGTATTTTGTGACAAAATTTCATGCCACTGGGTAAAGAGGGTCCCCACGAACGATGGGGAGAAAGAGGGGCATCCCCCTTAAAAGGCGTTATTCTGCCGTTATTGGCTCGTCTAACGTGAAAATGGTTGCAGATAGGCACAGACATGCTGCTTATCGTAACAAGCACTGGCGACGAACTTCTTAGGAATGTCAACATTAATGATCTTGAATGACCTTGAACGCTAAAAATAGGGGGTTTTAGTGACTTTGGCGATTTGTTGCTGCAAAAGAGTGAATTGCGACGAAATGGGTGGAGATAGATTAAGATTAGCCGCGAACAGGAACTGCTATAGGCTGTCGTGCATCTCATGAGCATTATCTCAGATTTCTTGTTTTAACCACGTCGTCACTTGTCACTCGCGAACGGAATTTCTATCTTCTACTGTCGGTCGTAGACAAACTTACGAAGTCGCCAGATGGGTCTACTTTTTCCAACTCGTCGTTGTCAAAGCTTAACATTTTGTTGGTCGAATTTCGATCCTGACTGTCAGTCTTGGGTCTGAGACCGTGGTCTTATAGAACAAGTCTGGTCTCAGAGCGGCATCGGTCTTAAATAATTGGTCTTTCGTGTTTGGTCTTTCACTCTTTAATTTTAATTTTCTCCTCACACTGAGCACCCGCTGCAGGTGGACGAATAACGCCGGCTGCATTGAGTCGATTTTTGATAACAAAATACGCATGATAGCCTATACGGCAGAAGAGCTTTTTTTCGCCAGGCCTTCAAAACCATCTGGGTCTACTTGAGTATGTGCATCTGCAGTCTTTATGTTGCTGTGGTCTTGGTATTGATTGGTCTTATAGTTAATTCCTGTGACGAATGAACTGTAGGCCTAGTGTTAGCTATCTGTATCGTATTGATTGATGTTTTGTTTGTTTGCAAATAAATGAAATGAAATTGCAGTAGCCCAACGCGCAGTGGCTTCTATTTCTATACTTGGTGGGCGCAGCTTGCACCCAGTGAAAAATAGGGGGAGTTTTTAAGGGTGTAAATCAAAAATTTCTCCTTATCTTTTACTGGGCAATGAACATCCATAACAAAACTCCCCTTATTTTTACGTCTCCCCTATTTTCCAGTTTACATCTTTAACAAAAAAATCCTCCTAGAGAAAAGAAGCAGCCTAAGGGTAAGGGAAAAATGAGTCTAAAAGTGGAGAAACGAGCTTGAAGTTGAAAGGGAACCTGGGGAACATGAGCCCGAAAATGGGGGAGGGAAGTTGCGCCCGATTTCGATTTCAGATTTACGAGGATATAAGCCACTGTCAGTGCACGCAGTTTATTCTTTAAAGTAAAAGTAAAGTACATAAAACGTCGTAGAACATTTTTACATTTATGACAGAAACATTATAGCTGCATGATGCTCTTCATTTCTAAGCGCCACAACTGTGCTTAATAATTCGCATAATCCTACACTGTGTCCGGAAAAAGTAACCCCCTAGACATCGTACAATAGAAATGCCAAATCTAAAAGAATTTGAATAAAATTTCGTACACTTAATCCCAAATAAATTGTTGAAGCGATCACCAAATTTCGTTAAAAAATTATTTCTCAGCAGAATTATTAATTGTTGAATATCGATAACATCTGATTATGTCAAAATTTTACACTGACAATGCATCATCTATTGGCAATCATGGTGGCCAATTTCAGTTAAATTCACCAAAGCAAATAATAGCTACAGCGGCTTTAGTGAAGTCACGTCTAAAAAATTTCAGTTTCAAGTCGTTCTGGAAACATCAGACCTGTAAAATTTTGTTAGAATCAGATGCTGTGTGTTATTGGAGTTACGCAAATGGACAATTACCAAGAGGTTTACTTACGTAACGCCATAATTTTAGTAAAGGAGACATTTTGTTATCGATATTCAGCAATTAATAACTCTGCCAAAAATAATACATTTAGTGGTCTTTTTAGCAATTTATTGGGGATTAAGTGTAAGAAATTTTGTTTAGATTCGTTCAGATTTGACATTACTATTGTACGACGTCTAAGGGGTTACTTTTTCCGGACACAGTGTAGAAAGCCGTATTTCTCCTTATTGGTGACGTTCCGCCACCTGGTGAATAAGTCAAAAAATGGACAACGGTTTAGAACCTTGGACTGCGTGTGTGATGATTTTTTTAAAAAAGACTTCAGTTTCTATGTGATTTTCTTCAACGGTTGTCTGCAATTATTCTGCACCAGATAATAAATTTATTAAATCTTTTTTCAACGTTGCTCAGCAAAGAAACTAGTAGCATGCAGCGGCGTAGCCAGAAATGCGAATTGGAGAGAGGGCTCGACTCTTAATTTTTAAAAATTTCCATTCGCCTCTCTTTTCTTTCCTTCCCGTTCTTTCATTTCTTCTTTTCTTTCTGTTTTTTCTTCACTTCCCCTCCTTAGAAATAAGACTTCTAAAATTTAGCCAGCCTCAGTTGTGAATGCAAAAATTGTGCAGTAGAACTAACACTTTCAGAGATTCTTATGACCGAAAAATTACGGCCAGAGCTCCGCCCCTGACTCCGCTGGAAGACGTTACAGCGCTCTTTTAGACCATCTAGCTGGTGGGAAGATGGCTGGCTGGCCCTTCCCCAATAACGTCGTCACCCCTGCTCTCGCTTTTCGGCCTCGATTTCTAGCCCTTCGGGCCTCAAGCCCTTTCTGGCTACGTAATAAGGCAATATGCAGCAATGTAGGCCTACATATTATTGATATTAAACAGATTCCTCAGCAGTGATTGAGAACTTTTGTGCGTTGTGACACAGTACGAGAGAGAGACAGAATGTGGACTATCAGGCGCCAAGATGTCGGCTAAACTTACTGCGGCATAGCACACACACACAGCAGCAGCAGCAGCAACAGCATACAGTATCACTCTTGCTGCAGCTGTTGCTTCCTCATCAAACGCCGGAACATGTTTTAGTCTAGATCGGACAGCCTGCCGTGATCGTGCAAACAGAGGTGATGATTTACCGGAACGCAAATAGGCCATGGACGCCAGTATAATGCTATTGCTAGCTATATGTAGGCTACAGGGGTCAGTCAGTGGCTCATTTGTGTATCCGATGCGGCAACTGCTTTCATGCAGGCATATGTAACTTCTGTGCAAATTAATATGCCTACCGGGCGTGCAGGTTGTATCGACTCGATAGCGTTGCAAACATAGATACTTTCAAACTCGACAATATTCTGTGGCATGCACAGACTAAACGTGTGGTCTATTTTCACTCAAAATGGTTATGACAGGTTATATCCTATATAGTCCTAACATCGACGCTATAAACGGTATAAATATAAACTGTATAGCAGCTGGATGGGTGACAAACAGTTCATCCACGCCAAAACTCTCTGTGACGAGTTCTGGCGTGCATTATAAGCTTACCACGGAGCTATATTTATACTTCCATGTAAGCTTACACGTAGGCTAACGGGTGACGCATAAAAAGTGCTGTACATAGGCGGGAGCTTAGATCGAGCAATCAGACAGTTTTGAAACGATTAGGCCTACCTAGTAGCTTCGATGACGTTCGACCATTTCAGCTAATGATGCGGCAGAAAATCACTAGCGGTAAAATTTCATTCAAGTTGACTGAACCGAACATGAATTATGTGTCTGTTTTTAACACTTCAAGGCAAGATCACGCGGTGAAAGCTGATCCACACGACACCAGTTTTTGCTATTTCGTGTGTTCCTTGGTTTCGTTACTGTGCTATGTCAGTGCAATCTGTGAAATCCAAATTAAAGTAACTTAATTTCCACGAGGTAGCGTGTAGCGACATTTTTAAGACGTAAGTAATGGATCTGTATTAATCCACTTTTTACCAAATTTCCTACCAAGACTACGTGATAAATTTTGAAAATTGATAAATATCTAACAAAAACATAAACAAGAAAACGAAAATCACAGAAAAACAAAAATTTTCGTGAACGTCCCACAGGGCCGGAGGTGAATACTAATCAGTTTCCGCATTGTTCTTTTCATGTTTTAAAAAATTGTTTTTAGCATTTAGTTTCCGCATTTAGCATTTGGCATTTTCTAGCATTGTGGTGAATAAAGATTTTCATTAACGCGCACATATGCTGCAATAAATGACAGTGGAATAGATTCTAGGTCAGTATCAATCACCAGGTCAACCATGCATTTCCAATCCATCACTCTACTGCCAGTGCTGGCATTGGGCGTGCGCGGGATGCCGTCAGCAGTGGCTTGTTTCAGCAGCTGAAAGTTGGCTGGCTGATGCGGGCCACTCTCTCTGCCTTCAGCCCTACAGGCGGATGCCGCAGAGCCGACTGGCTGGTTGGCGTTGGCTTTACGCCCTGACCCTGCAGCTGCTTGTTGCTGGCTGCCACTGCAAGCGTACACTCAACTCAAGTAGCAAACACGTAGAGTGTGCTGAGCTGAGTTTCTGAGTGAAATTGTGTCAAGCGTTTCATCGTCATAGTTGTACACCCGGTCATTTGGTTTTGCGTCAGAGTTGTCCAGTTTGATTTGCGTCCCAGAGTTCCGCTGCGAAAATGGCGCTCGGCGGCTGTTATACGTGCCTCAAATACCTGATGTTCGTCTTCAACTTGATATTCTGGGTAAGAGCTGTATTGCCGTACAGTACTGTAAATGAGCGTGTGCACGAAGCCAGACGTCGCGATCTGTACTTTTGTAAAAGTTATACAGAGTCCAGAGTGTCAATATGTAGAACTTTCTACGTGTACGCAAAAGTTGAACGTGTTCAACTTCTGGATACGTGTGGAAAAAAAACGATTTTCGACTCCGGATACAGGCGATACAGGACGTTCTATCCACAATGTGGGGACATTTAGTAGACAGTGTGTACGAGCTATCAGTCATATCTCGCCGAATAATCTTCAAAGTCCCTTCGGTATATTCGCAAAACTTGTCAGAACTGACAAGATCAGCATTATTTTTGTAGTCATGTTGTTAAATTCGACATGTAGGACAAGGGCATAGGCAGATATACGTTATTACGCAGGATGTCGTGAGCGAGTTATGGCGCATGCCATCCACCATTTCGTGCATTTTATGGTCAAACTTAACACGTTTCATTGTATAAAATACACATACATGGTGATAAAGCAGAACAACAGACATAAGCTACGCGTGCAGTACTTGGCTAGAATTTCTGTTATGTAAAATCTCATCGCTGGGGATTTAAATTCAATTTCTCTCTGCGTACAAACGCGTTAGACTACTCGTCCTCACAAAGACAATTTTTTTCGCAGATAGGGCTACTATGTAGTTCATCCGCCATAATCGCAGCGGGCCGGGGTGATTTGTGGCCGAGTGCTGTGCGTGCGCTGTGGAAACAGGAAGTGGTGCTGGCGGTCGGCCGCAGCTGAGGTTGAGGTCTGACGAAGCAGGCAAGCGGCAGGTCATGTGGCGCACTTGCTTACCAATCACACTAGCTGTTTGCAATATTTGCCGCAGCCGACCCAAAGCTCATGTTGCCTGCTGATCAGGGATATTCTCGGTAACTAAAACGATAACGCAAACGAACATTATTTACGGCAGAATGAACGAAAACAAGTCTACAGGGTGCGGCAAAAAAAGTAGCCCCCTAAAGTTTTTTGCCGTTTTCTCAGCAACCGCTTGGAATTTTAACATGGAATTTTACAGGTTTTACAGGTTTATTTACAGAAACGTTCTACATCTAACTGCTAAGTCAAATATGATTC
>Ga0209367_1014161_pt1 | contig 10153 bp, 8 predicted proteins | sample WorMetLIZISLAND2_FD_187412 | JGI IMG/M metagenome (GOLD analysis project Ga0209367, IMG submission 187412) | Marine gutless worms symbiont microbial communities from Max Planck institute for Marine Microbiology, Germany - Olavius geniculatus... ...
AATGAGACGTTGTTAGTCATGACTGTAAGACCGGGCAAAAAGTTCGGTTTTCAGTCTGCTGCGGAAAACTTGCAACGACGGAGACGACCGGACCGACTCCGGCAGACTGTTCCAGACCGATGCAGCAGTTGCTAGAAAGGTGCGGTCGCCTACTTACCTATCTCAAAGCTATGGAGCATCGCCTGCCATATGGAATCACAACAGAGGTGAACACGACCCTTAACCCCTAGCCAGACAGACTGGTACTCAACTTACCTACCCCGGAGAAAGAAAAAACTAAGTTGACATGGTGTTGGTTATATACTAGAGCTGTCACAATTGACGCGTTACTTAACGTGTTAATGCGTTAATAGATTAACGCGCGTTAATAGATTAACGCGCTTTAAAAAAATTTGCGCATATACGTAAATTTACATTAATTTACTAAATTTTGTGAAGCAAAAATTGAAATATTCCGTTAAACTGTGATTATTTGACAATTGAATGAATTCGAGTAACTAAACTGTAGTTTTCGTTCCATCACTACTGTAAATAAATAATTAGTTCGATTTTCGATGACACGCTAAATGACGTCAGTTATTGTTGATTATACGTTTAAAAATGTGTTTCTAACTTTCTATATTAGACAGGTAGGGCCCCTCAAACGTCGCGAGGCATGTGATAACTTATCCCCCTACTCTCCCTATCGACGGGACTGGGTGCATTAATTTACGCGTTAATTAATGCATTAAAAAAATTAACGCCTTGACAGCTCTATTATATAACTACAGATGGTTCAAGTCAGCCCTCCAAGTAGTAACCACTTGATGGCAACCCGACCACGAGTTAAACCCACAACCTCTCGATCACAATTCTGACACCACGACACTCTAGGAATCCTACTTCTAAGGCAAGGGAGCAGAAGAAAGAAAAGGGGAAAGAAAAAAAGGGAAAGGAAAGGGAAGGAAAAGGAGAGAAAAAGCCAAAAAAGAGATAATAAGGTAAGAAAAGGAGGAGGAAATGAAAAAGAAGAAAGGGTAATGAGGGTATGAAGACGGTATTGGCAGTATGATAACTTGACAGCCCTGTGTTGGATATCTTTCTTAAATCACAAAACAGAACTGAGAGAACATACCTTGAGAACTGGAGCAAGGGCGTTCTTTGCCACCTTCCCATCTTCAAACTTCTCGAACACTTCTCGTAACTTCTGGACACAGGCTTCATCTGGTTCAGTGGACGCTTCAGAGCCGAGTGGGAAGTAAAACTGCGGAATGGTGGCACCGGGTAAAGGCCTCATACTCGTCGCAGTGGAGGTCGCAGGTATGCTTGTCGGGGTCACCTGCCACAGCGAAAACCACGTTCTTCTGTGTAAACTGCTACGCGAAAGATCTACGCATCACTAGGACTAAAGACCACGATCTCACAACCATACGTAAACTGATAGCAATTTCTTTTCATGGAGCAGACTGTTTAAAAACACCATTATATTAGTCATTTAGTTATTCATTGGATCCTGCATTCAATTTTTGCTTTTTCCCACAATTTTGTAATTGTATATTTGTATGTGTGACCAGCCAGTGCTGTGCTATGTTAGGGCAACACGTTGTTCATTTTAATAATAATCTGACTTGTAAAGCGCCAGTATGTGCTAAAAAGACTTCAGTGGCGCAAAAACACTCAAAAAAATAATCAACTATCAATGATTTTAACTTCTAGGACCCCCCCCCAACACCTTCAGCATTACTGGAAATTGACAGAAGCTTTCGGAATAAACTCATTATGCCAAACTTTCTGAGTCCTGGAAAATCAAGAAAAATCGTGGAAAAAATTCCTGACTTTCCGGAAGGTGTAAAAACCCTGGTCTATGGTTGTATTAAAAGAATATTCCATATCCATATCCATATATTCCTACACAGCGTCCAGTAAGTTACGCAAACGTACACAGGGGGTTACTTACGTAATGCCATACTGGCAACGGAGATATTTTGTTATCGATATTCAACATTCAACAACTTTGGTATGAAAGCTTTTCAACGAAATTTGGCAATCGTTTCAGGAATTAATCGAAAATTAAGTGTACAAAACTGTACTCAGATTCATACAGATTTGACATTTTCACTGTGCGATGTCTAAGTTGTCTATGTGATTAGTTTTTTTACCAGACGCAGTGCATAATCCGCCGTTGAAATAACATGGTAACATAGAAATTGTATCATACTGTACCCCAGTAGCTGTTGTAGTTGTGGTGATGTTCATCGTCGTGGTAACAGCAGACGTCCTTTGTGAAGGTGGCGCCATCAGACTCGACGAAACAGTCTCAGCAGGAGTCGTTGCCGTGGTAACCGCGACAAATTCCAGCTTGGGGACGATGCCCCCATCACCGCCTGAGGTCGATGAGGTCAAGGTCACTGGGGTTGGGGTCGCAACCTTGACCGCTGGGGGGGACACTGCAAAGGTTTCGTCGCCCGCCGTCGGTTTGGTCGCGCGCTCGCGCTCTCGCTTCTGTCGTAGCTCCGCCTCCTTCTGCTTGAGGAAGCTCTGTGATTGGTCGTCGCCGGCGTCGACGCCACGCCCACCATCCCAGCTGGCCGCACTGACGCCGACGGCCACCGGGGTTTGCCTGGTTGTGACCGACTGGGAAGGCAACGACTGTTGTTGTTGTTGCTGTTGTTGTAGTTGCTGCACGGGTGGGGCATCCTTGTTGACAACCGCCTGGAACAAACAGAGAGCAGACCATCACAGACTTGTAATACAAGAGGGCTGTACTAAGGGGCTTTTATCCCCTGAATCTAAAATCAAAATCAAGCTGCTCAAGTTCCCTCCTTTCCCCTTTTCCTGCCCCATTTTTTCTTCACTACCTTTCCCTTTCCGTCCCTCCCCCTTTTCTGCCTCCTTCATGTTCCATTCTCCCCCACCCTTTCCAGGGCCCCGCACTTTTATAAGCTCCGCTATAAAATTCCCAAAATTTTCCCATACTCTCTCCATTTTTTGTGACTTTCCCTGACAGCAGGAACCGTATGATAAGGGGTCGGTCAGACAGCCGTCACCTGTGCTTATGACGGTTGTTCCTGTTGTTTCACTGATAGGTATGTTGATGTGTCGTTTAGCAGGCAGTTGATCCTAACGCCCAGTCCACACCTACGATGCAACTCAACTGCTCAGTTAGGCTAGGAGCAAACAACAGCGTGACGTCAGTGCTAATGACGTCATTGCTATTGTACGTCACGCTGCAGTGACGTCACAGCAACAATGACGTCATGCATGCTGAGTCACTGGTGTGCACAGACGGACAGACACAGACAGACAGGCCGAGCGACTACTTAATCTCCGTCAGTTCACTTTCAAGCAGACAATAATTAAGGGGTCACCTGCGACGGTTGTTTGGGCTGCACAATGATAGGTACGTTGATGCGGCGTTTGGCAGGCAATGGTGGCGGCGGCGGCGAGCTGGACCGCACTTCGATCACCTGTCTACCCGCCGTGACATCTTTCACCACCCCAGACGATGTGTCACCGGGCCTCACCGCCGGCAGACATATCCCGTAGTGCACGGCGCCGCAGCGCTGCTGACTCAACACCGGGCCGGCCCGGCCGGGTGCGCTTAGGCCAGGGCCGATTCGGTACCATGGACAGACGTCGCAGCTGTGTACGGCCCGCCGGTGACGCAAGTCGACGACGCACGGATGATAACGCAACAGACGCGCGTGGATGTAACGCACTGGCGGGGCTACCGGATGAACAGCGGTCATCTGCGCCGCAGGCATCTAGCCGATCACCAGTACGAGCTTATACCACTCCAGACAGTGTAGTGTCGTACTGTAACCACACTCAGATCGTCGTTTGCGACGGCGATGACTGTCGCAGGCATCTGATTACCAGTTCAGCACCGTCCGTATACTACAGATGTCTGTGTCTGTGTCTATCTGGCAGCAGAAGATGCAGAAATGCTCGCAGTCCGAGCAGCAGCAGTGACAACTCGATCCCCTCAATAGTCGTCAGAAGTCGATCACACGCGTAGCTTACCTATTGGCAGTCAAGTATATCAATTCTAGGTCTTGAAAGGATACGTCGTAAACAGATGCAGTTCTTCGTCATGTGCGATGGCGCTGCCAAATTCGAGTTGATTTACCGCAGATCATTAGAAGACCTCTACATTACCAGGAGAGACCTCGGCTCACTCAACTACCGGTATCGTATAGTGACAGCTAAATTTCCTGGTTGCAAATCAGTTGGTTCTCACGGGGATCTGGGACAGCAACTGCAAACTTGCAAACGACAACAAAAAGACGGCGGCTTCTTCGTCGACTAGCTCGGGTCCTCCAGGAATAAGTCCTATCTCTATGGCTGCACCGAAGAATCTGACGCTCAGCTGTTCTTCAAACTGGCAGCCGATAGCCAGGTGCTACTGCAAGTTATCTCAAAATCTGTTTCGTAGACGAAGTTTTGTCGCACATGCAGACACTCTCTCAGTTGCTGCGTCAGCTTGCCTCACAGGACGAGATCACAGTAGCATCAACACACAGAGGTTCTTGTTCTGTCGCTGCTGCTAGGCTCAGTTATTCGACTCTTAGTCTCAATTTCAATAACTCAACTTATCGATCGCGCTGTGAGAGAATCTGTCTCCTCGACTTATTCGCGGATAAAATACTCAACCGCCGGCAGCGTTTCGTAACTGTATACCAGATCTTCTTCTTCTTTTTCTTTCTTTTTCCCGTCATCGTAGGTTAGCAGTAGCAAATATTACTGCTAGACTCGGGAGACGCAGCAGCCTAAAGGACGATATATAATTATAGGTCACTCGTCACACAATCGGCCTACAGAACGCAGCAGTATCGTGAGAATCACACTCTTAATACTACGTAGCTGATGAATATGTGCTTCTGTGTCTGAAAGAGACTAGACTATAAACTATAGAGAGAGAGGCCACGTACAGTGAGAGCGCATGGGCTGGGTTGGCTGGGCCGCGGCGAGGCAATGCCAATAATAGCTCATCTGTGTAGATTGCATTGCCAGGCTCCACAAGCGACGCCACAGAGCCTCTATATACACGAACAGCAGCGGGCGTTATGACGATATGTACACCAGTCCGCCGCGCCAGTCACGACTCGCTGTAAGGACAAAAGACGCGTACAGAGCGACGAAACTGAAATGAACTTACAGCGCTCCCGCAGACACCGTAGCAGCTGGATTAAGGAAGCTAGCATGTAAACGGAAAGTGGGAAAGCGAAAGCGGATAAAAAGGCAAGGGATCAAGAAAAAGCGAAAAGAGGGATGACATTTCATAGCCACAGGAGGAGGGGTGGCCATTCATCATCATCATCATCGTCATCATGACGCGTAGACAGCTGAGGTCCGTTTCGACGACTGCCCACGATGTCCACGTTCATCTGCACTTTGCCACATCTGTCTCCAGCTGACTGCCGGTGTTCCGTTGCCGATCTGCTGTATCCAGGTCTTTCGAGGACTCCCGGGAGGTCTTTACCATTTTATCCCCAGACTCTGCCCGCCTTTCATTGCAATGACCTGACATAACGCTTGATGTGCAGGTGTGGTGGCATCCGGTCTAACAACGTGACCAAACGGTGCTTGGCGCCTCCTTTTGCTGATTATATCTGCAATGTTTGGCAGACCGGTCCTGTCGGCTATGTCGACGTTCTTCACATGACGTCCTGCCACTTCACATTGGGGTACAATAAACACATGCCCCCAGTAGACGTATAATTATAACCTTCTCTCTTACTCAAAATAGTGCCAAAATGCACCGAAACACTTTATTTTCACAGAAAAAAAAATCAAAAATTTTCTCCCCACTGCCCACGATCCGCCCCTCTAGTGTCCGTAACATCCAGATCCTGGCTACCCCACTGAGGGTTGCCCCCTAAAAGAAGGACTCTGAGAAGAGGGACGGAAAGAGAAGGGCAAAGAGGGGAGCTTGGGTTGGGTCGAACAAGCACTTCTTTTTCACAACCGAAAGCACTGCATGGCAGTGTCTATATCGTCCATCGACAACGTAAATGAAGTGCCGTACGTCTAACGTGACACTATCTCCAGTAGAATTCTGCAACGTAGCCGGGCGCGCGGGATACCCGGCGGCGGCGAACACACTCTGCTGCAGTGCCAACAGCGCTAGGCACAAACAACCAGCCAGTAAAGCGGACTACAATCCGCCGACAGTCCGCCATTCCAAGTTGCAATCCACCAAGTACTCCAGTCCACAGAATCACACATCATAGTAATGATGCTGCCGGGCACTGGCATCAAAGACTATAAATAGCTACGAAGAATACAACATACTACTCTTCCTAGCATTGATGCTAGGCGCTGACAAGGGTTCATACAGGGTGTGCCAACAAATGTCGGAATTTGTTTTTGTTAGAACTTTGTCAAATCTCCACCAAATTCGATAATTTTTGGCAAACCGATAACCAAGGCGATAAAACTATGTGAGGTACACTCAATGTCCACGTCACCTAATTTATGTCAACGCACTACCGTGTAAAATGCAGATGCTGCAAATTGTTACATTACGCGATGATTATCAGTATCAGATTGCTCACCTTGTCATTATAAATTCGACATAAAATGCCACATGATTTAGTAATTTTGTGGTACTAAATATTTTACGCTGAAAATAGCAGACAACAAAATACAAAACACATCTAATCCACGAATGAGTGCTGTGCAGTTTGATCAGTTGATCGTTAATGCCAAAATCAGCTGCTGTATCACGTCTAAGCCATTGTGTACACTTTGGGCATAAATTCTAAACATTTGAAAGCATGATGTCACACAAACTTATAATTCTGTTAAATAAATTACATTAAGTTTATTGTGCTAATTAAGCCCTTTTATTTTTGCGGTGCCAACTACTAAGCATTATGCAACAATTTGGAGCATCTGCGTTTAACACAGTAATGCGTTGACATAAATTAGGTGAGGTGGACAATGAGTGCACCTCACATAATTTTATCAACTTAGCTATCCGTCTACCAAAAATTATTAAATTTGGTGCAGATTTAACGAAGTTCCGACAAAAACGAGTTAGGACATTTTTACTGGCACACCACGCACCCTGTACAGAAATTACAACACCGTTTTCCAGGAATTTCCAGGACTTGCAAGAACCAAATTCCAGGCTTTTCCAAAACTCACATTAACGCGTTTTCAGTAAGTTTCCAGGATACAACCCGAATGGGAGAAAAAGTTCTCGGCAGCAAGCCCCTTCCCTACCAGGCAGCGGGTTTGGGGGAGTCCTATAAGTTCCCCCAGCAAGGTCGGGGGTAGACCGAGGCCGCAAACGCTTCATTTGGTGATGAAGATGAACTGAGATGTTAGTTTTACCAGGGGACAGATTTGCACGCAATGTAATACAATAAACGATTTCTTCTCCATGATGCTTGGATCACTAATTCAGAACTCCAAGGACAGTTCTCCAGAACCTATGCCTTTCCAGGACTTCCGCTGCAGTGTACAAACGCTGCGCTGCTGAGGCGTGCGGAATCGCTCAGCTCTGAAGCGTACAGGGAGGGGCACCGGGGGGGAGGCAAGACGGATGATAGTCCGCTGGTAGGCGATTCCGTACGCCTCGTCGGCGCCGCCAGCATCAAGACCGCTGCTCTGTGGGAACTGTGTGTGTGGGGGAAGGGGTACGATGGGTAGGAACATCGCTACAGTGGGCACACTGGGCCACACCCCTTTAGAGGGCCATGACACTGGGCAGTGTGTGTGTGGAAGGGAGGGTCCAGATGCTGTCCATGCTGGCACAAAGGCCACATGGGCCGTAACCGTAAGCCGGGCGCCTGTATGTCGGTCTGAACAGCTGACTGATGACGGAAGGGGCACTTCGGATCATCTCAGAGCTCTACGGAGCGTCACCTGCCATATGGGCGCACACAGTGTTACTTGTCACCCGATCGCAATGGTTTAAAGCAGGCTTTATATACGATTATATTACGTAACTTGGAAATGGCCAGTTGACCGGACGAAATCGGAAAGACGGGAGATCTGTGAGTCTGTAGAAATTACAGGACTACATCATACAGCATGCAAATAAAATTCTCCTGTCAGTCATTATGGCCAGGATCAAAAATCAGCTGAACAGAGTGATTCCTGATGTGCAAGCCGAATTCAGAGCTGTACGCATAACAAAAGATCAAACATTGAATCTGAGGCTCATCATCGTCAAAGTCAGGAAATTTGGCCAACCTCTCTTCATGTGTTTCATAGACTAATGGATACTGAGAACAGATTAAATGTCTAAGCTAATAATAAGCTCGTACTGATACTTTCTGATTTTTGCCATTGTACATCAGCGCTTATACAACATTAAATGAATTGCTTGCAGTTTTTATATATAATATATTAGCATGACCCACAGCTTTTGGCAGTTCAGTTTAATTTTTTTGGTGATAAAAATATGACATCAAGTCAAAAATCGAACTAAGTGCCGGCGAATTTTTAACTTACGCAAAATTCCGCGGCAAATGATTCCGCAGCTCAGCTCGAAATTCCCCGGCCAGCGGAAAACTGTGGGCCCTAATTATAGCCTTGAATTATGAGATCTGGTGGGAGCAATTTAAATTATTTTTTGGAATCCCTAATATCTATTTTTAACAAAAATATTGTGCCCAGCCATGATAAGAGGCCTAAGCCCGCCCTGTTTACGCCACTGCTAGGGCCAGCTCTCCTATCAATATCTAGGGCAGAGCCCTGGCCGCAAGCATATTTTAGAGCATTTTTGCACCACAAAAACGTTGCAACTGGTGACACCATCTTTGTACTATTTTTAGATGTCCAACGGGGAGGGGCTGGACTTTTCGTTTGGTTGCAGGCCTATTTGGGCAATGCGACTGTATCACCACACCCACTGTCCTTATATCATTTGGGTAAATGGCATTCCATTCCAAAAACATTTGGCAGTAAGACGACCTCGCCCACATTCTATCTTGACTACGACGGCTTGAAGCTTAGTAGTAGAGTGGGTGGAGTTTTAGATGCAAATGTCAGCCAGTTCTATGGGTATGACTTCCCTAAACGTTCTCCAAACATAAGAAATCAATCATTCTAAGACAAAAAGTGACAAGTCCGCTGTACTTGCTATAGCACTTCTTACAAGTTAAGACTCACGACCAGAAGCATTTTACAATCTCGCAAATGGCAGGAGCTAATGATAACGCAGGTTGCCTGCATCAGCGAACAACTGGACCCAGTTTGCAGCTAGCAGACATACCACAACCCGAATCAGCCACACTACGTATTCACCCCATGCTGCTGCTCATTTCCCATCGAAATGAGGCTGCGTTGACCCACGGTGAGAATCAAACCATAACCTGAAACTATGAGTTACAAGAAATTTGAGCTAATGCTCACGAGACTGTCAGTCTATCTCCAGCCATTTCGTCGCAGTTCATTCTCGGAGTGTGTGCTGCAGCCGAAGATCGCAAAAATCAATAAAAACCCTTTATTTTGGAAGCTCAGAGTCTATCAAACTCATTTATGTTGATACGACTGAAAAGCTCGTCACTAGTGCTTGTTGTGATAGGCAGCACGCCCATGCCTATCTGCAACCGTTTTCACGAAAGACTGGCCAACAACGGTAAAATAACGACTTTTACGGGAGTACCGCTCTTTGATGCCCTCGCGCGCAGGTTTCCTTGAACCTAGAAAATCGAGACTTGGACCATCGAAATCTACGTTCAATGCTGAAAATTTCATAAGCAGCTTTTTCCTGTCTATCCCAATTGATTTCGATGCAATTCGCTCTTGAAATGTGTCTCGAAGCCGGAAATCGCCAAAAATCCATTAAAAACCCCTATTTTGGCGTTCAGCGTCATCCAAAATCATTGAATTCAATGGAAATCGAGAGCCAGAGTACGACTTCCTATTAGTGATTAATAGTACCGTAGGCTCTATCTCGCACCGTTATTGAGATACAGCGACTTATTGGCTAAAAATCACAAATTTTTCCCACCACTCTCGTTTAGCACCTTCGTTCGGGGTGACCCTCTTCGAATTTACAGAAGAGCTTTACAGTTCCTGAAACTAGTCTTCCGGGCAGCCGAACGTAAAGATTTGTTGATCCTAGCTTGCACCGTTTTTAACTGACGGACAGACAGACAGACAGAACTGCAACCAGTGGCGGCGGAAAGGGGGGGCGAAGGGGGGCATGCGCCCC
>Ga0209367_1014162_pt1 | contig 10153 bp, 7 predicted proteins | sample WorMetLIZISLAND2_FD_187412 | JGI IMG/M metagenome (GOLD analysis project Ga0209367, IMG submission 187412) | Marine gutless worms symbiont microbial communities from Max Planck institute for Marine Microbiology, Germany - Olavius geniculatus... ...
TTCTAAGAAACTATATAAAAAACGCAGTAGATTGGATTTGAGAAAGTATGCATTTAGCAACAGAGTAGTTGATCACTGGAATGCACTGTCTGATGCGTGTGTAACCAGTAATACAATAAATCAATTTCAAAATTGTTTGAAACGGGAATTGCAACCGGAAACACACAGTTAATCTAGTTATTAGGATAGTAAGCGTTATATGGCTTTTGTCTGTGCTTACTTAGGCCACCAGTAGTTCTGGTGGCTTCGGTGAATTCGGTAATTAATTTTTAGTCGACCGTACTGTGGAGTATGGATTTACGTTTGACTCTAATATAGTAAAAGCTTTATAAGTTGTGTAAATTAAAAATAAACAGGGCGCCAAGTATTGATTTAAGCTGCGTTTTGGATGGCATGCTTGGCGGTCTGCGGTCTCTGACTGCTATTTATCTAGTTATCTATGGTACACCCAACATGTTAGGTCATTCAAAACGCAGCTTTAGTTAATAGCATGCTCGTTGAGACAGAAGATAAGATATCTGTTTTTGTTGCCAAGTTTTACAGTAAATTTTTGAATGTGGAAAATGTTTCTTAAAAATAAAAATTAGCAAATGTAACGCCTACGCGTATTTAAATAAAGAGTAAAAAATAGCTCGGTTAACGAGAGTGTAACTGTAAGTGTAACTGTGGTGTAAATCTATTATAATTTTTATTCAAACAAATAAAAAAATTATACTACACAGAAGTATCTAAATTAATATTGCGATTTGCAATAATCAAAAATTTTGGGTGCCCCAATTAAGTTAAACCGATATCGAAACGATATCCATACCGATCTCGAAAAATTTGAAACGTGTAGTGACCCATCACTGTGGATATAAACATTTACTTATTCTATGCAACAGTAAAGTAAACAAAAACTGTGTAGTTTTTTTTCATTTTAATATTTATTTATTGTAACGGTGTGCGTAATAAGTGTTATGTCGTTTGTTTTCGTGGCATTACGTAATAGGTATGGTCGATTTTTTAGTTTTTTTGGTGGCCGTGATCTAGTAATAGACTGGATCACGGTCACCAAGACTCCAAGAGGGTGTGGGTAAAATGCGTCTATGTGCGTCTGCGACTAGTAACGTATGTAACTCTTACCAAATCAAACACTTAACATTAGTATATACCCTATCCCTACTTCTAACCCTACTGATATCATTTTTCCCTTACTCAAAACCAAACAATACCTGCGGTAAACATAACAGACGTGGCTCCGGTGCGTCTGTTATTTTTACGCAAAATAAAGTAACTGACCCTAACTTTCACCAACTCAAACCTCAGCCCTGACTCTGATCTTGAACGTAAGCCTATCCCTGATCCTGTCTTTAACGATTATCCTGACCTTAATTGCACTAGACGCACCAGACGCATATTACCCACGCTGCCACCAAGAAACTAATAAATTGATCATACCTATTACGTGATGCCATGAAAACAAACGACATAACACTCGTTACGCACACCGTTACAATGAATTGGCATGTGGGGTAAAATGCGGACCTGCGGACTGGCCAACGTGTAACTGCGGACCAAACCTGTGGACTAGGTCCGCATTGTACCTGTTGGTTGGCGTCAATATTATTCGTTATAAAGTCTATAAGTCTTCATTAATTCTATTTTCAGTTTGGTGAACTGATAGAAGCAATGCAAAATTTGCTATTTTCAGTTCGGGGGAAACAGATAACGCTCAACGCTGCTGGGCCGCTGAGGTGCTACCGTCGTCACCATTAGGCGCTGAACTGGTCTGATGTCACTGCAGCCACTGGTACTTCGTCGGAAGTCAACGACCTGGAGAGACTAAAATGTAGGAAACGTTAATTAACTACCTAATAAAGCTAAATAAATAAACTTCAGTCGGAGTTGACAAACTTTGTTTACATGTTGCATCGTCTGTTGTAGATGAAATGTGGCAGTCAACTGACACTGACTGTGAAACATCGGTGTATGAACACACGTTAGCTGGTGATGCACTGAGGAAGCTGCTGACATCATCTCTGACATCACTGGGTGGCAGTGCTGCAGCAAATAACACACTCATACTACGAAGTGACAATGTTGACAGTGAAAATGAATTTAATACATTGTCACCAGTGTACTTCGGGTTTGTAACTATGTACATGGTGTGAATATCTGTTATTTCCTCTATGTAAGTTGTTTAGTGTTTTGTCAGCTGCAGTAGAAACTGTGAAGCAGGCCGACACTGTGAATAGTCAAATAGCTAGAGTATATAAACATTGCGTCTCTTGCCTGCAGTATTGAAGTGCGTAAAGTTTAAAGTTCTTGTGAATGAGTCATGTGACATCAAATTGCATATATCTGCACTTAGTTTTTTGTTTGAAAATTTCGGAAATGCTCCCTCCCCGACCAGCAGAAACATCAGTGCATATTTCACGTACAAAATGCCTCAAATTGGACAGATTTGCACATAGAATTCTGGGTAAGTTTTTCACATCTATGTGCCTGCGTAGGTGCATCTGGTCTGGTGGTTAGTATCGACTTGTAATTTTCAGATTGCAGGTTTGATTCTCACCATGGGTCATTTGCGAGCAACTTTGACCTAGTTGCTATCCTTCTGCTTACTCGGGTTAACTTAGCCTTAGTAGGATGGGAAATGAGTACAATGTAGTAGCTTATGGATTAAGGAGTAAAGGCCTAGATTGACTGATGGAGGGCAGTGGTACATCTGCTGCCAGCAATTTGCTGAGCCTGACATGGGCAATGGATGGCCGCATAGCACGCTGCAGTATCATTACCTCATGCCAGTCTGCTGCCACTTCCGAGATTGTAAAGCACTTCTGGTTATGAGTCAGTCTTACTCGTCGTGTAAGAAGCACAATAGACCTTTTTAACATTTTCATGAATTTGCTGTGGGTGATACCACAGGACCCTGAGCCCTCTTCTAGACTCTCCTTGTTAGCCCGCATTCAGCACCCCAGTTTTACAGAGCTTTCACAGCCACTCGGTAGATTTGCAGTAGGGTCATTTTGATTGCACATTGCTGTGCGTTGATGATGTATAGAGATGATGGCGGCAGTGCTAAGTACATCAGCTGTTATACGCTGGCTAGTCATGGAGATGTGCAGGTGCAGTCATGGATTCACCACCAGCATGCTGTTGATTCCACGACCACCGCCAGCTCACAACCACCACTGCCAGTTGTTGATGATCGCATGAGGGTCTTGGTGGATAGTCAAGGTACTGCTTGTATGTCACAGCACGGTGACGGTGTGGGGATGATGCAGCTTCTGAGAGACATTGTGTTCCGGCAGATCGATTCATTGCCCGGCTGCATGCCTTGGCCTTGTCCCCTGCCATCACACTGCCTCGTGTTTGTTGTCGATGATGACAATGACGGCACGTCTGAAGTCCATCAGAGTGTCCCCACACTACCACACCCTAATTCTAACCCCACATTGTTACCCCCAGTCCCACCTAAACCTACAAACCTGGAGAGCAGATCTGGCAGGCAGCGTGCCGACAGACACGGTCAACAAGATGAAAACGGACAAGTGTGTTGGATGCTGGAGACACGGACACCTGACGTATCTGGTGTAATACCGCTGGCAGACAAAGTCCGAACTCATGAAGCAGAGCAACAGACTGGTGATGCTGTTAATGACACGTGTGCACTGCCTGTAACATTGAGCACAAGAAACAACAGAGTCGCCGATAGACCGGAGCGTGAGGAGTACAACTATGACAAGTCTGAGACCGAGTCATCTGATGATAATCATGATCACAGTGATGATGGAGCAATGAGTGAAAGGTGTGCAGCTGCTGCTGCTGCTGATGATGATGATGATTATAGTAATCACACTGCTGATGGAGGGAGTGTGTTGAGCTCAGCTGCAGTGACCGATGACAGCCAGCATAGTAACAATGTAGTCAGCAGCTGTTGTACCGTCACATCATCCCCATCGCCGTCATCTTTGCTGTCCAGTGCTGCTGTTGACAGTGCTTTTACTGCAGGTTCGGTTGACAGTCACATCTCGACAACCGGAGTCTGCGTTCAGCTGCAGCCAATAGCAGTGCCGCTACCACCGCCACTTCAGAGCAACCAAACTTTTGCTGAGCAGCAACAACCTGATCCAGTTGACTCTGAACCCAAGCAATGGGTAGATACAGGCAAGCATCCTCATCGTCGTGAGTCTGATGCTGCTGCTGCTGCTGAGCCTGCGTGTGACAGTACTGCTGCTAGGGCCGCTGACATCGAGAGGTTGTACAGCTTGGTCAGGAAGAAGAAGGCTCCCAGCACAGGGAGACACTATCAGTCTGCTGCTGCCACACTCATGCCAGGGAGTCTCATAGCTAACGATGAGTCTATAAAACTTCCCTTGGGTCGTGCTGCTAGTGCTACTGGGGTAACATCACTACAGAAGTATAGAGCATCACAGCCGGGTGATGAAATACAACAGGCTTTCAGTGTCCATCACTATTGCACTACTGACACCAACATCTCTAGCAGTTATCGCCAAGCATCATCATCATCGTCATCGTCGTCGTCGGCTGATGTTCCAAGTCTGGTCTTTTGTACTACTACTCCTACCACTGCTGCTGTCCGTTCATCTCAGAGTCTGGAACCAGCTGCGTTTTCGGCACCCAGTGCGTCGTCATCATCATTGAGAGCTGGCGATCACGTGACCACGAGCATGACTTCAAAGACCGGAGGAGCAGGTGCCCGTCCTCCTAGCCACCACCAGATTCGGCTGTTACGTGGCAGCTTGTTGTTGCCAGCAACCAACAATACCACCTCAGACAGTTTGACAAGGCCGGTGGACACTGCTGTGGACTGTTTGCTGGCCTACGACCGACAAGGCAGAGCATTCTATGTGCCAGCCAATGAAGTGAAAGTTTATGGAGATCCAGCTGGGGAGGCGTGGTTTTACCCTGTGCCTCTGACACCGCTGCAGGCCACGGTACTCCTGCAGTGGCAGACAGACGGCTGTTTTGTGGTCTACAGGACACCCACGTCGCTGGATCAGGTTCAACACAGCTGCCAGTACTGTCTGGCTGTCTGCAACGGCCCCGATGTGTTGCACTACGACATCGTCAGCAATCCACATGGTGACTTGTCGCTGGCTGGACATCGACACTCCTTTCTCATGCTGTCCGACTTGGTCAGCTATTTCCAACACAACCAGAGTAGTCTAGCGACACGACTCGGTCGACCACTCAGCCAAGCACACCTGCCTCTCGCTGCAGACCTGGGAGGCTTTGATGTTAACAGATATGAGCTCGAGAGATCTCAGTTGAGGCTCACTGGTCACATCATTGCTAACGGTCGACATGCCCTCGTCTGTGCCGGCAGCTACCGCTCTCAACCGGTTGCCGTCAAGGTACAGTTATTTTAGCTTCTTGATGATTATGGGTGCATCAGATCCAGATCCAGATTTGGATGTCTTGGTGGATCGGGCCCGATGCTAACTAGGATTTGACCCAATGGCTGGATCCAAGTTTTGTGTTTTAAAATTTTTTGTATAACAGCTTTAAGCATGAAAAGATTGTTGACCTTTAGCATTCAAGTCCTGACTCGAATTTGAAATAAGGTCCAACAACTCAGAACTGAACTGGAAATCTGCTAGTGATCGGTCATTGTGCTGTCTGACACACAAGCAGTTGTCCATTATAATTTGTTAATAGTACAGTTTCCATTCCTGACAAACACTCTCAGCAAGAATGTAAGGTAATACAAAAGCTTAGCGATCATGGCTGTAGGTGCTGATTAGTGGTTGCAATCCCGGGATTGAATTGTCAATCCCAGGATCCGGGATTGAGAAATCCAGGATCCCGTTTCGGGATTAGGTTTACAGATTGGTCGTCATTTTGATATCCCCAATAGACTCATTTCGTGCATAGGATGTACTATAGGCCCCTACGGAAGGTACGACCGAACTGTAGAGAGTGACAGTGACTGTCAAAATACAATTTACAGTGCACAACACCGAATAGTACTCTAGCGCACATCAAATATTTTATTAATCAGATGGCTAAAATTCTCATTTCTGTCATTTTACACACAAAAAATTTTAACTAATTTTTGTAATCTCGAAAGCCCGGGATTTGGATGCCGCCAATTGGCGAAAACGGCCCAGGATTGCAATCTCTAGTGCTGATGTCTGATGTCTTCTTCTTTGCATGCTCTGCCCTAAGGCAGGTTCCAATGACGATGGCACCATCCGACCTGGCTCTGTGCTCCTCTCTTCAGTTTCTCGTAACTGATCTTCTTGTCCTCTTGCTCCATAAGTAGATCCAGCATCTTCCTTCTTGGTTTTCCTCTTGGCCGTTTCCCTTCCATCTTCCCCTCTAGTACAGTCTTCAGAAGACAGTCATGTCTTAAGACATGTCCGATCCAGTTTGCTTGGCGTTGCTTGATGACTTGCATCAGAGAACGTAGTTCTTGCACCAGACACAAGACTTCTTCATTTGACACATGTGCTGTCCAGCTGATCTTACGCCATCTTGCGTCTGATGTCTAAGCTGTGATAAAGACTCCAACTCTATAATGCTACTCAATCATGCCAACATGTTCATCTGTAGTAGCAGTAGCAGTAATGTATTAGTAGTAGTGAAATATCAGTGTATAGTTGTTGTGTGGGTGTGTTAGGTGCTGGTATCAGATAATGTAAGCCGTGAACAAGAGTCCGACTGGTGGAATGAGGCTCGCTGTCTAATGCAGGTCCATCATGCAAGTGTAGTGCGTTTGGTCGGACTAGTGACCAGCAGTCGTCCGATGTATATTGTGACTGAATTGGCAACACATGGCAACCTCCAGGATTATCTACGCAATGATTACTTCCCCGATTTACATTCACAACTCAACATCTGCACACAGGTTACTCATTCATAGTAATGCATCATTTCTAATCCTACCTGTCACTCTTTACTGTCGTAGGTACTGGGGTAGCATCTGTCATCTGATGTGGTGCGCTGTGTTGTTGTTATTATGGTGCTGTGCTGTCTTTGACAGGGTTGGCGATCGTGCACGTGCAGTGCCAGAGCATTCTGTCTTCTAAAGTTCCAGTGTGCTGTGTTGGGTTATAATATCTTTCAACAGTTCCCACAAACTATCCAGATACTTTAGACTCTGATGCACCTTACTCCGCTTGCCTCTCTCTAAAATCTAGTATTGACAGAAGTGTTGCTAATCTAATTCTGTTCTCACTGGACCTCAGGCATATATCAGTCTATTGTATTTCATCGGTGAATGCACAATTCCACGTCATCTAGTATCCAAGCTAAATTTGATTAGCTAGGCGTGTATAGCAGCTAGACTAGTTTCTTATGAATGAAACTGCAGTAACAAATCCATTCCCACGAAATCCTGGAATTCTACAAAGTTTCCAGAATAAAACACAGTAGTCGTTGGGTGATGAAGAGTTGAGCAGTCTGGTCGGTCGTTTCTAGCTGCAGTTATGTCTGTCTGTCTGTCTGTAGGTGGTCAGTGCGTTGTGCTATCTGTCCGGCCTGCAGTACATGCTACATCGTGACATAGCAGCCAGGAACTTCCTTGTAACTCATCGCGCAGTCATCAAGCTGGCGGACTTTGCTTGCGCTCGCCTGGTCCATGATGATGACTACCAGGCCACAAGTTCCGAGCTCATCTCGGTCAAATGGTTGGCGCCTGAAGTCCTGCTCCACTCTCGTTATTCTACCAGCTCTGATCTGTGGGCGGCGGGCGTCGTCATCTGGGAGATACTCGGTACGGTGAACGTCAGTGCGGCTTTTTCACTGTGCAGTTCTCAGTGAATCTGTTGAGTTTTCTAAGAACTTACTAGCGCAGTTGTTAAATGGGGATCAAAACGTAATTATAGTAGGAAAAAAATTTAATTTTGACTGGTATTCTGTCCACAGAACAGTTGTTCTGCAATCGAAGTGTTCAGAATTAACGTTCGTCCTGCTGCTATTAACTTACTTATTTTGCTGGATTGTAAAACGTTTTAATTAGATATAACTTCATTGTTATATGAGAACTGTCCATGTCGCATGTACCAGCTCATCATTGCCTGCTGGATTGATTGATTGTTGGATAGGTTGATTTTTTGTGTTCTTTAGCACGAGGTCAGAGGCCATACGGAGGTCTGTCAGCAGAGCAGAGTGCAGTCTACGTGCTGAACGGCGGTCGTCTGGAACGACCTGAGAACTGTCCACACCGCCTTCACCACATCATCACCAGCTGCTGGCGACACCAGCCACGAGATAGACCAACGGCCAGTCAACTGGCTCAGAGGCTATACCAGCTGCTCGACCAATCGCAGCCCAGCTCTGCTGTGACCTCATCAGTGACGTCGTCGGTGAGTAGCACATACTGGAGTTCTTCCTGCGGCAGTCAGAGGTGCCCTCTAGTGAAGCGGACGTGGACTGAGGACGATGCTGACACTGTGCTTGATGAGCCGTCGTTGTCATCATCAAATACATCTACGACAACCGCTTCTGCCGATGACCTTCTGCTGACGTCACGTGCCGACAAGATTCGACAGAGTCTGCGCAAACTTGTTAACGTGAGAGCTTGACACCGCCACTTACTTAGTTGCTTACTTACTTGCCTGCCAAACTATGAGCTGATTCTCTGTTACAGGCTAGGAGTCGAGGGAGGGGTGTTGTAAGTTGTTCTAATAGAAGTCTAATAGAAGCCGGAGACCTGTATTAGAAGTTTTACAGACATTTACGGCATATGCTATCATTGTACCATCTCAGCTATGCTAGTGACATATTATCTGCTTTTTTCAAGGTTTGTTTTAAGCTTATTTTATTTCTGTACATTTTATTGTCAATAGTTACAATCTGTTATCTCAGATATCATGACGTGTACTAGCCATTTGTTGTGCAATATTCCCAGGTTAGCTTATGTCGGGTCCTAGAAGAAGCTGTTTTATACTGTTATATCCTTTTGTCACTCAACCAGCAGCACTGATGCGCAAAACTTGAGTGTGCGTGTTTGTGACATATCGTGCGCCCATATATAGCACGTTTTTCTTGGCATTAATCTTGTTGCTAGTCATTATATAGGGTTTATCAGATTATCCCGTTTTTTGTCATTGAGTTTGTGTCAGGTGGTGCTCAGTAACGTGTGCAGTGTGAACTTTGCAGTATTTTTGTTCCAGCAGTATTAGCTTGTGACATAGCCGCTTGTAGCAATATTGTCCGTGTGATATTACTATGTGGCGTCGCTGCTGAAAGCATGTGACTGCAGCGCACACTCGTACACCCTGTATAAGCCATGGTAGGAATGACATGCCATTTGACAGGTACATTCTCTTAGCCGCAAGTAGCACTGGGGACCTCAGTGGGGCCAGGTCCCCATGGGAATGGGAGATTTCGGGCTTGGAACTCCAGTCAAAATTTGTGCTGCAAATTGCACCCAAACCTTCCAGGTTGCAGAATAGTAATAGGTGCCATAGAATGGTTGCTGTTAGACAGCCTATAGGAAATGAGCATCGTTTTATCTTGATAGGACTTCCCACTACACCGTGTCTGAATAAAAAACAGTCAAAATTGTTTTTGTTATAGCTTTGTCAAATTCTCACCGTCTTTGATAATTTTTGACACGACGATGGCCAAGACAATAAAATTAGGTAAGGTTTACTCATGGAAACATGGACAGTTACAAAACGCTGCGAAAGCCGAATCCTGTCCTTTGAGAGAAAATGCTACCGGAAGATTCTAAGGATAGGATGGACGCAAAAGGTCACTAATGAAGAATTGTACAGAAAGATTCAATTGACAGAAACCCTACTGCAGAAAGTGATACAGAGAAAGTTGCACCTCTTCGGCCATATCTGTAGAATGAACGACAGCAGAAAGATAAAGACCCTGGTGTTCGGAATGATGGATGGTTCAAACAAAAGAGAACGGCCTCAACGAGAATGGTCAGATGAAATTGAGCAGTGGTGTGGGACGAATTGGGAAGAATTGTACAGAAAGATTCAATTGACAGAAACCCTACTGCAGAAAGTGATACAGAGAAAGTTTCACCTCTTCGGCCGTATCTGTAGAATGAACGACAGCAGAAAGATAAAGACCCTGGTGTTCGGAATGATGGATGGTTCAAACAAAAGAGGACGGCCTCAACGAGAATGGTCAGATGACATTGAGCAGTGGTGTGGGACAACCCTGCAGGAGTTAAGCC
>Ga0209367_1014163_pt1 | contig 10153 bp, 7 predicted proteins | sample WorMetLIZISLAND2_FD_187412 | JGI IMG/M metagenome (GOLD analysis project Ga0209367, IMG submission 187412) | Marine gutless worms symbiont microbial communities from Max Planck institute for Marine Microbiology, Germany - Olavius geniculatus... ...
CGTTATCACCCCCATCTAGCAGCACGTCACGTGGCAAAGTCTCATGAAGCTACTCCCTTTGGCTCCAAAGATCCTTCGTCTAATACGCTACATTTTAAGCCAATTTTTGACCACCCGAACGACACGTTGGCCGACGCGTCCGATTTCCTCGGACGAGTTATTTTTTTAACCTCGAAGAGCTCGGTGACGTCGGTCAACACCTCGGACGAGTAAATCGGTGCGTGTAGCCACGGCATTATAATATGCTGCATGGCGTTGACGACGTCAGCTGGTGTCAGCAATAAACAGACAACTGCGTGAAAAGGCACCAAGCGATGAGAAGCGGCAAAGCAATAAGTTATAAGTGCGGTTAGTCAATGCAACGGCTGCATGTCCTTGGCCGGTGCACGGCTGGTAGAAAACAGCATCAGCTGCTGCAACCGAAGCATAGATAGACTGAGATGGTGTTGTTTGTTACACACCTGTTTCATTCATCACAGCGCTACCTATTGCATCTAGCGGTGTCGCTGATGCTGCAGCAAAGCCGCTGGTCAAAACATTAATCACGTTTTGGGATCAAAGAGGAAAGAAAAAGTCAGAAGTAGAAGAAACTTCTGTCTTCCACTTGGAAGCAGGAACAAAGATGATGCCAACTCAGTGCTGGCAAAAGTGGCGCATAAAAATGGAACACACATGCTTTCACCTGTGGGAAACAGAGTCCTCGATCGCTGCAGTGAGTAATACCCCGTTTACACGATCAAGCTGGTTCGACGAGCTGGCTATATGTTAGCTGGACGAGCCAGCTCGATGTTTGCTAGATCGTGTAAACGAGGCATAATGGTCACGTTTAACACTCTGAAAACACACGGTGTACAACATGACCAGTTGGCCACCCTTCACTGCAATGTCCAGTATCGACTATCGATCAGTTGCAACGCTGCCATTGCTCGACGACGTACGTAAAACAGAGTTTAAAGATAAACGCGTATCGACAAAAAATAGAATACACTAATCCCCGTTTACACGATCCAGCAAACGTTCAGCAAACTTCCAGCAAATGTATTCAAAATACACGTGCTAATTGCTGGACGTTTGCTGGAAATTTGCTGGATGTTTGCTGGATCGTGTAAACGGGGTATAAAATACGTGCGCATTTTTCGCAAAATAAAATACGAGTAGCATTGCTGCTTACGTGCTCTTGAACAGAATTCGTCAGACTAAGTTACAATAAGTACGTTATATGCGCATAATCTGCGTTTAAAAATAGAATACGTGTGATAACGGTGTGATATGCGACAATGCGTGTCCTCCGTTTATCGAACACTGACGCAAATCGTGTGTTTCACTTTTTCATGTGACATGCAGCGTACGTGGATGATCTGACGAAGAGATGAATCAGTATTAAACCTGCGTTGGCGTTAGGTGAGGAAGCCTTGTCGTCTTCGTCGGTGGAACGGCTGCGGCGTGGCACCAGTTTTCTGACGGCTTTCTTCCAGAGCGCCTTGAAGCTCTTGGCGCTCTTCGTGGTTGTGGCGGTAGAGTCAGACTGATCTTGACCGCCGCCACTGGATGCTCCGGAAGTATCCGCGCTGTCAGCCGATTGCTGCATTTTCAGACGCTGTCAATTCAATCGCATACTCAGATTCGTCATTCTTACGTGTATGCAACGTTATTTTGTTTTTTTTGCTAGTTTTATTGCAGGCGCCTCTTTAGCAATAGAAGATCAAAGGTTGTTCTCTTAAAGATAGGTTAGTAGGCCTAACCCATCTCGTATAGCCATATGGGATCACATTTGCCATCCGACAGATGTATAGGCGCCCAGTCTATTTCCGAGTCACACAAACCGGTACTTGATTTGCCTGTTCCGTAAGGAGAGAAGGCTGAGTTGACCTTGGTAGTTGGTCATATATCAAAATGGTCCACATGTTCACAGACAATTACCTATTCAAGTAATAACCACTTGATAGCATTTGACACGACATGGTGTCGAACCCAGGAACCCTTAATCGCAAGTCCAACGTATTAACCGTTACGCCACTAAGCCACCTATAACCACAAAAGTATAAAAATACGAATACTCTAATTAGTATACTGCATGCTACATTTCCTGAACACATGTATCCTAACTAGACATTACTTCTATTAATGTTGTTCTATATAGGCCTACGGTCATTGACAAGAAAATAATTTTGAATTTTACGAAAACTACACTATATTGCTGTTTTCGGCTCCTAAACGCAATCATGTGCATCGCGGTTACTGGACTGCGAAGCGGGGCGTTTTGACAAGTGAGTGATATGACGGTGTCTGTCTTCACTGTGATCTTGAGCAGATTGACCAAGCGTTTCCGAATGGATCGATGGCTTGTACATGGTCGATTAATTGCTTTGAAAGCTTTCAACAGCGCCGACCGGCGTCAGCAATCAGTTTAACAGCACAATAAACATTCGAGGACCCCTATAGGCCCAAATATTTTGCGGGGGCCCCTTACATATCTCTACAGTACAAATTACAGTAAACCATCTATCATCTAAGCATTCGTATAATAGCAAAAATTTTAATAAATGACAATAATGATTGTATATTCATTCTTGTAATCCCTTAAGTTCAGCTAGGGAGTCTATAACAGAGCGCTGTGAGCTCCTCCAGCGGGGTCTATAGCAAAGCCCTAGCCGAAATCGAATTAAGTGCATTTTAGCTTAAAAATATGATATATGGTGGCAAAAATTTTGATCGTTTTCCTGAAGATCAACACACTAACCGCATTTAGTACAGCTTTAGCACGAGGCCCCTAAACGCGTGGAGCCCTTCGTCATGGCCTAGTTAACCTATGCGTTAATGCGGCCGCGTAAACGTGTAAAACGGAATTTCCGTTTAAAGCCACGCACACAACGCAGGCAAGAAAGTACGTAACAAACGCAACGAACGCAAGAAAAGTATGCAAAACGCGGCTGTCGTACAGCTGACGCGACGGCCAAAACGCAAAGATAGTCTAGCGGTCGTTGCGTCAGCTCGTCAGCTGCGTTACGTGCACTGCGTCGAATGAAACTCCGTTTAACGCTACATCAAACCCGTCAGACTCTAACTAAACATTAAGAAAGCACGTCTGTCTGTCTGTCTGTCTGCCTATGGTCTGCTATAGCGCGCCAATTGACGAAACAGCTCCGGATTGCCTTCACGGGTTACGCCTACTAGACCTAGACTTTTTTATCGGTTTTTGGCTGACTGTTAATCGAGGCTTGGGTACGATGCGTCGTCAGTCTGTCGTCAGTCTGTAACGCATGTATAGTGGCAGAACCGTATGTTGTAAAGAGATGGCAATGGTACCGTTAGACAAGGCGATGACGAGTTCCCATAGGCTGTAAATAGTAACCATATCACCATCTGCAGCGGTTTAGCCGCAATTTTGAATGCAAAGTTTTTGCCTGCAGCCATCATCCTCGTGCGCCGAATTACCGTATCGTATTATGACGTTGATTTAGCGTTTGATATAGCAGCGTTACCATAGCGTGTATGGGACCATAGTCATTCTGCGAAAATCGCTTTCTTCCCGCCGCCGGCAGTCAGACGGTGGGCTTCGGATACAGGCGGTACGGTCGATTCGCCATAGCGACAGCTGGGCTTCTTCTTTTTGTTTAAGTTGAAAAATGAGACTGTGCTCCATACAAATTTATTTACTTGTAATTTCCCACTTGCTATCGGTGGCGCGGCATAAAAACATAAGGTGATGTGGTGAAGCCTAGGCCTACTCGTGCGCGGAGTTGACTTGGGTCATCGTCGTGCGTGAACGTAGAGTCGTCATAGTCGACGCTGCCGGCGACCGCTCCACCCGTCACCCCGCGGTCATCAGCGCTGAACTGTCGCCGGGTCTGCCGCTGACGCTGCTGCTGATGTGTTGACTGTTTCTCGCTGCCGCGCCGTTCCTTCTGAGACGATGACCGACCCCCACCCCCACTGGACGTAACGGACGACTGTCGTTTGGTGGCGCCACCGTCACTCATCTCCTGCAGTCGCTTAATTAATATCGCGTCAGCGCGTCGTTTCGTGCGTTCGTTTCGTCTCTAGATCAAACGACACAACAATTCGTTAATACTAGTAATTGCTAATAAAAAGTCTTGAAATTCTCAAGACCGAGACCACGACTTTCGGCCTACTTTTTGTTCTCGAGGCGCTTTAAGATAATGACTTCGGTCAAGACTTCGGTCTTTATGACTGCCTCACTGATGATTGGAACTCGACGCACGGCGTCCGCGTCAAGCTATAAAAGCCTACATGTACGAGCCTAGGACCGTAGATCGCGAGTAAACCCAACACTGTATTTTAGCGAATTGGGTTATGCGAACTGGGTTATGCTGTGATATTGACCTTATAAGTCTTGTTGACCTCAAAACCTAGTCAGTTTGTCGTTGTTGGAAGAAGCATAACAGACAACAGTTAGGTTAAATAAAGATCGGCCAGTGCTATGAAATGCATGCAATACAGTGTAAAACGTAGATATTACGCAAACAAAATTATAGATGGTTGCCCGGATGCCGATTAGGCCTCCCGTCAGACAGACGCACGGACTCAAGTTTACGGCGACCAGAAGCACCGACGTTTGACTGGTTTCAGGCATTGACGAACTGATTCCAACTTTCTAAACGAAATCTCTTCTTATAGCGCAAGAGATTCCGCCTATTCCTATACACATTTCTCCGTAGCGTGGTCCGTCTGTCTGTCGTCTGTCACATTCCTATACTCCGTTTAACCGTTCGCCGAATTTCGTTGCCATAGCAACTGCTCCAAAAAGTTATGAGCCCTAAAAACTTACCGTTTGATTCAATATTTTCAGGCCTATTTTCAAGGCCTTGCGGCTAAAATGTTGACCTTTGACTTAATTTGTTGAGCCTGATTTTCGCCTTCTGTCTTCGTCAATATCACTGGCCTTTTATAGTTTTACTGTCGCAAAAACTGGCACTGCCTCTGCAAACTGCATTCGCTTGATTTTCTGCAGTGCCAAAAAGCTGATTCTCCAGACAATATGACATCGCTCTCAGCCTGTTAATCCAAATTGCGGCGACTGTCATTCGTTCACATTTCCAAACTAACTTGAGCAAGAACGCCATCGTGTTACACATTTCGTGGACGAAATTTTTCAGCGTTGACAAAACACGTTATAGTGTACAATAATTTTAGCATAGCCTAGTTTTTATAGACTATTCGCAGTCGATGTTGAAGATGAAAACTGACAACTTCTGCATACCTGAAAGTCTGTAGTAACAACAAATGTCGATAATGACTGCACGCCAACTTAAATGTCGCGCGACTAAAAACTACGACGACTGAAACAATGCTGACGTCCGTTCCGTCTGCGGAGTGGACTCTGCAGGCGGCCGGCGCACCACCGCGAAATCTATGTTGGTCTAATGCAGCAGAAAAGATCAGGTTCTTAGGAGCAGAGGGCTAAATTACTTGTATACATCCCGCCGGCACTGCCCCTGCGTGTTATTTTAGCTTCGCGGCTAAAAGCAGTGCATGCCTTTCTGTAACCTTTTATCTAATTAAAATGTCAGCCCAAAGGCGACAAATTATGCGGCCGTTCGCCGAAAGTCCAAAACCTGCGCAACTCTAATCCTAACTCTATAAGTTCGATTGCTAAAGTTAAATATTTGCGAACCGGTTATTTATGTTCCGAGAAACGTTTACAGCAATTCTGTTTTACGTAGGCCTATACGCGGCTTACTACGACGGCTGCGTTCTGTTGATTAAAAATTAACTTAAATTTGCGAATGCTAAATTTGGCAATATGTGTTGAGTTTGTATAGGCCTACGTCGTTTGTTGAAAACTTCTGCACAAGAAAAAAGGCATTTCTGGTTCTTAGTGACTGTTTTGAAATTAATTCAAAAAAAGACAGAAGCACCTCGCACGTCAAGTGTCGCCACTACACCCAGATACTGACTATGCCACTGTCTGACACAAATTTGGTGGACTGGCATTACAGTTACATGTACACAGGAATAAACGACAAAATGCAACGAAAATCCGGAATGGAACAACAAATGCAAGTGCCGCTGACTCAGCAAATAGAACGCTTGCACCAAAATAAGGCAGCCTTGAATTATCTGTTTTACGACTGGTTATCAGCATACCATGCAATCAATTGCCCGGACAGACTCGCCCTCGAAATGACCGACTATCTGTCGGAGAAGCAATAGCGTAGCCAAAAATGTGAATTAGGGAAAAGGAAAGGATTCGCCTCCTTTCCCTCCCTTTCCTTGTCCTCCCCTTCCCTTCTCCCCTTTCCCTTTCTCTTCCCTTAGAAGTAGGACCCTTAAATTCCACCTGGAAGGCGCTGTGAGCTTCCCCAGTGGGGCGCTGAAATCGAATTTAGTGCAACTATCGCCTTAAAATATGACATTTGGTGGCAACAGTTTTAATTATTTTCCCCGAGTCCTTGATATCTATTTCAAAACAATTGGGATTGGCTGGCCTGGGCCCTCTGCCCCTCCCCCTGTCTACGCCTACGCCACTGCGCAGGAGCGAGCGAGAACTAAAACAGATCTATTCACTCACTCACTTGCGCATCAGTCTTGGGAAAGAGGGGGAGAGGGGAAGAGAAAGAGATGAAGTTGGCTCGTTAATGGTCGGCGCGTGGCGCCGCGAAAATCGACTCCATATCGCAAGCAGCCATGTAGTGAGTGCCTTACCTTTACCTTAAGCAGCGGTGGCGCAGCAGCAGCAGCAGCCGCAGCAGCATGGGGTATGTAGTCAGTGAGACCTCAGCATCTCACATTGCCTTCGCTGGCCGCCCGGGCCGCTGTCCGTGTATTTATAATAGCTTGATTGATGCCGGGGTCCAGCGACGACATTTTCGTCGCCGCCTCGAGGAGGAGAGAATACAAGAAGATATCCGGCGTGCGAACGAACAGCAAGCAACATCTTGCTCCATCCAGTAAGGGCCCCCAGCAGCAGCCGGCTGCATGCACCTGCCGGAACACTGTATCACCGCTGCCGGTGTCACATTAAAATATCTCACCCATGAAAAAATCTGCCAGGGCAAAAAAAATCACGAAATTAATTATAGGCTATGGTCTCCCCCTTATTAAAATATCACCAGCCCCATAAAAATCTCCTTACTATGGAATCGCCCCTCCCCCCCAGAAAAAGTCTCCTCCGCGGCTGACCAATTCACCGGTAAAAATCCGTCCCGACCAGTGTTATTCCAGTTCTGAAAATCATTTCAGTTTCAGTTTCTATAAAGTCTGAGCTCAATCATTACAGTTTCTATACAGTATCTGAATTCTTTTCAGTTATAGTTTCTATAAAGTTTTTTTAAAAATCATTTCAGTTTAGTTTCAGCATTTACATCATTTCAGTTACGGCTTTTATATCGACGCAACTGACAACTTAAATATCAACATTAAGTTCATCAAACTGCTAGCCTACTAGCACTAAACTCCAACTATCCAAAATTGTCATTTTCCAGGACTTTCCAGGCTCTGGAAAATCAAGAAAAAGAGTCCACACATGTCAGGACTTTTTAAGGCATGGAAACCGTGTTAAATGCATGAACACCTACGCTCACGGTAGCTCGGTCACGGGTTCGACTCCTAACCATTCTACTATCATGTAACAACCCTGGGCAAACACACATGTGTCTGTCACTATAAGCTGTAGGCCTATATTTCCACACTGGCTTAACTGCTGAGCGGGTAAAGGCAATGGGCTATAATCGGAGGTGTGTCTTATAATTAACTGAGCGGTGTCTGCCAGCTCAGGGCAGGAAATGGAGATAAGCACTGACCCTGCGGTCGCATAGCTGTGAGGCCATGATGCTAGAATTGCGTTGAAAACGAAAGCTGGAAACTGCTACTGGTGCCAGTAAATAAGTAAATAAGCGAAGCACGCTGGAAAAATTTCAGGCAAATGCAACCAATCACTTCAGTATCAGTTTTCAAAATCATTTTTACGCGCGAGAGCTAGTATAGCTATAGCGCGTATTACCTACGGCAATTCTGTCTGTTCGTCTGTCCGGCCGTCACGACCCGGTACCAATCCAAGACCAGGTGAGATAGAGATTTTGGGTTTTCACCTATGATAGCCTATTGTCTCCAGTATTTCGTGACAAAATTTCATCCGGCTGGGTAAAGGGGATCCCCTCGAACGAGAGGCAAAAGTGGGCACCCCCCCTTTAAAAAGCGTTATTTTGCTGCCATAGGCTCGTCTAACGTGAAAGTGGTTGCAGATAGGCACAGACACGCTGCTCATCATAATAAGCACTGGCGTCGAGCTTCTTAGAAATGTCAACATCGATGACCTCGAATGACCTTGAACCCCCAAATAGCGGATTTTAGTGAATTTTTCGCGATTTCGATCTGCGACAAGCATTTCAAAAGTGAATTGCGCCAAAATGGCTGGAGATAGACCAAAACAACCTGCATATGATATTTTCAGCATTGAATGTAGATTTTAGCAGTCAAAGTCCGAACCCTTTACTTTTAAGGTGGGTTGCGCAAGCGGGTATCAAAAAGGGGGTACCGTTCTAAAAAGTGGTTATTTATCCGTTGTTGGCTTGTCTAGCGTGAAATTAGTTGCAGATTGTTGTAAATTGTCGGCCGGGGGAGACGTTTCTGGGAGGGATCCTATAATGGGGCACCGACCGCTGCTGAAACCATTATATTACGTTACGGCTCACTCAGCGCCGGGAAGGCCTACATGTATGTGCAGCAGCTCCGTGTGAGTTAACTGCATTCCCGTATCCAAAACAGTGTATGGGGTCGTGATGGGAAGAGGAAAAGAGGGATCGATAGTGCCCTTCCTCCTGTAAATTTCAGTTTATTGAAAAGTTGTCTTCTAAAAATACAGAGTTTGAGGCGGATAGTTTTTTTTGTTTTGTGGAATTTAAGGGCACAATTTACATTTTCAACACCCATAATCCCATTAATCTCATCTCAGTCTTGTCGGGAATCTATAGCTGTCGGTAGGAAAATTTCTGCTCCCCTCCCCTATGCTTTCTTATCTCACGATACGCCGCTGTTCCAAGACAGTTAAATATGCGTTCTCTCAACAGGCTGTATGTTATCCATTGCTTCGTTGTATGGCGAAGAGCTTTTTAGGAATGTCAACATCGATGACTTTGAATAACCTTGAACCCTAAAAATATTGATTTTAAGTGATTTTTTGGCTGCAAAAGAGTGAATTGCGACGAAATGGAAGGAGATAGACCAAGATTAGCTGCGAACATGAAAGCTCTCGCGCGTCTCATTGAGCATTAGCTCAAATTTCTTGTTAAGATCACGGAAAATTTAGCAGAGAACCAATCACGCTGGTTACGCCACGAAAGACTGGATGCAATTTGTACGGAAAAGTAGCAGCAGGCCAACTGTTACGCTGCATTATCACCCATTCCGCTAGCTAATCTTCACTTGTACGTAGACCCGTAAGCGACTCACCAGCCGTTTTCTCGCTCGCTCGTAGGTAAATCTCACTCGCTTTGTTTGCTTTACTCGCTCAGCGAGAAAAGCGAGAAATTGCAAGGTTCTATCAGAAAATTTCAAGTCGATGCTTAAAGTTCTGCAATGTACAACAAGGGATTACTTTTTTGTCGCACGTGCACTCTGTATAGGCCTATATTGAGTAGTCCTTTTATAATTTCCTAAATGATGAAGGAGATTGTGATCTTTATTAAATCACATGGAAGTTGATTCCATACTTGGCTTCCTTTAAATTTAAGTGTGTGTGTGATACCCAAGGTAAAAACGATTGAGGTCTCCTTAAACATCGGGGGCCGAGAATTCGAAACTTTAACTCCACAAATTTACGTTTAATGCTGACAATTTTAGATGCATGTTGTCTTTGTCTATTTCCAGCCATATCGGCGCAATTCACTCCTTAAATGTTCTCCGCAGCCTAAACCGCAAAACTCACTAATAAACTCTTTATTCTGGGTTTCAAGGTTGTTCAAGGTCGCTGATTTTGGTGTCGATCGAAAGTACTTATAGGACTTTCTATAATCGATTAATAGTAACATTGGCCCATCTCGCACCGTTTTTGAGATCCTGAAACTGTGGACTCAACAGTTACTGTACTGTAGCACTGCTGTGTGTATAGCTGGATATAGTTACTAAAACTGTTCCTGAAAGTTACTAAGAACGATTAATGTTAGTCATTTTGTGAGATGACGATACATGACTG
>Ga0209367_1014164_pt1 | contig 10153 bp, 5 predicted proteins | sample WorMetLIZISLAND2_FD_187412 | JGI IMG/M metagenome (GOLD analysis project Ga0209367, IMG submission 187412) | Marine gutless worms symbiont microbial communities from Max Planck institute for Marine Microbiology, Germany - Olavius geniculatus... ...
GGGATGGGGTGGGGACGGGGACAAAATATTCTACCGTGTCATCCTCTAGTGCACACCAATCGGTCGTGACTCGTAAGCAGCCTACGGATGCGGTGTTTGAATGGATAGAAGAAAGTTGAGTGAGTGAGGGTGATGAAGATTAATATGCGGTGAAACAAAGTTGTCGCAGGTCAATCTTGAGATCGTGACAAAGCTAATCGTTCGTGGATATCGGTGTACACTTGTACAGACCGACAGAAATACTGTCGGGATAGTCTTTAAAGCACTGTCAAGACGCCCGCACTCGAGCTTCAAGTAGGACTACCGTACTATAGGATAGCGCAAAAGACGGGGCCAATTTGTTATACGGCTTGTAATTTTAGAAGCATTGATCAGATTGGCGCCAAATTTGCCAGGAAAAAATTTTTCCAAACAGACGTTGTCATTCGCTATATTGTGCCAATTTGTTTTCTAAGTTTGATTGAAATAAATTACGAGTTAATATTACGGATTTATGCCAAATTTGATACAGATCTGATCGATACTTCCAAACATGCCTAAACAAAGTGACTCCGTTTTTTGCACCACCTTGCATAAACGGCAAATGAAATGTTGAACAGCGTGCGTCACAACCTGCCTGACTTATCGTGACAGTGATTGTACAAATACGAACAGCTCAACAGTTGCGCTGAAAACGGCATAATCACTCAAGCACGTCTCCATCACACCCCACTCGACGTCCCACACTTAGTGTCTTATAGGGTGTTTACACGATCCAGCAAACGTCCAGCAAACTTCCAGCAAATGTATTCAAAATACATGTGAATTGCTGGACGTTTTCTGGAAGTTTGCTGGATCGTTTAAACACCACATCAAGTCACCAGTAAACATTTCCCACTCACCTGAGGAGGCAATGATGGCACCTTTAAATATATTTTACACCATTATATCAAATACGAAAAAAAACTAAAATGACAGGCTGCAATGTTAGGAGATAGGCTACACAGGAGTGCAACAAACGCACAAACGGGCTACAGACCTATATCTAGCGCTGGAAAATTGATCCGAAAAAAACTACGTTTTTAGGTTTTTGAAAAAGCTTTAAAACCTGAAAAGTCTAATTTCAAATTTTTAACGTTTTTTGTTTGTTGTCAAATTTATTACATATCATATTTTAATTCGCACTTTAATCCTGATTTTAGAGTTAATGACGTCAATCGCGTCATTTCTTAGCTAGCGTACGGTGTTCATAAGACACTAAACCAAGAAACCTTTAAAAATTTTCAAACCTTAATAAAACTATTCAAAAATCCTTAAAAACCTAAAACCTAAAATTTTGTTTTCAAAAAACCTCGTTTTCTTTTCAGCCCTGTCTATATCGCGCTTGCATAAAACGCATCGTCTAAGCAAGTCGTGTTCTCTCATAGATGTTAAAAACATTTTAATGTTTTTTATAACAGTTTAAAACATGCTCTATATGTTTTTTTATTTTTAAAATGTTTTTATTTTATTTTATTATTTTATTTTTTTATTTAAAAAAATGTTTTTAATGTGTTTGTTCTATTTTTAATGTCGCGTTTTCGTTCTTATTAAAAAACACAATACTAGAAAGCTGTCATAGCCCCAGGTATCTCCAAATGGGTAATGTTATTCGCCAGGTGGCGTCACCATCTTCGCTTTGCCAGCGGTTTCCTTATGCCCCCTTTAACGCAATGGTAACGAGAATTGCAAAGTGATTCAGAATCCAGGATTCCTGCCAGATTACCCCCAAAATTGAATCACTGGTAGCTTATGCCATGCCTGACATAGCCTCAAAATTTCAGAAAGATCAGTCCATAACTTTTCGAGTTATCTTGCTGACACACAGACAGACAAACAAACAGACAAACAAAAACCGGCAAAAACATTACCTCTTTGGCGGAGGTAATTACAAATATGATGCATTTTTCTCCTGAGCACTTTGCGTTTAGTCCTGTTTTCGACCTGTACCATAATCACGGTTACATAATAACATTCAACGCATTCCGGTCTTCAGTCTTCACAAATGGTAGGTTTTTGTTTTAAATATGTTATCGTGCTAAATGTGGTTCAATGTTTTATGTATATTTTTACATGTTTTTTTTATGAAAGTGAAAAAATGTTTTTATGTTTTTTTTTTAATTTGCAACTTAATGTTTTTAACATCTCTGCAACATTTTGCCTGTTCGTGGTAGACTGGCTTAGTGCTAACGAGTTGGTCTCCATCAATGCATACATTTTTCTACTACGAGAGAGACTGCATCAAAAAAACTTCGCTCAAGATTCCTGTCATGCGTACAGTAAACGTTCGTGCGGTTTCTCTTCAGAACGGCGTACTATAATTCGTTTCTCTCGTGCTGAAAAGCTCGGACAGAATGCGATGGTTTATTAGTTGGGGTTTTGTGGTTGGAACTTTTTCGCTTCTTGCAGCCGTCACGCTCGAGACTGTTCTGGACCTTATTTATAAGCTAACTAGCTAAAATGAACTAAACAATATTTATTATATTAAAACGAACCTATTATAGCCGCAATTATCGTACCTTGTGTTGGTAAGCTAAAACGTGATATCTTGAAAAAATTTCCAAACTATGTGAAAAAATAGCCAGACAAGTATAAACCTCTCGATTGACGTCGGCTAGCTTCACTGTTGTAGGCCTACGGCATAGGCTACAATGATGTTTTCTTCGTATGCTGAGTCGACATGCGCCACCGAACATAAATAGGCCTAGTCGCAATACGACGCCAGTTGGCCAGCTTTTACATTATTGCGCCTAAAGCAGTGCACATAGCAACAATAATTATCCCACTATGTAAACTTGACGAAATGTGACGCGTGCAATGCACGCTTCTTCTTTCAATACACCGCTGTCTTTATCCAGTGGCGTATTTAGGGGGGGCATAGTGCGATGGCCCCCCTTTGGCCGACCATGAAAATTTTTTACAGGCGACTTTATATGAAAAGGTGCGCTTTTTGCCATTTTCCAGCAAAAATTGCAAAATTCAACAATGTTTGATGGTCTTTTGCATTTCCAAATTTCAGAAAAATGGGCGAATTTGGGGTTTCCATTAAGCAAAAAGTGTTTCAGCTTCAGGGGGCTTTGCCCCCCTGACCACCGACCAGGGGCTCTGCCCCTGGACCCCGCTGGGGCTCCGCCCCCAGACCCCCCTTATAGGCTCGCGCTCCGCGCGCTCGCCATGGCCCCCCTTTGCCAGATCCTAAATACGCCACTGTCTTGATCTCTCAAAGTTCGTTAACGAACATCAGCAGGCGCCTTTACACCGCTGTCGCTAGGAGGGCCGACCGTTTTTGAGATACAACGACTAATATAAAGTTTAAACCTTGCACTAAAAATCGCGGCCAAGCCGCTGCACATGGAGACGTGGTTACTATTGACAGCATAGGAACTGTTCAACAGAATCATCGCCGACCGCCTATACGGCTTACCGTTTAGCCACAATACCGCACGATCGGTAGCCTATAGCACAGTGCGTAATGACCCTTCAAGATTATCCAAGGTCAATGATATTTGTGTGATGTGAAATGGCTTATGGGAGTTCTATTGGTGATTAGCCTAATTAAGACATCGTACGAAAGACTTCTTGAACCTAGGACGTCAAATCTCAAACGCGCAGCTTGTCCAGATGTGGCTCCATTAATTTCGGTGCAACTCATCGTTGAAATATGTCTGGCAGTCTAAAATCGTTAAAAAAATCACTAAAACCCGTTTTTTAATATTTCAAGGTGGTTTAATGTCAGTAATGTTTGTACTGTTTAAAAGCTCGTCAGCGATGCTTTTTACGGTAAGCAGCAGTTAAATCTACAGGGTGGGCCAAAAAAGTAAGCTATTGTACTTTTTCCATATCTTTGCTAAATATTGACCAATTTTTACCATTTTTTACCTGTGGACTCTAAAAGAAATTTGCTACTTAGTTACATGCACACCACACATATTATGTCACTACATTACCTTGTAAAATATAAATATCTAAAAACGTACAATATCGACAGATGGTAATAAGGTCGAGTGGTAAATTTTTAAAGTATTCAAGTAGAATGTTAAATATAACTTATATTAAGTGTCAAAAAGGTTTAGGTGTAGCTATAAAGTAAGTTTTCCTGTTTCAAAAGATAGCGCACAGCTTGTAGGGTCACACAATTGAAATCTACAGATTTCCAGACTCTGTATGCTCATGCAGTTAACTTAGCGGGATTGCAGCCATCAACCAGCATTAGTGTACATTAAAAATTACTGCACAGTAAAATCATTAAAATTATTTTTTAATGTTTAACATATCCACCAATGTTTTTGTGACATTTAAGTTAAATACTTTAAAAATTTACCATTAGACCTTCTGTCCATCTGTAGATATTGTATGTTTAGAATATTTATATTTCACAAGGTAGTGTGGTGCATGCCACCGAGTAGCAAATTTTTTTACAGAGTCCACTGGTAGAAAAATTCTGAAAATTGATCAGTATTTAGCGAAGATATGGACAAAGTGCAATAGCTTACTTTTTTGGCCCATCCTGTAAGCCTTATCTGCAGCCATGTTCACGCTAAATATTAGCAGAAATCGCATCGCGCTTTTTTAAGGGGCACCCATATTTGACGCCCTCGTAAGAAGGATTCCTTAAACCCAGAGGACCAAAATTTAAACTGCTAAAAATCTACGTTAATGCTGAAAATTTTAGACTGAGGTTGTCTTGTTCTATCTCCAGCCATTTTGTCGCAATTCACTGTTGAAATGTGCGCCGCAGTATAAAATAGCAAAAAAAACAAATCTTTATAAATTTGTATTTTAAGATTCAATGTCGTTCTAGGCCATCGATGTTAATACCTTCGAAAAGCTCTTTACTAGTGCTTGTTAAGCAGCAACGTAACTATGCCTACCGGTAGCTCACTGGCGTAGCCATGATATGGGCACTGGGGCACGTGCTCCCGTATATATATGCATAGGAACCTAATCAGTTACTCAAAAAAATGCAAAAAAATGCACCAAAACTTTTCAGTTTAGCACAACAAATAAAAAACGAGAAGCACCGCCCGCTTTTCAGATTTTCCCTAGTGTGGAAAGAAACCCCTTTCCACACCCCACTTCATAAGTGTCCTTCCCCATCCAAATCTTAGCTACGCCAGTGGTCTATCTGCTACCGTTTTTGCACTAGACGAGCCAATACCGGTAAAATAACTACTTTTAAAAAACACCCTGTTTGACGCTCTTGTTTGAGGGGATTCTTTCACCCAGCGTCGCAGCTGCACGAAATCTTGTCACAAAAAAACTAGTGTTCACAGTAAAGATTTCGTGATCCTAGATTGCACCGTTTTCATAGCGCAGCAGGGTGTGACAAACAGACAGACGAACAGACAGACGTACCGTATGGACGATGGACGCCGACGCGCGAAGCAGTACATACTCACACGTAAATGTTGAGAGTTTCGGCGAGGATGTAACGTCACCACCCCAGCCAATTACTGGAGGACTGTTAGTATTTCTTAATTTTACTGTAGTATAGTTTGTGTCTTGCTATTTCACAGTGTTTGTTTGTTGTCATTTTGTTGCAAATTCGCAAAAGTGTGTGTTATAAACGTGAAATATGATTCAGCCGAACGACGAAACTGCACGGACATTGTGGTGTGGTAACTTACACGATAAAGTCACGGAGGAGTTGCTGTACGAACTGTTTCTACAGGTTTGTGATGCTTTACAGGGCTCAGTTTCGCGACTGGGGCATTGGTAAAATGCAGAATGAGTACGAAAGTAGACATTGGCCAGATATGTTGGCATTACTATAGAATCTCATGCAGTAATGCGCCTTTGCTTCTAGTGTAGAAGTCATCAGTATTTCTGTTAATTTTTTGGCGCAGTCACATTTTTCTCAAGAGAGCGTTTTCGCATACGTAGAATACCTACCTTTACCTAACAATTTCGTACAATTTCTCATAAATGAACATTGGCACAAACCCTAATTACTGACCCTATCCTAACCCTAACCTTGACTGACCCTAGATATGTGAAAACGCTCTCCATGGAAAAATGAGATTGCACCAATTTTTTTCAGATTTGTATTTTAATGAAACTAAATCACTAAATTTATTTATTATTTATTAATATCTGTCTTGCATAAAGTAGGACATTTTGTGATGTGATCGATTAATATGAACGGCTGTCATTGACATTGTGTTCTGCAGGCTGGGCCACTGGAGAAGGTCACGCTGGTTGATGACAAGCGCTCTCGCTCAAAATATGCATTCGTCATATTCAAGCACAATGTTTCACTTCCATACACATTACAGCTGATGAGTGGTATTCGCTTGTATGATCAGCCTCTGCGCTTGAAAGAACGTAACGGTTCTGGAAACAGTGGTTCCACTGCAGCGGAAGCAGTTCCTCGTCAATCACCAATGGGTCCTCCGCCTCCAGTGCCCCCACTGATGCCACCATCACCACGTGTTGCTCGACCATCCCTTATGGCAATGGGTCATTCACCATCATTTAATCACCATACTTCTGGTGGGCATGCCAGGTTACTCCGGTCTTCCTCGGAACCCGAGAGTCTGGGCACTGACCGGCATAAAAGCCAAAGACCTGGTAATGTGGTCCGTGATCGTGAAAGGTCGGCTGGACCATACTTCAGACCACCAGGCTACCAGGGACCCAGTCAGGGATTGTTAGCTCAGAACATTGCCTCACAGCTGTTCATGTTAAACCAAGCTAATGCAGTGCCCCACAGAAATCAGCATTCAAGAGCTCCACATTCTTATTTTCACGGACATCAGAACTTCCATAGTCATTTTAATGACCACAGTGGTTTTCGTCGTCGATAGGGCCAGAGAAAAAACTTGTTTGTAGCCGTTTAGATATTATTTTTTAAAACTGCACTTACAGAAAGCATGGCAATGGCACAAACTTCGCTTTTGCCAGACTGGATTTTGTTCAGTTTGCCAAGTTTGGTTCAGGTATGACTATATTTGGTTTAGTACCCTCACCTACTCTACACTTTATTTGCACTTGCGTGAAGTTGCCTCACTCTCTAGGACCATGTAAGGTAGTCAAAAGACTTCGGATCCAACATTTTGGGGGCCAAATTGACTGGTGGCTGAAACATCCTCTGGCTGAACTGTCTGTAAACCTTCCTGGTCAGCTGGCTAGAAAATCAACTTGAAGGGTTTTGAGATTTCTACCGGTTTTCAGTTGGCTGATTCACATGAGTTTTGTTTGCTGTCCACAACTTTTAGGTGGGTTTACCCATAAAACCCACCAGGTTTTTTGGGTATTTGCCTGGTTGATCTAACCCTGAAAACCAGTAACCATTTTGAGCACTGAGATGACTGATTGACTTGAACCTACAGTAGTGGTTGTCAAGTCTCTATTTCTTTTTAATAATTAGTCCTTTGTTTTTAATTATTTCCACATAATGCATGTAAACATTATTTCTTGAACAAAATATTTGTTAAAACTGATGCTGATCATGGTCCATCTTTTATCATGTGTTCAGCTTTTTGGTAAATATTTTTGGTAACTGCTTTAATTTCATGTACTGTTCTACATTTGTGCAAGGAAGTTTCGTTCATTGGTGATCATTGCCAATTGTATAGAGGCATGTGGTTTCTAATGAGAATTTAATGGCACTACTAATTCAGTGTAATAAAGTGGTATTGCTGAATGTCCAACATTATTTTAGTAATATTATAATAAAAATATGAGACTACTAGCTTAATTAGATATGGCATACTATTTCATTTACTAATGTTTAATGTGATATTTTTTGCACAATTTTTTTGGTTGTGGTGCCACAAGCATCGTTACACTAATATGATGTGAACAGCTGATTAGCACATGAGCATAACAGTGACATATTATGCCTGCAAACTAAAAAGCTGGTCTCAGATTTTGTAAAACATCACAACTGAATAACAAAGTCTGCAATTTTTGTTCAGTTGTTTAATTTTTCATATATATTATATTTTTTACAGGATATGCTTTTGTTTTATAATGCATTAATATTAACTTTTTATGCAACTAAATTGTATAAAATTTTGATTTTCAATATTATTGTGACATTTGACATTTCACACTGCACCTTATTGTTCATCACTCATCAGTCAAGTTAGAAGTCAAGTAGGTCAACATCCAATGACTGGTACATGATTAATGCTGGTGAAGAGATTGTTATTGGTCAGTTTTTATACAATTTAATTTTATAGTTTTAAATTTTAGTGCAGTTATGACACTTTAGACAAGTTAGCAAATCAAGCCACTCAGCAGGCAATATTGTGTAAATGCAGAACTGATCGCATTTGTGAATAAATTTATTGACTCGAGCTCAATCTGCACTTCAGTTGCCTCAAAGCCTGACACACTACAGAAGTCAGTCAATTTGGCTAAAATTGATTTGACTTTGTTTTTTTTTGCATCAAAATCAATTAACATTAGGATACCCTGATTTAAGCAATATGACGTATCTCAGCAGACTAACAGTGATGTTTCTTTGTTGTTTTTGACGTTTTTTGCATGAATGTTTTGGGTTAGGATCAGGCTTAGTGTTAGTGATGATTCGATATATCAAAAATATCGATATATCCTACCCTATGGTTAGTGTTAGGGGATAAGGTTAGGGTCAGATTTGAGGTTAGGGTTAGGTTGATCTTGTTTATTTGCACAACCGTTGTTGAAAATTTAAATAGTAACTGGTTGCCATTTGCCATGGCGAATCTAGGCTGCAGCTAAGGGGGAGTGAAATATCCCCCTCACTTCACCCACTCCTCCCCTCCACTTTCTTTTCCCCCTTCTGTTTCCTTTTTTCCTTCTTACCCCTTCCCATTTTCGTTTTTCCCTTCCCCTTGCCATAGAAGTAGGACCCTTTCAATCCAGCTAGAGGATCTGGGGGAGTGCTAACCTTCCTCAGCGCAGTCTGGGGCGGAGCCCCAGCTGAAATCAAATTTGGTGCATTTTAGCTTTAAAATATAACATCTGGTGGCACTAATTTTAATTATTTTCCTGATACATGAACTGGTTAATTACCAGTTTTTTTAGCAGTGTTTACTTATGCATAGGAGTTCAAGTGGTTGGCTGCATGTCCGCTCTTCTGTCCCTTTCCCTTGGATCTGCCATAGGCCCTGTGGTACATTAGCATTGTGTTGCAATTTTTTTGAAGTACTAAAAGGTTATGAAGTCGATAAATTTCAAAATAACTGCACGGTTTATTAAAACAACAAAACTTAATGTAAAGATTCATTACGAGTCTGCTAAGTAAGGCCTACATCACACTGCTTAAATCAGAGTATTCTGTTTTCGACCGGTGCCAACATTAGCTTTGATTTTGACTTGTAGTGATTCGATATATTGAAAATATTGACATAATGTTTTTGATATCGATATATCGTATCATTGAAAAAGATATTGAATTTTTCGATATATCTCGATATTTTACACCAGAAGTTTATATTTTATTACTATATTACCAAAATAATGAGAGTAAACGAAGAAAACGACAAACTAACTGAAACAATAGTGTCGTAATTTAACCACACGACAGTCTATAGTTAATTTTTTAGTTCACTGACATATTTTAGTATCTACGTAAAACAAACTGCCTTGCTGAACGTTTACGTCTTGTTCTTGTGCTTGTATCAAATTTACATACTTATTATTTTTAAAATAGCAATATCGCAATATTTTCAAAATATTCTATCGATATCGTATCAAAATTGAAATCCTGATATTGAATTATCACTTATTTTGACTTCTGGAAATTATTTGAGTTTGACTTTACGTCACATAATTTTTTGATTTTAACTCGAGTCAAATGTCACTTGATCTGGTGTGGAACAGTGCATGTCTTTCACCTTTTGGAACTTTTTAAGAACAACGGTATGTATATACGGTCAGTGCCGTTAGTAACCTGTTATGTTTAAGTGCTGCATCTGATATTTTTTAATTCCTGAAAGATTTGTGTAAAAAGTATATGGTAATGCTTGAGGAGTTGAGATAGGGCGCGTAAGTAAACAAAGAGTTATTTATCCTCGATCTGCTGTTCATCGCGCAAACTGCTACTTCCGGTGATAAACAAAATGGTGTTGTGTTTTGTTTACGGTTGCAATCACAATAATTTGCGTAATACTTGCCGATTTTACAGATTTCCTGAAAATAAGAG
>Ga0209367_1014165_pt1 | contig 10152 bp, 9 predicted proteins | sample WorMetLIZISLAND2_FD_187412 | JGI IMG/M metagenome (GOLD analysis project Ga0209367, IMG submission 187412) | Marine gutless worms symbiont microbial communities from Max Planck institute for Marine Microbiology, Germany - Olavius geniculatus... ...
ATTCAAGATGGCGGCGGCCGCCATTTTGAATTCCGTTTATCGCTCATAATTTAGTTGCTATTGCACGTACTTGCACGAAATTTCATATGCGAGCTAAGTTTGACGTTCTACATGTAGTTATATTATAAAATCGAACAAAAATGAAATTTAACATGGCAACGACCACCATTTTGTATTTTAACACAAAGCATAACAAATCAGCGGCCGACTAAAAAAATTAATAAAATTTTGCAGGAATGTGGTTAGTTGCTAAAAAAATAAATCATGTGACCAGAATCAAAAAAAGTAGTAAATTCAAGATGGCGGTGGTCACCATTTTGAATGTCGTTCAGCACTTATAACTGCTTTTTCACCCATCTGCATGAAATTTGGCATGTAGACAAAATTTGCGGTCGCACATACAGGGTTGCCATTATATTAAACAAATAACAAAATGCAAGACAGTGACCTTTCAGACTTTAATAAAACCGCAAATATTATATATAAAAAACTGCAAGCAATTCATTTAATGTTGTACAAGTGCTAATGCAAAACTGCAAAAATCAAAAAGTATAAGCATGAACATTGTGCATTAGCTTAGATATTTATATCTGGCTACTGAGAACAGATTAAATGTCTAAGCTAATACATTAGTTCGTGCTTATACTTTTTGATTTCTGCCGTTTTACATCAGCGCTTATACAACATTAAATGAATTGCTTGCAGTTTTTTATATATAATTGCTGAACGCGTTTGCTGAAGTCGTACAGCCGAAAGGCAAAGGCATCAACAGAAAAAAAGAGATCAGTAATACCCGGTTTACACGGTCGAGCAAACATCAAGGACGCCTGATGAAACCCCGCTTCCTGGCTCAAATGTAGGCCTGGCTTAGCCCACAGCTGATCACGTATTATATAGGCCTTCCAATTACAACCCGCCCGCCGTCCTAATTAGCATGGTAATTACCATAGCTTGTCGAGCTAGCTCGATGTTTGCTCGATCGTGTAAACGGGGTATAAGTGAGCGCAGCGGTCAGGCAACACGTAAACTGTTGCGCCTGCTGCTGAAGCAGCTGCTGATGAGGCTGACTGCAACTAATGCAACATGCAGACTGCAGAAGCTCCAAATAGATAACAAATCTTGTTTAATGCTTATTCACATTTATATTTATATTCATATAATTCGCCTAAGATTAAAGTTGACAAATCTTAACTAATGATGTAAAACGAAGTGCTATAAAACTGAATAAAAATAATTTTTTCTATCGTCACAGTAATGCTGACATCACTGACCCTCTTGAACAGGAGACTAGTAACAATCTGTTCGCACGGTGGCGACATCTCTTATAACTTGACCGCATATTTGTGTTCGGTCTTGTAAGATACTTTAGATCTGCAGTATTCAGGATCTTATAAAATGTAGCGCATTTGAACATTAAATGTATTAAACTGAACCAATCACAAATCAATCCTTGACAGTCTGGCAAAGAGGTGTACACGGAATGATTGCATTTCTTCGCATGACTGTAGGCCTAAATATAGCTACAAAGCAGCAACCCACTGTATGAAGACAGCAAGTAGACCTAAGTACGTAAGCTAAACACGTCTGAGCTCCGCAAATCGTTGCATGATAGATCCGTAATAACATTAGTGTGCCGTCGTAACTGTACAAATAACTAAACTAGTAAAACCCTCGTTCACGGCTAAGTACTGCCCGCGGGTATCATGCAACAACAAAACGCACCAAAACTCATATGACCTTGATCTTAGACTTATGACCTTGATATTCAAGTATGTTTCTAGAGGTTGTCGACTGTCAAGGTAAGTCTTACATAACCGTATAAGATTTCATTAAGTTAAGTGCAGCGGTTCATAAGTTATTCCGTTGACGGAGAAAAACAAGAAATTTGAGCTAATGCTCACGAGCCGCGCGAAAGCCTATAGCAGTTCCAGTTCAGTATATTAGCTAAAAAATTGGAATGTTCACGCTAAGTTAATATACAAATACCAAATTCTCTAACTGGATCGCATAGCGATAGTTCCGTGCAGCCGACTGTGGAAATTTCGTAATCTTAGCTTGCACCGTTTTTGACTGATCCACCCGTATGACAGACAGACGGACAGACTTACGGACAGAATTGAGATGGCTAAGACGCGCTGAAAGCAGTAGTTGCTTTCGAGCGTAAAAAAACTTAGCACGAGGCCAAAACAATAAGCCTACTGCCGTGGATACCGCGGACAGTAATAACTATTATTTCACAGACGCACGATGCTGGCTACCTCCGTCATTGTGTCTGCTATTCATGACGATTCGATAGGCTCTATCTCTACGAGTCCAGACACACTAAATGAAAAGCATGATAACCAATGTGGTGGAACTACTAATTATTTGCGCTGCAATAAAGCCATCAATATTGCGAATTCAGAAAACTTTATCTTAATTAATGCGGCCCTTAAGGGTGCATACATGTACGAAAAATTAGAGCTAATGCTCATGAGACGCGCGAAAGCCTAAAGCAGTTCCTGTTCGCAAACTGTCAGTCTATCTCCAGCCATTTGGTCGCAGTTCATTCTTGGAGTGTGTGCTGCAGCCAAAGATCGCAAAAATCAACAAAACCCCTTATTTTGAAAGTTCAGGAGCTTTGAAAGTCATCGATGTTGATACGACTGAAAAGCTCCTCACTAGTGCTTGTTGTGATAGGTAGCATGACCATGTATATCTGCAACCGTTTTCGTGAAAGACTGGCCAACAACAGTAAAATAACGACTTTTTCGGGGGTACCGCTTTTTGATTCCCTCGTGGGCAGGTTTCCTTGAACTTGAAAAATCAAGACTTGGACCGTCGAAATCTACGTTCAATGCTGAAAATTTGATATACAGCTTCTCCATGTCTATCTCAATTGGTTTCAGCGCAGTTCGCTATCGAAATGTGTTTCGGAGCCCGAAATCGCCAAAAATCCATAAAAACCCCTATTTTGGCGTTCAAGGTCATCCAAGGTCATTAAATTTGGCGCCAATCGAGAGCCAGTGTACGGCTTCCTATTAATGATTAATAGTAACCTAGGCCCTATCGCAACGTTATTGAGATACAGCGACTTATTGGCCAAAAATCGCAATTTTTTTACCGCCCCCCATCATTTAGCGCCGTCGTTCAGGGTGACCTTTTACGAATTTATGGAAAATCTTTACGGTTCCAGAAATTAGAGTATTCCTTGCAGCCGGCGGTAAAGAATTGGTGATTTCAGCTTGCACCGCTTTTGACTGATCGAGCCGTGTTACGGACAGACAGACGGACAGCCGGACATACAGAATTGCGATGGCTAAGACGCGCTAAAGTATTAGCTGCTTTTGCGCGTAAAAACTCAAATTCAAACTAAACTAAAACTTGCATGGTATTTTTTCAGGCAGTTTTGGGCAGATGCTCACATATGCTTAAAACAAAATCGAATCGCGTGCTTACGCTTTTAATTATATTTTTGTTGTATTTCTCCGCACTAACTCGGGCCCGCGTTTATCTCGAGCGTTAAGTCAAACAGAATGGCGAACGCGCAAATCTTAATTTCAGCCTGAAACGAACGGAAACCGCGGGGGGATTTCGTAGGCTATATACAACATCTTCGACGATGCTATTTTGTATGCAACACGCGGCGGCGAGTACGCCGTAAATATATTGTCACCATGCAATGACCACACGGTCAGTCAGTCAGTCAGACTGTTGGTCCAGGCCCGGAGCATTCGGCCGATGTCAAACGGGTGCTTCGGGGATAGTCGCGGTCACTCGGCACGACTTATATATGAAAGCCGTTCGTTCGCAACCACCCAAGGCTGGCGGAGGAAAATTGTCAATTTATCGGCCAGTTTGATCTGCGATGCGGCGCGACTGGTATGTCTACAGGCGCCATGATCGTGACGTCATCGTGCAGCCTCCACCCGCCGCCGCCGTGATGCTGTCGTCATGGAAACGACGACGCCAACTGATGTGACTGCAACGCATAGATTTACAAATATTATCGCTTGTTCGTGTGTTTGTTAGTTGGTGTTATTCTCAGCAGTGGATTCAAAATATCTACTTCCCACACTTCCGACACTTGTCGCCTGGACGCACATAAGCTTACTTACTTACGTACTTACGTTTCAAACCGACGCGTTCAGGGATATTATATTATATATTTTGTTTCTTTCTTTAACGCGTTTGAGATTATTTGAGATCGTTTTTTCATTATATCGCTTCACTGTACCCTTGTCGATGTTCACTCGAGGCAGTGTCGGCAATTTTCACTTGATCTCGGGCGGACCAGAACCGTCGGCTTCCGTTTCAATATCTTTTCTATTGTACTCAAGCCGAGCTTTTCTAATCGAATCCCATGCGCACAGCAAGCGACGGATTGTAACTGTATGCGACAGGCAACGAGGAAAACGAATTATTGTGACATGATGGAAACCGCACGAAGGTGGAAAAAAGCGGCGAGAAAAGAGCATTTGCTATACAAGACAAGCGTGCTGAACGCAAGACCGGCAATCAACAAGCACCTGAGCGAGGCTTCACGTGTGATGTCTGCAGCCGTGTCTGTGCGTCTAGAATCGACTTCATCTCTCATCGACGTACTCGCCGCTCGTGATCCGGAGATCCGCTGTGTCGACGGCTCAGTCTACCAGAAGGCATACCTCGGCCAATCATGTAATCATTCGTGGATATTAGCATATTATCATAACAGATAACCGATCGCCAAGTAATTGTTTTTTCCTCGCAGTTGTTTACTAATTAGCGACAATGTACAACGAGTCCACGTGATATTCGAAATCTTACAATAAATTCACATGCACGTTTTGACAGCGTCCGAATGTCCGGCAGCTTGCTGTAGGCTATGATTTGTTGTCAGGATAAATCGCAGCAGTGGAGCGTGTACTGGGGCATCGTGGGCGTTGCCTAAAGACGGATCCAGAAAAGGATGCGTAATTCGTAATCACTACCACAACTCGCTTGATGGACGATGAGACACGGCAAACAGTGGCGTAACTTCAAATTTTGGGCCTCCTTGCAAGAAACCATTTAGGGCCCCTTTTTTCCTCCCCCCTTTTTACACTCCCTTCTCCCGCTCTCCCAATCTGTCCCCTTTTTTCCTTTTGTTCTTTTCTTTTTTTCTCTCCGTTTCCTTCCCTTACAAGCAGGCGAGCCGACAATGCAGCTAGAAAGTTTGGGGAAGCGCCGTGAGCTCTCCCAGCGGTGTCCGGGGAGGAGCCCCGGCCGAAAACGTATTTTAGAGCATTCTGGCGCCCAGAAACCTCATCTGGTGACATCAGATTTCGTGTTTTTGCTCTCCGAATAAATTAAACACCATAATTTTGGGCCACTTAGATCCGCAGCCCCCTCCTTGCGGGGACTGCGGGGTCAGTAGTTACGCCACTAGGCGACCGACACTGACCAACCCATACAAGTGTGTGTCAGTCGCCGGCCAAGTCTGTGGTTCTCTCCCGGTTGCGCCGTTATTTCATTACCCGTACGTGGCCATGCCAATCAACTGTGTGGCGTCGAGTGCTTGAGAGACATGCCGGTTGGCGGGCGTTTGTCGCCACACTGCCAACAAGCAATTTAGTTCGGAAGATTAAGCTGACGGTATCGCTCCAAAACACGTAAATATTATTCACAGTTTCGTGACGATACCGTGCGCCGGTTTGACCCTTTAGGCTATCTGTTGCCGTCGACAATCGCAGAACGAGTACAGAAGCGGCTGTCAGTGAAAACAATGACATAGAACGTCAAACCGTTTATCAATTGTCGGTCGGTCTGTAGCCGTGGCGAAAGCCGTGACGGTGTCATCTGTTAAGGTGATGTAACTATATCATGATATCACACACATCTTTATTCACCGTAATACGGTAGACAAAAAATGAACAGCAAAGAAATAATAAAACTTAAATAAAACTTAACTAAGACTTAAAGATGTAATATAATGTCCATCAAAACTCAAAATGCAGCAAGACAGCACAGATAACATAAAAGTTATCACTTTGTCTGAACCGACACAAAAAATGTTTTTTACGTCTAGAAATTGCATCAGCTACAGGCAAACAACTGAACATATTCATACATTCAACAATAACATCATCAGACTTAGTCTGAAATATTTTACTGAAACAACTTTTAATTACATACTGCAAAGACTTAGTCACTTTTCTGTTAACAGGACAAGCAGTTACCATCGTATAGAATATTCCTGATGGCCGGCACTAGTTGCGTAATCAGTTACTAAACAACAGCAGCAGCATCAGTCTGTGACACATATAAGTCACGCGACTTCCACTCCCTGATGTCATCGCCGATCGGCTGACATTAACCTCTTTATACAGACGATCATTACAATTACTTTCCACCAGTCCTGCTTATGGACAACGATATTAACTGTACTTGCTATATAGTTGCTACAACGCTGCTGCGTACACAAGTCGTGACTCGTGAGCTATTTCACGTCCTGGACCAATCTCAAGAGATTTTCGCAACCTTCGATTACTTTGAAGACGTGCATTGGGTTGAACTTTGACCTAAGTTGTTAAGTAAGTAACTTGCTTTGCTTTTATTGGATAGCATGTTAAAGTTAAAGCCACGTCCAAACATAAAAATAAATAAGCAATGTATATAGTAATGTGTTAGATTATTGCAAACAAACATCAGCAAAAAAGAATTTCTGAAATAAAAATGCTATGCGTGGCACTACATAATCATGTTAGCCGCTTCGAAAAGAAGGCAATAACTTTTCTTTTCTCTCACGTAAGACACTGGTGGGAGAAGGCAGTGCCTCTGGTCTGATATCTAATGGAATAGTCCATGTGGTAAACGTTTGTGTTATTTATTGTCTCTTGTAAAATTTTGGCGCTATATAAATTGGTAGTTACATATTTACTTACTTAAAATAAAAATCATATCGAATACTAGCTTAACTGCGAGTTACTGACGTCGGCTAAAAGTGCCACACATACGGTGAGTATTTACACAAAAAATCTGGTTTTCCCCTGCTATCTACAGAAGTTATAGAGTGTCTACACAATCGAGCAAACATCGAGCAAACGTCGAGCAAACATCAGCTAGTTCAAGCAGGCCTATTGGAACCCCGTCCCCCGGCTCAAATGTAGGCCTAGGCTTAGGCTCTTAGCCCACAGCTGATCACGTGTTATATAGGCCTTTCAATTACAACCCGCCCGTCTTCCTAATTAGCATGCTAATTACCATAGAACATCGAGCTAGCTGTTCGATGTTTGCTCGATCGTGTAAACACCCTATTATTTATCTTTTTCGTATCGGCGATGAGAGCTCTCGTGCGTAACGCTAATGTATTCCTATGACAGTGGCTCGGTGATTGAGCTCGTAGCGGGTTAAATCAGCGGGAAGGGTCTTCAGTCAGCAGGGTCGACCACACGGTTGACAGCTTCGCTTGTCTAGTGCTGCTGCATTACAGTATGGTAGCGAGAAGGCCACGTAGATTACTAAAATTTGACATTACGATGCGTTTTGCCGTTGTCTTTTCGTTACAATTTGTTTTGTTTTTTATTTCACGTACTTTTTTTCACTTTGCCAAAATGCTCGACATAGCGCATTTGCACGAAACCTGACACTAAGATTCGTTTTTTTCTAAAATGTGTCTAATTTTGTTTCAGTCCGTTTAGGAATTTTGTAGATGGTAGCATTTCGATATTCGCGTTTTTCCAGATTCACGATCATGATAAAGCAATTACCACTTAAACTAGAGTGACATTTGTCAAGTTGCGACTACAACTTACTGAGACACAAACTCAGACAAAGGGATAGACAGATAGACGGACAGATAGATATACAACGTGTAAAACTGTCAATTATTAAGACGATTGCATAATTATAATAACTGGCGAACTAATTTAATGAATGGAATCATAATTACAAAAAAATTACAAAGAATCATTGAGTTTGGCAGAAGCTTAGACGGTGTCTTTTTAGTCTTTATCAGGTTGATTATATTTCCTGCTAATATCATTCAGAGAGCAAACTTGCAAAACATCGTAGCTATAGTACAATACAGCTAAATGTCCTAACTATAAACTTCAAAGTTTTTTTAAATTCAAAATGCTACTTTAAAATATTTATTTCATTGCACAATGAGATGTTATAATATAGCAAACAAATTTGAGTGCTATTTATTGACAAACATTACAAGAACATTAAAAACAGTGGGGGAAAAGTTTGAAAAATGCACTGCGTCAAAAAAGTTGTTTTTGATTTGACACAGATTCATTAGGCCGAAAAAACTTTACAGTAATAAATTCATCAATTACAACCAAAAAAATTGTTTGTACTTCAACGTTTTGACTTCCACCGGAAGTCTTCGTCAAGAGAATGAAAACAATCATTTCTTCTTCCGGTTCTTGGTACAGTAAGTAAGTCCTGTGCCGAGAAAACGGTCGTACGCGTGGCTGAGTTGGTAGCTGCCTTCTTCACGGTTCATGGCTTGTTGTCTCTCCTTGTGGATGTGAATTGCTTCCTTGATCTCTCGGTGGCTCTGTCAGGTTCCCTGTCGATCACCGACGAAGACTTCCGGTGGAAGTCGAAACGTTGCGGTACAAACCATTTTTTGGTCGTAATTGATGAATTTATTACTGTATTGTTTTCGATTTGCTTGAAATGTCATCACAGCGTTTTGCAATTCTATTCTCGATACCATACCGTCTCAGTTTACGGATCAGAAGAGCAGCACCATAACGTCTGCCTCCCTGTGTGACCCAGAGCACAGCCTCCAGAGACGCACGTTTCCGCTTCTTCAACGAAGACCAGAAATTTATCGTCAGCGTACGCACTGTTAGTCCGTCCGTCCGTCCGTCCGTCGCCCAGTCGCATTTCCATGGTCACTTGTTCAGACTTGCGTAATCTACAGCGGACAACAGGCCTGCAGTTTCTAACCCAGGTAAGATAACGATTGTAATTACGTACATATCGTGTTCAATCCTAACTTCGTTATTTAATTCGCCAAAGTAAGTACAAATAAAAATACAATACAGCAGTAAATACGACAGAAACAACCAAGCGAAAACTGCACTTACAGTTCTCTTTAAAAATAACAGTACCAAAAATAAAAAAAAATTAAGCACAAGCAGTAAAAAAACAAACAAAAGAAGTTGCTTTACGACAGAAGCGAGGTTGATGAGTTTTGTAGAACATTTCTTTACGTTTGAACTTTGAAAAGAAACTAGAGTCGGTTCGTCTGCAGTCAAACTACATGACATTGTATTCCAAAAATTAACGACACCTTTAGCAAAAAAAGTTAGACCTTGCAAAGTTATCACAAACATGATAAGAATATTGTGTAAATGTCCTCTTGTGGTACTTCTTCTAAACTTTTTTTCTGATAGAAAAATTATTACGCATCAAAAGTCAATATACGATTATATCATATGACCAGCTTTTTAAAGTTTAACTAGTAGTTAGTACCATTTAACTAAAATAGCGCACTAAACAAAAAGTAAAGTAATAATGTTATAATTAATACATTGACATAACGTTTACAGCTGCAAAAGTTGGAAAAGTATTTTAAACTGGGAGAAAAACAAGAACCCCAGCTATCGCTAGAAAAAGCCCACCGTATAGGCCCTACCGTCTACGTCCGAAGCTCAGCCTCCGATTTTCGGTCACGGAGAGAAAGCGATTTGTCAGAGGTGAGACAGCTCCATGCACGCTGTCTCGAAAGCTACACTGAACGCTAGTATAACAGACATCGCACGATGTTATTTCGCCAAGCGATATAATCCGTTTAACATGTCTGTCGTTCAGGTATATGCACCCACGTCAGACGGTACAGACGAACAGGTGGAACAATTCTACGCAGACCTGGAAACAACGCTGGACGACATACCGAAGAAGGATATCGTAATCAACAATGGATGGGAGAGAGTCATGGGTAACTTTGGATATGGAGACAAGAACGATCGAGGAGAACGGCTGCTAGAATTTGCGCTAGAACACGACATGATGATCTGCAACACGAAGTTCCAACAAAAAGATTGCAGGAAGTGGACATGGCGATCTAATGGCGGAAAAACAAGAAACATGATTGACATGATACTGATCCGAAGAAAGTGGGCAACGTCAGTGCAGCAGTGCCGCACCTTTCAGGGTGCAGACATAGATTCGGATCACAGCCTGGTTATGGCAAAT
>Ga0209367_1014167_pt1 | contig 10151 bp, 8 predicted proteins | sample WorMetLIZISLAND2_FD_187412 | JGI IMG/M metagenome (GOLD analysis project Ga0209367, IMG submission 187412) | Marine gutless worms symbiont microbial communities from Max Planck institute for Marine Microbiology, Germany - Olavius geniculatus... ...
TATCAAACGATTTATTCTAAAAATTATTACTGGTAAACAAAGTAAATAAACACAATATGACGTAACAATGACGTCACAAGACACTACTGCGAATAAGTAAGTAAGCTTAACTATTTTATGCTACGAAATTGATATCTTTATGTGTTGCCTGTTCTCCGAGACCACTGTAGCTTTGACAATGTTTGTTTTGCTAGGTAATTTAATTACAGGCGCATGCTGAGAGGAAACGACATGGAGCTATAAATAGAACGTCATGTGTGTCACGTGACATAACTGCGTACCACGTGATGTTTGTTTACATCTGTCAAATCGAATAGACCGCTAATCGGCAAAATGTCAGGTTTTCTAACGTGCACTTGGCCAGGCGGTTTGAGTACAAAAACGCCGATACGTTGAGGGTACATCAACGTCGGAAGCATGATATTGAAAAAGTTATGCCCTGTTGTGGAATGCAACGAGAGGTTAGTTGCCAAGCAATTTTTACGCGCGATTGGTTTTATAAACGTGTAGCCTAATACTAAAGCTTTTCAATGAATCTGAAATCTGAGCCGTGTATAACAAGGCTAGGGGCAAAGCATCTGGTCAGGGGGTTATTATTAGCAAACATGTAAATATCACGTCAGAATTACGTCAACAGTAACAGCAAAAATTTATCATTTTCATTGGTGGAGTGATGCATAATTCATCATAAACATTTTCTGAAAATTTTCCAAGGAGATGTAGAAGAATGTGAGTGGGTGTTTTTTTCTGACCTTAGTTCATAATGGTTCTTTTGGCTGAGTAGACGAAAACAGTCTACTTACTGGCTGGGACCCATTCCATGCCAAAAATTATAGTAATAAGTCTCTATCCAAAATCTAAATTATTCTGGCAATCAAGCGGAAACAAGTGCATGGTATTCACTCATGTTAGTGTTGAAATCATGACAGCATGTGTGAAAAAACGAGCAATGCTACTGCATATTATGCTGTGTTTGTTTTAGATGTCATGGACCTTGATAGTTAGTGATTTAAAATATTTATTAATGTGACTCACAGTTATATTAGAATTTAGTCCAGTGCATGTACCAGTACACTGATAATAGCCATTTCATTGTTAAAATGCCCAGTACCTTTTGCTGTAGGACTGCCACAGTTGTCGAGGTGATGACCTCGTGCAGCCTGTTTGTGTGGTGATAGTTAGGCCCTTTAATTGTTGCTGTTTGTGTGATTAGATGAGAATGATGGCACTTTGGAAGAAACTGTCAGATAGCAGGGAGACAGGTGAAGCATTGCTGTGTGATGTACTCCATGAGCTCGTAGTTGATGACAGCCAGCTAGATGCCTTTCCACCAGAAGCTGCAGACATTCTGCTTGGACTGCTTGACGATCCTCATGAGGAGCCTCAGGTCTACCTGCTGACGTGCATTCTAGTCGGTCGGTTGAGCAATCTGACCAGCATGGCAAGGAATCATTTAGCACAGCGCGGTGCATTGTCCAGTTTGGCTAGTGTACTCAAGCGATGTTACTCGGCACTGGCTTACATGTCTTCATCGGCAGATCGAGCGAAGCTGTACCAGGTTGTGGTGAAGTTTGTCATGTCGATGTTGCACTATTTTTCACTGGGCGCACCAGTTTGCATCAGTAAGCTGCTCCAGCACGACTCGTTTATTGCACTTTTGTCTGCGGTGGATTGTAGCACAAGCGGCATGTACGTCTGTGGCAGTGCGCAGACCAAGACGCGCCTTGAGCAGCTGGTTCTAGGTCGAAGCATGGTTGGACGTAGAGTCTGGGCAGCATCGGCTGTAGGCAGTGTCTACGCTCGTCTGCTTGGCTGTGACTTAGTCGACATTGTGGGAGGAGTGGTTGAATTGCTTCCAAGATCGGACTCGTTTGTCGTGGATCTGTATGACACCGATGGTGATGATGACGTCCACATTGTCGATGAACTGATGACATCGACTGGCGGTGTCTTGGAGTCTGGAGTGTGTAGTTATGATGAAGACAGTGAGAGTATCGACGAAGGAGACTGGGTTGATGTGTATGTTACCTGTGTGCTTGACGGTGCCCATTTCGTTGCCGTGTTTGGTGCCGAGCGCATTGAGCAGTTTCACCGATTGTCGGAGAGTGTCGCAGCGGCTTTTGTCAACCAGTCGTCACGTCTGACAGACCTGCCATCGCCCGGCCAGCTCATCGCTGTGTCACATCCACAGCTTGGTAGTTTCCGTGCAGTTGTCGTCTGCGCTGAGAGCTCTGAGGAGATCCTCACATTTGCACCAGACTGCGGTTATGTTGAGCACGTTCCACTCAGCTACTTGAGCATGTTTGATGATTCTTTCTCCTCCGTGATTTTTCCATCACCATGTCTACTTCATGTATGTAAACTGATGGGTCAGTATCCACTGTGCTTATTTACTATTGTTAACATATGTTTGACATGCATTCATTTAGATTTTTTTGTCTCTGAAGTAGTTGTACTGAGTATTTTGTGGCTTGTTTTTGTTTATTTTGACTGAATCTAACTTGCAGTTCGGTCTACTGTGCCGAATTTACACCTGGCTTTGTTTCCTTTGCTATTTTTTAAAATCAGTAATTCCACAGATTTCAGTTTTTGGAACTGGAGCATTCAAAAATTTTGATTTTTGAAGCTGGCGTTGGATTAATTTTGCCAGACCCAGCCTTTTCGGCTGAGTTTGTATATCTAGGCCCAGCCGTGTTTGTGGGTTTTTCCACCCTTAACCTGAGCTTCAGATTTGCCATAGTGCTACACTCACCATTGCCTTCTATAATACTGCTCTACTCAAATGCCGACATTCATTTTTACCATTCCAAGGAGGGTAGAAGGCTGAGTCAACCTGGGTGGCTGATTTCTTACACAGATGGTTTACCTGCCCACAGACAGTTCTCCATTCGAGTACTATTCAGGTTCGGCATACAGCAACTTGGTTACCACTACGCCATGCTGTTGACCAGTTTATTGCAGTAATGTGTTTATGCATGCATGTGATGTAGGTCTAAAGCCGAAGCCTGTGAACTATGAACTAACAGAGACTGCTCTGAAAGTACTCTGCAACGTAGTCAGCCACGACATGTTCCACACTGTATTAGCACGAGGTAATGACAATGTCTTTTTTATGTTAAAAAAATTTTTTTTAATGCCATGTTGCAAAATTAGAAATAATTTTTTTGCACGAAAGCAGCTACTGCTTCCAGCGCGTCTTAGCCATCGCAATTCTGTCTGTCCGTCTATCTCTCCGTCACACGGGTGGATCAGTCAAAAATGATGCAAGCTAGGATCACCAAATTTTTACCGTCGGCTGCCCGGAAGACTCTAGTTTCGGGAACAGTAAAGCTTTTCCATAAATTCAAAGGGGGTCACCCCGAATGAGGGCGCTAAATGAGAGGCAGGTTAGAAAAATTTGCAATTTTTAGCCAATAAGTGGCTGTATCTTAGTAACGTTGTGAGATAGGGCTTAGGTTATTATTAATCACTAATAGAAAGTTGTACACTGTATGACCTTGAACGCCAGAATAGGGGTTTTAATGGATTTTTTGGCGATTTGGGGGTGCGAAACACATTTCAAGAGCGAATTACACCAAAATCAATTGAGATAGACACAGAGAAGTTGCATATGAAATTTTTGGCATTGAACGTAGATTTCGATGGTCCAAGTCTTGATTTTCTATGTTCAAGGAAACCTGTGCACAAGGGCATCAAACAGCGGTACCCCCGTAAAAGTCGTTATTTTGCCATTGTTGGCCAGTCTTTCGTGAAAACGGTTGCAAATAGGCATGGGCATGCTGCAGTTTGCTGTCTATTACAACAAGCACTAGTGATGAGCTTTTTAGTCGTATCAACATCGATGACTTTGAAAGACCCTGGACTTATAAGGGTTTTTTTTATTTTTGTGATCTTCGGCTGCTGCGCGTGCAAGAATGAACTGCGACAAAATGGCTGGAGATAGGCTGACAATGCGTGAACGGGAACTGCTCTAGATTTTCGTACGTCTTGTGAGCATTAGCCCAAATTTCTTGTTCAAATAGGAAACTGATGGGATAATCTTCATCGAAACGGTTGCTGCGTGCATCGTGTACTGTTGGACACTCAGTTATTACGTGTGCCCCGGACCTCACTGACATAACTTGCAGCACTTTCCAGACTTCCTAGCTGGATTAATTGAGGGTTTAGAGTGGAAGCCTGCAATGTATGATGTCTGTACAGAAGATGATGGAGCCGATTTGGTGAGTGATATTGGTCGAAGGCTCGAGCACTGGATCGCTAGTGGGTACGTCCAGCTGCAGACACTAGCAGTGATGGCCTGCTCCAATCTCGTACTGAATGCACCGCTAGCACACAGGACTGCACTCACTCAGACACGAATCCTCGACAGTGTCATCCGTAAGATCACGCTTTTTTTACTTTCAGTCACAGTCTCCCCCCTGTTTCTCTGATAGACAGCATTCTGAGATTAATGACTGTTTGGAGAATAAGAGGGAAGATTATTAGAATTGCCGTTACTGTTGTCTATTCACCCTGGACAGTTCTTGTAAGCAATTTTAGGTTTAGGATCAGTATTTTGTGTTTTGTGTGTTCGGTTTTCTGTAACTTTAGGTTAAATTTTATGTTACATTAGTATCTGTTTGTGTGTGCATTGTCTGGAAAGGTCATTCCCGAAATGAAATATTATGTATTGAGTGCGATGTTAAATTTCTAACTTAACTTACTCACTCACTCTAGTCACACTTTGGTTTTCACAGCTAATAATAACAATATTAATAATAATAATGTCAATTTATACATGGCACTTAAAAGCAAAAGTCACTAGGTCTGCAGCCTTAATCAAACAAATGTGTCTTTAGTTGCATTTTGAACTGTTGTATTTTTCTACAGTTTGCTGTGGTTGAGTGATAGCTAGCATGTGGTTCACTGTTGATGGTTAGTGGGTGCTCAGCTCTGAGGTTATGTGCTGGACGTATGGATAGCTGCTCTCTTGGTGAAGCATCACCCCATGAAATGGCACCCAATTAGCCATCTCTCTGCTTATTTGTTACCTGGTGAACTGACATTGGTTAATTGTTGCCCCAATTAACTGTCACCAGATAGTGTCACATGTAGTAATGAAGTTGAATTGTCGTAACTGTGAAAGACACATTTCTGAGACTGATTGTGGTATGCGAATGCACAGAACTGGTTGAAGCACACAAGTCTTGTGTCATGTGTGGCACCAGCGCGGCAGTAACTGAGCTAGTTCAGTTGAGCTTGATGCTGATTGGGCGTTTGCTGCACCAATGCAGCAGCGACATGCAGACAAGATTCATTCAGCTCCATGGTAACTGTTATACTTATTGACTGTATATCTCCTGCACTGTCTGTCTATTCCAGGTCGGGTTGCTATCAGGTGAATGAATACTACTTAGTCCGGTGACTTTCTACAGACAGGTATTAAACTATCTCAGTATATAGCCAACTGTAAACACAAGGACTAAGGTCAACTCAGCCTTCCATCCCTCCAGGCTAGGTAAATCGAGTACTGGCTTGCTTGGCTGGGGTTAAGGTAGGATGCATTCACCTGTGTCGGGTGGCAGGTGACACAATGTGATCCCGTATGGCAGGTGATGCTAGGGTTAGGGTTAGGGTTAATTCCTCTTCTTCAGGGCATCTGCCCCCCTACATAGGCAGTGCCTGACTGGGCTCATTATGTCAACAACAACAAGCTTGCCAGTTTAGGCTGATCTGAGGCTCAAGCTGATCTGCTTGGTCCCAACGCTCGTGCTACATTCATCAACTGAACCGGGTGAACTCTCACAGTGGCAGTGCCATGATGACAGCACTATAAACATTGGCACCATGGCAGCAGGGACTGAGGGGTAATTGCCCACCCTATATTTTTAGCTGTCTAAAAATTGTTGGAAAATCTTCTTGTTGGAAAAGTATTGTCCAAGTGCAGCATTTGGTTCTCTGAGTCCCTATTTTTGAGAAATTTACGGGCAAAATTGGAATCAGAGTCCTGTCGGAAAATTGGAGCATTTGTCAGAAAAACCATATTTCTGGTCTCGCCTGCTTTTATTAACCCACGATGCTGCTGACCATGAACGTTGATATTTAATATCAGTGTTGCCATCGCTGTAGAGGCATAGTGCATATGTGTAGGTGTATTTCGGGTGTATATGGTGGCATGGCATAGTGGCTGGTGGCGTGGCATAGTTGGCAACGCGTTTCGGCTGAAACGAAGTTACTCTACGCTGGGCCCGGTTACTACTGTGATGGGTGACTGCCTGCGGGTAGGCAAACCATCTCGGTGTGAAGCCTGCCAGCTAGGTCGACTCAGCCTTCTACCCTCCATGGGACGGTAAAATGAGTAGTAACTCACTTACATGGGTTACGGAAGGTGGGGACCTTAGTACAGCTGACTAGGGTTGCCTAGCCAGCCGCTGCGCCAGCCTGTGTCTGCAGGCTGCACACGGTGGCCATGCGGCAGGCAGCTCTGGTCAGTGACGAAAGCGCATTAGAGGCGTGTTTGCGACGATGCGCTATACAAATTGACGACCTTTACCTTTTTACCTTCATATGCATGTGTATCATAGGTGTAGAGCTAATGCTGGAGTTGAGTAGCTCCCATTGTACTCAGTCCATCAGCCAGGAGGCTGCCAGTGTACTTCGGCTAGTTTCAGCTCTCACTAATCATCACGTACTGTCATCCCCCAGTGCGGATGTGAGTTCTCTTTGCATCCATTCGTCATACTGCACACTGATTACAATTTCGGTTAATTATCAGGTGGAATAGTCACTTTAGTGCAAGCGATTACGCCTATACCTACACATTTTTGTCTGTCCGTCTGTCGTCTGTCACTCATATGATGGACTTAGATATCATTTGGCAGCTGGCTCAGTGGTGTAAGAGTTGGGTGTCGGAATTTAGATTGAATGGTTGATTGGTCGTGGGCTCAATTCTCGGTCGAGAAGCTATCAAGTGGTTACTACTTGGATGGGTGACTGTCTGGTCACGGATCGGTAAACCGTCTCGGTATATAACTAACACCAAGGTCAACTCGGCCTTCCATCCCTCCGGGGTAGGTAAATCGAGTACTGGCCTGTTTGGCTTGCGTTAAGGCGGGGCCGTGGGCACATTTACCCATGTCGGGTGGCAGCTAACACTGTGATCCCATATGGCAGGTGATGCTTTGTAGCTCTGTGAAGGGTTTCCTATTGAGAGTTCTACATCATCTTTATCTTTACCTTCACACATGCAGGGTTAGTGACATATTGTGTTAGATGGGGGTTTCTTATGCCCAGGGGAAGAGGGGATTTTTGGGGTTGAATCCCCGAGCCAAAAGTTGCAGTTGCCTACTTATGATTCACAGGGGACAGCACAAATTTTAGAGGAAAAATAGCATGAAAATGATATACGTGCGTACATAAGAAACGTTAATGATAGGGTGAGGAATTGAGTGACAGGTGCTGACATATTTATTAAACGTGTTAGAATTAAAAACCAAGACAGGTTAACAGGACATAGGCTAACATTAGCAACATATTTTTATGCTTGCTATACTCATTTTACTGTATCGGAAATCTTGTACGGATCATTGAATAATAGATACAGCAGAAGTAATACTATAGAGAAGACCTTTTTCTTGTATAGTTTGAAGAACTTAACATGTTTTCATACGAATTTAGGATTGGTGTGCAGAAAAAAAAACTAAGAGTCTCTGATATGAACTGAGCTAGGGTGGCATGTGATTGGAAATATAACACTGCAAAGATTATTTTTGTAATTTATTACAGTCACTGAAGTTCTTCTGATAGTGCATAATAGTGAAGTTTGAATTTTGTAAAGCTGAAAGGTGATCTTTACAGTTTTCTTTCTTCTACAACTATGTCACGGTTCAGTTATATAAACTAACTAAGCAGTTTTTAATATAAATTTGTATTGCATAACTCTTTTGCCATAGTTGTCATGGTAAGTTCATGGTTAAAATGTGTTGTGTTATGTACAGAAGACATCATTGGTTCCGTGTAACATTAATGGTAACTCATGCTTTTCTTGTCATACTTTTTTTGTCATCGTCAAAAGATGTTTTGCAGTTTTTAACCGTTTGTGGCCTCGTGGACTTTTGTGAGTCAGTGGTTCGGATTTTTGCGCAAGAGATGTGTGGAGTGGTTTTTTGGTTTTAGTTCAGTTTTAAAATAACAACAGTTTTGGGTTTGAAATGTTCATGGATTCAATATCGTTATAAAACCACAGCTTTGGTTCGTTTTTTTGTAGTTTCGGCTAGAAACTTTAATAATGGATAACGATACTCAACTGGATTTCTACCCTGCTGCCTGACACAGGTGAACGTGCTCCGCCTCAACCCTAGTATTCGATTCACCTACCCCTCAGGGATGAAAGGCTGAGTTGGTCTTAAGTAAATAAGTAAGCAAATGATTTATAAAGTGCCAAAGTCTTAGAAAGAATCAGGGCGCATAGGATGATGGACGCTAGGTGGCAGAAAAGGCTGACTGAAAGTAGTGGGTCTTTAAGTGACATCTGAATGTAGCCAAAGTTTGACATTGACGAATTTGAGGAGTTAAAGAGTTCCAAATTTTAGGTGCAGAGACACGAAAAGAACGAGAACCAAAGGATAAGTTATGCCGTGGAATTGCATGTAAGTAACTGACTGGTAGAAAAGCGCGTGGACACTGAGGATTTATGATACTGCAGAAGATCAGTAAGGTAAGGTGGATGGCCAGTGTGCAGTGTCTTATAAGTTGAGGTGGCGAGTTGTTGTTGGTTATATATGGAAATTGAGATGGTTTACTTTTTCACAGACAGTCACACATCCAAGTAGTAATTATTTGATTGGCAGTCAGACTCATGACCTCTGAATCAGTTATAGTGTGTCACAATGACCGAGTTTTATATTTAATTATATTTTGCCTTTAGTATGACTTGGTAATTCTGCCTATCTTTTTATGCACGAAAGTAGCTACTGCTTTCAGCACATCTTAGCCTTCACAATTCTGTCCATCTGTCTGTCTGTCTGTCTGTCACATGGGTGGATCAGTCAAAAACTGTGCAAGCTAGGATCACCAAATCTTCATCGTCGGCTGCCTGGAAGACTTTAGTTTCAGGAACGGTAAAGCTTTTCCATAAATTCGAAGGGAGTCATTATTATTTATTAGGTAAGCAGAAGAACTAAAATTGGATCAAGTTTCTGGTGAGTTTTTGGGTGGGTTTTTAGTTTTTAAAGTGGGTTTACCTTCCCTCCCCCCCAAAAAAATGGGTGGGCTTTTGGGGTATCTGTCCAGGTGTTTCAACCCTGGTCTTTGTACAGGTGTTTGTGTGGAGAAGACAGCATCAGCAGCAGGAGCAGCTGCTGAATCAGTGGACTTGGATGTTGTCAGGTTGTCAGCCAGTCGTTCAGACATCACCTGTCGTCAGTATGTTCATGGTATGTGAGTCTTGCTTTTCATGATGGTGTCACTTCAGGAATGGCAATTGCCCTTCCCTCCCCTAAATTTTGGGTTGTTGGAAATTTGTCGGTAGATCAGCTTTTTGTTGGAAATTTTTTTTATCATTTAACAAGAAATATTTTAGATTGTGACCTATCTAGTGTACTCCTCACACACATTATTTTCTCCTGTATTTTTTAACTGCATTTTAGTTCCTTTCTTTTCACACCGAAATGATGTCATCGGTCACGTGACCATTCGACTCCCGGGGGTCGACTTTGTATGGGTGATCTATAGTGATCATGTGTCTGTCTTGCACAATTATGGAGATATAGCACCTCAAAGATAATAGGGTCACGAGTTTGACCTTTTGGGGTCACGTGACGTCATCGGTCAGATGACCATTCAACTCCCAGGGGTCGACTTTCTATGGGTGGTCCATAGTGACCATGCATCTATCTAGCATCGTTATGGAGATATGGCTGTTTGAAGTTCTTCCAGAAATTCTTCTTGGAGTAAGGTCTACATGTTGTATTTAATGAAATGAACTGAACGCTAGTCGTTTACTGTGATGATTAACTCTGTGCTTGACTGGTCAACTGTGGAGTTTAAAAACGTTATTAATTTACAGTACATTACTAACCAAAAGTAGTAAGATGTGCTGATAATTAGCGGCAATCATTTTCATCCGACTAACGATGGGGGTGGGGGTAGGGAATGGGGAAAGTGTGCAGGGA
>Ga0209367_1014169_pt1 | contig 10151 bp, 6 predicted proteins | sample WorMetLIZISLAND2_FD_187412 | JGI IMG/M metagenome (GOLD analysis project Ga0209367, IMG submission 187412) | Marine gutless worms symbiont microbial communities from Max Planck institute for Marine Microbiology, Germany - Olavius geniculatus... ...
AAAACAGCAAAATGGTTTTGGGGCGGTATTATTGTGTGTTGAATTCCAGACTAGCCCTTACAAGACTAGCCATTCTAAATACTTGAAATAAAAATACAAAAACAGAAGTCGCAAGCCGAAACAATGTAGTACGCCAGTCCGTGCTGACACCACGTATATTGCAGTGAATGCCATTGCCATGGTAGAAAGACACGTCCAGGCGTCCACGAATTTCGCGCATGCATAGCCACGCTCCCTTTAAACCGATTGTAACCAAATTTTGCATGTGGGGTCGCGTGGGCGATGTGATACTGACGCCAAGTTTTACGGAAATCGGTTAAGGGGTTTCGGAGCTACAGGACCCTTCCAAACGCCATTTCCTATACTTAACGTTCATCGCCCTTACAACAGTGTCAGCACTACCGTGCTGCACTGTGATTTTTAAGCATAAAAGTCTATGTAAGACTGTGTATAAGTAAGTGTTTAATTTGGTGGCATGTCGTGACGTGGCGGTAACACGTTGTGTCAGATAAACGAATTTGTTTTACGCCTGGCAGGTAAACCATTTCAGTATGTAACCAACATCAAGGTCAGTTACTCAGCGTTCCATTCTTCTGGGGTAGGTAAATCGAGTACCGACCTGTCTGGCTGTGGTTAAGGCGGGGCGTGTTCACCTGTGTCGGGTGGCAGGTAACACTGTGATAGGTAACTCTGTGATCCCATACGGCAGGCCACTCTCCGTAGCTCTGAGAAATATGGTTTTCCTATAAGAAGCTGCGCACCATCTTTAACCTTTTAGCCGTTTAGTGTAACAGTCGATTAATCGCGCATAAAACAAACACATGAATGCGTACATGTAATATACGCCACTTGCACAGTGAGCGAGCAGCTCAGCAAATAGTCTAACTGACAAGAACGATGCTGCTGGCTCAGCTTGCATGTCGCAGTATAGCCGTTGAACAAACATTTGAAGTAGGTTTTTGTCTCGGTGCAGAGTGTATTATGCAGGCGAAACGAGGCATAACACACTCTAGATGGCGATGAAAGGTGCTCATTTCATGTCTGTGATCGACGGTGTGTTCTGCGTGAAACTTGCGTGTGATAGACAGACTTGAGACGCGTTTCAGTCGTCGCACTCGACTGGAGTGAGATTGTAGGCAGTTATAACTGTTAGGGATTGGGGTTACATAATTTATAGAGTGAGCGCGCTGCACGACGGCGACGCACGTCCGAGCTAGGCCAACACCCTGAGCGGGGGCGGCCGTGAAGATTGATTGGCAGGTAGCACCTACAAGAAGAAGCGACAATGCAGATCGGGGTTCTTTGCTACTGCGACCGTACATGCGCCGTATCGGATGCCGGGAGTGCTTACGATGTCACGATGTTACTGTGTATATAACTGTAATATACGAGTACGAAGAAATTCATCTTATTACTCGGCACACACTACCATTTATACAGTACCTAACTGTGCACTTCCAAAGCGGCTGACTACTACAGAGAGAAGGATCTGGACAGTGGTCCGTCGTAACAATAACATTGCAGACACTGTGCTGAGACATTGAAGGTCAGAGTAGGTCACATGTAGGACACAAATTATGGAAGTTGCAGCAACAGCGTGCGAAATATCCGGTTTCGATATTATGTGTTTAAAACCCGAAGGGAAAGCCATTTTTGGTTCCAGTTTTCACCGAACAATTAATTTAGTTCCGCACTCAGCTTGCACTGGTACTTTTTTCTCAATTTTCATCTGCAGTTGTGCTTCGTACCGCACGGTGTAGTTAGTGCGATCTGAGCGTGGTTTAACTTAAGTACAATACCGCACTGTCTGGAGTGGTATAAGCTCGTACTGCGTGCTCGCTTATCCACTCCAGCAGTGCGGCGGTATCTAGTGCATACGGTGCGTGCAGTATGGTTGTACACTGTGTCTCAAAAAAGGACCCCGACTTTATTAATCATAACTTGAAGACGGATTACCAAATTTGTGTAATTTTTGGTACGAATATTTCTCGCACAGCTGGCCATCAAATGGCCATTCAAAGACCCCACCGTGTGATCGATAATGTCGGGGTCCTTTTTTTGAAAAAAAACACATTGTAGTTGCGATGTTGCGATTGCAGTGAACGCGCGCGGTTCGTCGACGTCGTCCGTGGGCTCGGGCGGTGTTGGTGGGCAGGACGAGCGCATGACGACAACGGCGGCAAGGACGGCCGCATACGCGCGTGAGCAGGACGCCGACGACGCGCTGTTAGCGACTACATCACTCAGTAATGATCGACGAGCACGCTCGCTGTCACCGTCACTACGTCACGTCAACCATGATGACCAGTATGACGTTGAGTCGAGATTGTCAGACGACCGAGCCAGCAGACACAGCGTCAGATTCGCCGCCGCTGTGAGCTTTTCATAGTAGTAATACTAGTAGTAATAGAAGCGATCGTATATCTCAAACCTCCGCCGAGAATAGTGTTGCCGCCTAGCGAGCGTACGCCTCATGATAGCGACGTACTGTATGGCGCTAGAAAAGTAAAACAAAAGCGTACTTTGATTGATAGATTAATATATCGGTCAGTTGATGGATCGATTGACTTATTCATTGATTGACTGAACATGACGAAATATCAGTTCACACTCTACATGTATCTCCTTACAGTGTAGCACGGTAGTGCGTAACACTGTTGTAAGGGCGACTATCAAAGTCAACGGGAAACCCCAAATTTTGGGCACCCGTAGCCCCCAAACCCCTGAATCAATCGACTTAAAATTTGACTCAGATGATTACGTCGGCGGTCTGACCCTACGTGCCAAAAATTGTACAAATCGGCACAGCGGGGACGGCGGGGCAAAGGGGTGAAATATAATGTTCACTTGGGTTATTTTTTTTCTTTTTAGTCCGCCCGGAAACGTTAGTTTTTGGGAGGGCTTATGTTTTGCTGGAATTTATTTTTCTTTTTTTTCCCTTGCGTAATCTCCGAGCTCCGTCGGCCGATCGCCGCGAAATTTTGCACGTTGCTCGGTGCTGCGTTTAGTTTTATAATCCCGGTTCAAAATTTTCGGGGAACCTTCCCCCAAAAATTTTTATGGGCCAAAAACATGCAAACTTTTGCCCGATTTTGGTCGACTTTAAAGTCCGGCGGCGAATATCTCCGGAAGGGATGAAGATATTCAAAATCGGTGAGCTACTCGTTCGACAGCGATTCCTGCCGCGTTAGGCGAAACAAGTCCGGTGAAGTTTGGTCCAGCAACCTTGGAGATCTCGATGTGGAATTGTACCCACGCAAAGCGCATTTTTTCGGAAGCACCGCCCCCTTAAATTTGGGAGGGCAAAAAACGTTTAAAAATCGGTGCGATTTACGACAACTTTTAAGTTTAAGCGCAAATGTCTCTGGAACCGACGAACAAAGTTATAAGCGCTCATGTTGACCTACTCTAAGTCGACAATGCGCGTTCGGCGTATGCCAATGCATTTAAGTTCGTCGTTCTGTCACTCTGTGTCCTAGCAAAATGATTTCTGCTGTTTCGAATGTGTGACTTGGTCGCCCTTACACAGTAAAGTAAACTGGTAAGTTTTTTTTATATTTAATAAAAGTAAAGAGTTGAAGATGATCCGAAATCCACCCACAGGAATCAGGATATTTACCAAATTTTAATCCCTTCCTTCTAGGGCCATGTTTGAGCAATCTCTCAAAAAAATTTAATCAGAGCTTGTTCGTAGCTTTCCGAGTCACCTTGTGTACAAACAGCAGACGGACCGTGTCACGTAACGTCCTCGGCGGAGATAATAACTGAAATCACTCAGACAGCGCAGACTTCCGCTGAGGAATGTGATTTGTTCTTGGCTCTCTGTAAGACTTGCCGGAGTAAATAAAGAATTATGTAAAGGTTTCCAGAACGGACTGCGATCTGGATTTTCATTAAAATTAAATTAGACATTCATTGGTTTGCGCAGACAAACTTTCTTAAAAATCCCCAGAATTAATTTTTGGAATTGCTGAAATCTGGACCAAGACTTTTGGTGTCCAGTTGTTCATTTTTTACTCCTAATTGACAGCACCAAGCACTAAAGGGTAGTAAAACATACATCTTTGTTCAATAATTATTTATTTTGTATTTATGTAGATATGCCAGTTCGTTGTCTTGTAGTGAATCAATCCACTGCTAAGCGATTATTAATCGTATAATTGCTGTTTTGATTGGTTGTAAATGCGTATGAATTTCTCCAGCGACCGTTCAGCGTCGAGGAAGATTTATTTTTATTGCCGCGTCAACTTTGACCGGTTTCAGTTAATCTTCATCCATTCAGTGCAGTAATGTTCGCCGTGCGAATTACGCACAAATTTATTTTCTTTTTTTCTATTGTCGTCGCTGACCTTAGCAGCGACATTGTTCCGTCTTTAGGTCATCTTCGCGTGAATGATATTTATTAAATTCTCTCTGAATACCCAGCGAATAACACAACGTTGTTTTCTGTAATTTGCAGTGGTACGTATAATGAAGTGTACACAATAGAACAATTTTAGCCAACCGTACTTCATATAAATAGTGGTATAAATAGCTTGGGGAAATAACCACGTGCGATATCTGTTATACTATCTGTTCAGTGTAACGTTTGAGAAGCGTTCGGTTAACAAAGCGTGCATGGAAGTGTTTCACCACTGACAACTCGCTTTCTCTCTGTGACTGGAATTCGAACGCTGGGCTTGGGACGTAGGCGGTATGGTCGGCTTTTCCTAGCGATAGCTGGGTTTTGTATTGGTAAAAGGAATAAAACTAAAACGATAGACTAGACAGAGCATCGCAGTGCTGTGAACGGGTCTTCTGTTTTTTTTGCGGCTGAAGACGTAACTCTTAATGACTCTGATGACAAACTTATGTTAGGGTCCTAATCATACGAGCTGTTTTCGCTTTTAGTTTTCAGTCATTCTCGTTTGTTGCATTGTGTAACTTTTTACTGGATTTTAGGTAATCCAGTCTTCGTTTGCAGTACAGCGTGAGTTTGCAGTTTGTCAAACTTGTGCAATAAACGAACGCGATGATGCTGATGATGATACGTTTGTCTGCGTGTGTTCGTGTGTGTGTGTACTCAGCTTCAGTGAGTTTCTCGCTGACATTGTGCGCTTTATAAATTAAAAATTGTGTCTGCTGTAGAAGGACGACGCGGACGTGGTAGACGCCGCCGCCGCCGGCGGTCAGTCGACCTCAGCGTTGAGATGCGGCTCGGTACGGCTTGAGTTCCGCTACGAGGCACGTCGCAAGCGGTTAGCGGTGGTCGTCCGCGAGGCGGTCGACCTGCCTGCCGAAGACCGTGGAGGCAGCGAGCTGACCGAGGTACATCTGGTCCTGCTGCCAGCCAAACGCACCAGGCACAAGACGCACGCTAAACCCGGCAGCAACCCGACCTTCGACGACGTCTTTCACTTCCGCCTACCTCCCGGTACGTCTGTCTCTATGTCTGTAGCGATTCAGAAATCACTGTAAAACGACTTTTCCTTTCCGCATTGTTGAACTACAACTGCCAGTGGCTTCTATCCCCTAAAATTTGGAATCGAAATTAGGCGCAAGTTCTCCCACACTTTCGGGCTCAAATCCCTTGCTCCCCCTCACAACGGGCTTCTTTCCCTCTTTACTTCTCTTTCTATCTGCCCCTTTTCCCTTCTATTTTTTCTCCCTACTTTCCTTCCCTATGCTTTTCTTTTTTTTTCTCCACGTTCCCTTCTCCCTTTCTTTTTGCTCCGTGAAAACTAGGGGAAAGTTTTGTTGAGGGATAGGGGGAAGGAGTTTTAATCTACACCTTTATAGCACACATCCTACCCCTATTTTTCACTGGGTGCAAGCTACGCCCACCAGATATAGGGACGGAAGCTTCTGACAAATACTACTACACTACGGTTAGACTACTACTACTACTACTACTACTACTATTAATATTATTTTCTGTCTTCGTCCTAATATTTCTCTCGGTTTTTTTTTCTTCATCTGTTCTGTCGTCTTTTTTTCGTATCCTTCTTTCTTCCTCCATTCCTTTCATGACTTGTCAGCTAAAGATTTTTAGCTAAGTAGCGATCACCCCTATCACTTTCACGGTATCGGCGCCTATAACGTTAGATTGTAGCGCATTGTAGCAGCCAGACGGTCTTTGGAAATTTTAGGATATTTATGTTTGCTATTGAAATTTTTTGCACTGCAGCTGAAATGTTGACAAGGAGCGAATTTAATGGAATGCTTCGTGCTAACGTGCAAACTGTTTTTAAGTTTACATAAAGAACACAGAAACCTTTGCGAAACTGGCAGACCACACAGTTGTGCAGAGATCGAACAGAAAATTGACCGCAAAAGCAACAAAGAAAACTGAAATAGAAGCAGGTGAAAGTAAGAATTCAAGAAATGTACAATGAGCAAAAGATGTACAATGAACAAATGGTAGGAACAGTGAACTTTAGACAAATACTTGGATTTAAATAACGGAGTGATGGATGATGAAAGTACAAATATAACTCAAAATGAAAATAGCAATGCTAAAACCGTGACGGATAGTGTTTACAGGGTGGGCCAAAAAATGGCACCATTTATTGTACGCCTCATAACTTCACCAAATATTAACCGATTTTCAAAATTCTTTTACTGTCAGAATCAGGAGACAATTTGTAATGAAACTCTTATTACAGATCCCACCACACCTCAAGTGTGTCGCTACACTACCTCGTGAAATGTCAGATGACGCACTCAAGCCGGCGACGCCACTGACCGGTTGCGTGATCAACGTTGATCGAGCCTGGCATGTGGCCCCCAAACAACCCAGACTTAAATCCAGTTGATTATGCTGTTCGGGATGCTCTTCAACATATGGCCTATCAATGTTGACGATTCATGACAGTCAACCAGCTAAAAAAAGCCATTGTCGCTGAGTGGGGCAAAGTGCTGCAGCGTTTGGTTGATCGCGCCATTGGTCAGTGGCGTCGCCGGCTTTGATGCGTCGTCCAGCAGCAAAGCGGTCACATTGAAAATCTAATGTGAAAACTGTGAGATGTGATTTTTAGACAATAACTGAGACAACAAGCGCGCTGTTTCTGTTGTTATTTTTTAAAAAATGTGTTGTTATAAAAGTTGTCTTGTTTTTTCAATTGTTATTCTTAAGATACTGTCATTTCACAAGGTAGTGTAGTGACACACTTAGGGTGTGGTAAGATCTATAGTAAGCATTTTATTGCAAATTGTCTCCTGATTCTGACAGTGAAAGAATTTTGAAAATCGGTAATATTTGGTGAAGTTATGAGGTATACAAAAAAAACTGGTGCCAATTTTGGCCCACACTGTAGATTTAAAAGTTTGTATTCACATTCGGGTGTGCCAGAAGGAGCTCTTTTTAAAGAGTATAGTTTAGTTTTCTTAACTTATTCTATATTTAGCTTAATCGTAGCGATTGGGGGGCTGCTTCAGACATAAGAATAACAATCATCATAAGTCACAGTCGTGGCACATCTGTACAGGAGCTGCTGAATTTTAAAGAAGGCGTTTTATTGCTGAAAATGTGCAGGCGACAATTACTTAACACCTACCTACAGTGAAACCAGTGTCAGATTCCGCGCCAAATCCCGGTGCATAAACCCTGTATTCACCCACTCGTAAGTAAGTAAGTAAGTAAGTAAGTAAGTAAGTAACTAGGTAACTTACGTAACGAGTTACCTGCTAAATAACTTTGAACGTACTCGTTGTGTTAGTAGAAAGAAAAGTAAAGTGTTGAGATGACGTTATGCTTGCTGCTCAGGTTTGCTGTTTAACGATAATACAACTGCAGTGTTGATAATTAATATCGTTCATCAAAGGAAGACGATAACATACCACAAGAAAGTAATAATTTATTCAGTCTCCTAGGACTGCATCGGGCCACACAACGGTCGGAAGAATTGATGTAGGGCTTATTGCTCTGGCATGTGTCTTTCCGTGGGACTTCGTTTTGCAGTTTGCTGAGCTAATATTATAATCATCACTTTTTTTGAAACGAAGTGAAGAGATGAAAAAGTCTATGCCTGTCACGCGAGACTGTAATAATCGCTATTATGTATGGAATCGTGGATTTCGCATGAGAAGTTAGTCCTGTAACAAAATCTGAGACACAAAAATCGGGGCTCACGTTCTCGAAACTTTCCTAGGAATTTTTCTACATATTTCCTAAGATAAGAAATAATCTTAAAATTTTTCTCAGAAGATTTGAGAATGTGGCCCCTTTAGATCTAAGTCTGACCATGATTATATCGTTTTAGAGGCTTTACTCTCAGTGCACTGCGTCGTGCCTCGTTGTTGCACTGATAGACGTAATTTTGCCCTGTCGGCAAAGGTTTTTTAGTTAATTGAAATATTAATTAATAGGCAAATTCAGCGGTGCTCTTTCCGAAAGAGCGGCAGCCAGTGGCCCGTCGGTAGCTCAACGCAATGAATTATGGGCGCTTAGCCATCAGTGCAGCGGCGGAAATTGTCCAAATTATTTTCAGCAGATCGCCGTGCATCCTGTCCGAGCCGTGGCCGGTGTGGCGCTGAGCTGCTATTGGAACTACAGTAGCGAATTACACGTCATAGGTCCTGATATTGCACTATTGCCACTCCCCGGCAGCATCGTCGGCGGCAGACATTGTTTGGTGCAAATCTAATAAATCTACGCAATGAAAGCCGCCGCTATATTCATTCGGCTTTATCGTTATGAGCATCTTCCGTTTGACAAAGAACGGTAATTATACAAATTATATTTCCAGTTTTTTTCTAAACCATTTTTTCGCCGATTCTGCACCGGTATTTTTGAAACTGCGCCACAAGTCGTAGCTTTGTCGGCATTGGAGCAATGTTGTTTGATGTTCATGTGTTATTTATCATATCACGGTTGAGCTGCGGAGGGCTGTTTCCTTGATGGTTCTCGAGTTCGTACTGGAACAATCTTGGAAATAGCAGCTGGTTGGCATGAGCTAGTGACTTTTGCGCCAAAACGTGACGTATATAGCCAGTTTAGTTTACGGGGCTAAACCGTAAGTAACGAAGTAACAAAGTAGCATAGAAAAATAACGAGTAAAACAAAACTGCGAAAGAAAACTGATGAATGCGAAAAAAATTAGGAAAAATAGTGAATAAAGCCCATAGAAACATTTTGCACTTAAACGTGATTTCAAAAAATGACAATCAGGCTTCAGCGTTTAATTTTGTCTTGCACGTCTAAACTGTACTGAATTGTAGAATGAGCAGAACGACGTAAAACTTATCAGTCGAGTCTGTTCTGTCAGAAGCAATGCTTAAACTTAGGCTACTAAGGTGATGCATGTAGATTACAGAGTGCGTATGTCTGCACATTGTATGCACAGACGACATCCAGAGCACGGGATTGCGGGTGCGCGTTTACGGCGGTGATCGACTGCGGCGCGATCGTCTCATCGGCGAGAAGTTGATCGCGTTCTCTTCACTAGAATTCGACGAACTGCAGCAAGGTCAAGGTCAGAGTCAGGGTAAGGAACAAGGTCAAGGTCGAGGACGCTCGCTGGAACACCTCGTTAAACTCGAACCGCGCAGCAACATCGAGGTTACTCTCACTATACATTTTGTGCGTAAAATATATTCTGGCGTGCAGGGGTATCTATCCCCCAAGACCAAGACGTAATCCCCGCGCGCCAGCTTGATGTCCCCACCCTTTCATCACCCTTTCCTTTTCTTTCTCCCTTTGCTTCCTACCTTTTCTAACAATAGTTTTAATGCATTTTATACCTTAGACTTTTCTTTACCCCAACATTTTTATGACGCAACGTGCGTCATTCCCGTTATGTTTAGACGCAAAGGAGGACAACGCGATACGTTAATTTTTCCCGCCTGTTGTCAAGTTTCAAGTCGAGACGTGCATTAGAACTGGACTCAGCAGCAGTATCACGTTTGGCGGTCGGGGCGAATGCATTTTTTGGGTTGACTGAAAATGCCGGACATGAATTTAGAACATAGAAATTTGTATGCATCATTACATTGTGTTTTCTGTATTTTCTATACACTACATATGGCGGAGAAATCTCCGGGATATGTAAGTAAGTAAGTAAGTAAATGATTTATAAAGCGCCAAAGTCTCAGAAAGAATCAGGGCGCATAGGATGATGGACGCTAGGTGGCAGAAAAGGCTGATTGAAAGTAGTGGGTCTTTAAGTGACATC
>Ga0209367_1014174_pt1 | contig 10148 bp, 8 predicted proteins | sample WorMetLIZISLAND2_FD_187412 | JGI IMG/M metagenome (GOLD analysis project Ga0209367, IMG submission 187412) | Marine gutless worms symbiont microbial communities from Max Planck institute for Marine Microbiology, Germany - Olavius geniculatus... ...
GGGGAAATTAGAGGAAGGGGGGGGGGTAAAATTTCCCCGGCATCAAAGTCCCGTGGCCCGAACTCAAATGCATTGGCATACGCCGAACGCGGATTGTCGACTTAGGGTAAGTCAACATAAACGTTTATAACTTTGTTCGTAGTTAACTGAATTTCAAGAATTTTTTTTTCAACGCCGAAAAAATTTTTCGCGTCAACGCCGTTTAGATTATGTCGCTATCTTCATCGTTTCCAGAGATATTTGCGCTCAAAGTCAAAAGTTGTCGTAAAACGTACTAAATTTTGCACGTTTTTTGCATTCTCAAATTTTCAGTGGGCGGTGCCCTCTAAAAGTTGTACTTGCGTTATCACCCCCATCTAGCAGCTCGTCACGTGGCAAAGTCTCATGAAGCTATTCCCTTTGGCTCCAAAGATCCTTCGTCTAGTACGCTACATTTTAAAGCAATTTTTGACTTCCCTTTGAAATAAGTTGTAAGAGGAACCCCCGTCCCCGTTGAGGGATGCGATAGTAAGACTTGGTCATTCTCTAGCGCGTGTAAAAATTTCAGAACGCAACATCCCCTAAGGGCCGAAATATGGTTCTTCGAAAAATGCGTTTTTTTGGTGGGTACAATTCAACATCGAGATCTAAAAAGGTCACTGGACCGAACTTAACCGAATTTGTTTTGCCCAACGCGGGAGGAATCGCTGTCGAAGTAGTAACTCATTGATTTTGAATATCTTCATTCCTTTTAAAGATATTTGCCGCCGAACTTCAAAGTCGACCGAAATCAGGATAAATTTTGCAAGTTTTTGGCCGATAAATTTTTTTAGGAGGCTCCCCCAAATTTTGGACAGTCATTATAAAACAGAGCCCAGTATTGACCATCGTGCAAAATTTCACAACAGTCAGCCCACTTATCTAGGAGATCTCGCACGGGAAATAAAAACTAGAAATTTGAAGCAAAGCCCAACATAAGTTCGCCCGGCGCCCTAAGTCCGACTGGGGAAAAATTAAAAGGAAGAGGGGTAAATTTCTCCTGGCATCAATGTACCATGGCCCGAACTCAAATGTATTGGCATACGCCGAACGCGCATTGTCGACTTAGGGTAGGTCAATATGAGCGCTTATAACTTTGTTCGTAGTGGACAGAATTTTACCAATTTTTTTTTGTTCAACGCATAAAAGGTGCTTCTCGTCAACGCCGTTTAGATTTTTTATTTGTTCGAGATATATTTGCGCTCAAACTTAAAAGTTGTCGTAAATTGCACCGATTTTTGCAAGTTTTTTGTTTTCAACATTTTTAAAGAAAACGGTGTTGCCAAACTCTGTACTTGCGTTAACATTTCAACCTAAAGGCGCGTCAAGTGCCAAAGTTTCGTCGGGCTGCACCTTTTAACTTCAAAGTTATACGCGTTTATTTATTGCATTTTAAGCCAATTTTTGACTATTTTTTTAAAAAAGTTGTAAAGGGGCCATCAACCCCGGAGGAAAATGCGCCAATAAGACTTAATCATTTTCTAGCGCGCGTAAAAATTTAGAAGCGCAGCACCTCCTAGGGGCCAAAAAAATTGTACTTGCGTTAACACCGCAACCTAAAGCCGCGTCAAGTGCCAAAGTTTCGTCGGGCTACACCCCTTAACTTCGAAGTTATAGGCGTTCTTGTATTGCATTTTAAGCACATGTTTGACCCTTTTTTAAAAAAAAGTTGCAAAAAAGCCCTGATCTTGGTGGAAAATGCGCTAGTAAGATGTGGTCATTCTTTAACGCGTGTAAAAAATTGGGGGCGCAGCGCCACCTAGGGGCTGAAATATGTTCTTCCGAATAATGCGTTTTCGGTGGGTACAATTCCACATCTAAATCTTCAAGGTCACTAGACCGACCGTCACCAACTTTGCTTTGCCTAACGCAAGAGAAATCGTTGTCGAAAGAGTAACTCACCGATTTTGAATATCATTATCCTTTCCAGAGATATTCGCCGCCGAACTTCAAAGTCTAACGAAATCGGGCCAAATTTTGCATGTTTTTGGCTCCTGAAATTTTTTTGGAATGTGCCCCCCAAAATTTTAGATCGGCATTATAAAATTCAGTTCAATATTGACCATCGTGCAAAATTTCACGCCGGTCGGCCCACGCAACTCGGAGATCACGCTAGGGAAAAATTAAAAAAAACTAGAAATTTGGAGCAAAAAGTTTGCACGGCGCCCTAAGTCTGACTGGAGAAAAAATAGGTAGGGGAAGTAAAATTTTTTTCGGCATCAAAGTCACGTGTTTCGCACTCAAATGCATTGGCATACGCCGAACGCGCATTGTCGACTTACGGTATGTCAACATGATCGCTTATAACTTTGTTCGTAATGGACGAAATTTTACAATTTCTTTTTTTAACGTCGAAAAGATCGTACTCGTCATCGCCGTTTAGAGCTTGTCGCTAGCTTCATCGATTCCGGAGATATTTGCGCTTAAACTCAAAAGTTGTCGTAAATCGCACCAATTTTTGAACGTTTTTTGCCTTCCCAAATTTTAAAGGGGGCGGAGCCCCCAAATGTTGTACATGCGTTAACACCTTAACTTAGAAACGCGTCAAGTGCCAAAGTTTCTTCGGGCTACACCTCCTAACACCGAAGTTAAAAGCGTTCAATTACTACATTTTCAGCCAATTTAGAACCAACTTTTGAAAAAAAGTTTTAAAAAAAGCCCCCGTCTCCGCTGAAAGGTGCGCTAGTAAGACTTGGTTATTTTTTAGCGCGAGTAAAAATTTCGGCGCGCAGCACCCTTTAAGGGCCGAAATATAGTTTTTTTCCGAAATATGCGCTTTGGATGGGTCAAAATGAGCGTTTATAACTTAGTTCGTTGAAAACCGAAATTTTACACAGTTTTTCTGTTCAACGCGGAATTAAACGTGTTTGATAATGTTGTTTACCGCTTGTCGATAACTCTATCCAGTTCAGAGATAGTTGCGGTCAAACTCAAAAGTTGTCGTAAATCGCACCAATTTTTAAAAGGTTTTTGCCCTCACAAATTTAAAGAGGGGCGGTGTTCCCAAAAGTTGTATTTGCGTTTACACCTTATCATAGAGGCGCGTCAAGTGCCAAGGTTTCGTCGGGCTACACCCTTTAACTGCGAAGTTATAGGCGTTCATTTATTGCATTTTAAGCCAGTTTTTGACCCCCTTTTGAAAAAAGTTGTAAAGGGGCCCCCGTCCCCGGAGAAAAATGCGCTAGTAAGACTTGGTCATTTTCTAGCGCGTGTAAAAATTTGGGGGCGCAGCATCCTCTAGAGGCCGAAATGTGTTTTTCCGAAAAATGCGTTTTTGGTGGGTACAATTCCACATCTAGATCTCCAAGGTCACTAGACCGACCTTTACCGGACTTGTATTCCTAACGCGGAAGAAATCGGTGTCAAACGAGTAACTCACCGATATTAAATATCTTCATCCGTTCCGGAGGTATTCACCGTTGAACTTCGAAGTCGACCGAAATTAGGCCAAATTTTGAATGTTTTTGGCCCCTAAAATTTTTTGGGGGGATACTCCCCAAAATTTTTTTAGCGCCGTTATAAAATAGGGCTTAGTATTGACCATCGTGCAAAATATCACGCCGGTCGGCCCATGCATCTCGGAAAAAAAAACAAACATCTGGGCTAAAACATCTGGACTATCGCTTCCGGGCAAACTAACTATAAATTTGGCGCAATGCCCAAAGTGAGTTTGCCCGGCGCACTAAGTTCGATTAGGGAAAAATTAGGGAAAGGGGTAAAATTTTCCCGGCATCAAAGTCACGTGGCCCGAACTCAAATGCATTGGCATACGCCGAAAGCGCATTGGCGACTTAGGGTAGGTCAACATGAGCGCCTATAACTTTGTTTGTAGTTGACCGAATTTTACAAATTTTTTTGTTCAACGCCGAAAGAAACTTTCTCGTCAACGCCGATGATAATTTGTCGCTATTTTATTCGGTTTCAGAGACATTTGGAGTCAAACTTGAAAGTTGTCGTAAATAGCACTAATTTTTGAACGTTTTTTGCCTTCCCAAATTTTAAAGGGGGCGGAGCCCCCAAATGTTGCACATGCGTTAACACCCCAACCTAAAGGCGCGTCAAGTGCCGAAGTTTCGTCGGGCTACACCCTTTAACACCGAAGTTATAAGCGCTCATTTATTACATTTTCAGCCAATTTAGGACCAACTTTTGAAAAAAAGTTTTAAAAAAGGCCCCCGTCCTCGGTGGTGGGGGGTGCGCTAGTAAAACTTGGTCATTCTCTAGCGCGTGTAAAAATTTTGGCGCGCAGCATCCCCTAAAAACCGAAATATGGTTTTCCGAAATATGCGCGTGGGTGGGTCAAAATAATCGTTTATAACTTAGTTCGTTGAAAACCGAAATTTACACAGTTTTTTTGTTCAACGCGGAATTAAGCGTGTTTGATAACGCCGTTTACCGCTTGTCGATAACTCTATCCAGTTCAGAGATATTTGCGGTCAAACTCGAAAGTTGTCGTAAATCGCAGCAATTTTTGAACGTTTTTTGCCCTCCCAAATTTAAAGGGGGCGGTGCCCCCAAAAGTTGTATTTGCCTTAACACCACAACATAGAGACGCGTCAAGTGTTAAAGTTTTGTCGGGCTACACCCCTAACTCCGAAGTTATAGGCGTTTATTTATTGCATTTTAAGCCAATTTTTGATCCCCTATTGAAAAAAGTTGTAAGAAGGGCTTTTGTTTCCGGTGGGAAGTGCGCTAGTAAGACTTGGTCATTATGAAGCGCGTGTAAAAAATTAGGGGCGCAGTCCCTTTAGGAGCCGAAATAAGTTTTTTTTTGAAAAATGCGTTTTCGGTGGTTAAAATTCAACATCGAGATCTCCAAGGTCACTGGACCGACCTTCACCGGACTTGTTTTGCCTAACGCGGGAAAAATCGTTGTCAAAGAAATAACACACCGATTTTTATCCATTCCGGAGATATTCGCCGAGAAACTTGTATTTGCGTTAACACCACAACATAGAGGCGAGTCAAGTGCCAAAGTTTCGTCGGGCTACACCCCTAACTCCGAAGTTATAGGCGTTTATTTATTGCATTTTAAGCCAATTTTTGATCCCCTATTGAAAAAAGTTGTAAGAAGGGCTTTTGTTTCCGGTGGGAAGTGCGCTAGTAAGACTTGGTCATTATCAAGCGCGTGTAAAAATTTGGGGGCGCAGTCCCTTTAGTGGCCGAAATAAGTTTTTTTTGAAAAATGCGTTCTCGGTGGTTAAAATTCAACACCGAGATCTCCAAGGTCACTGGACCGACCTTCACCGGACTTGTTTTGACTAACGCGGAAAAAATCGTTGTCGAAAAAGTAACACACCGATTTGTAAAATCTTTATTCATCCCGGAAATATTCGCCGAGAAACTTTGAAGTCGATTGAAATTGGGCCAAATTTTGCATGTTTTTGATTTCTACAAAATTTTCAGGAGGCTTCTCCAAAATTTTGGACCTGGATTATAAAACTAAACGCAGCACCAAGCATCGTGCAAAATTTCGCGGAGATCGGCCCACAAAGCTCGAAGATTACGCGAGAAAAAAAATAGAAATTTGGGGCAAAGACCAACGTGAGTCCGCCCGGCGCCCTAAGTCCGACTGGAAGAAAATTAGAAGTGGGGATAAAATTTTCTCGGCATCAAATTCACGTGGCTCGAACTCAAATGCATTGGCCTACGCCGAACGCGCAATGTCGACTTAGGGTAGGTCAATATGCGCGCTTATAACTTTGTTTGTAGTTGACCGAATTTAGTGGACAAAATTTTGCAAAAATTTTTTTGTTTAACGCCGAAACGATCGCTCTTGTAACGCTGATTAGATATTGTCGCTATCTTTATTGGTTCCAGAGATATTTGCGGTCAAACTCAAAAGTTGTCGTAAATCGCACCGATTCTTGCGTTTTTTGCCCTCCCGAATTTTAAAGAAAGCGGTGCCCCCAAAAGTTGTGCTTGCGTTAACACCCCAACCTAAAGACACGTCCATTGCCAAAGTTTTGTCGGGCTACACCATTTAAATTTAAAATTTTTAGCGCGCATTTATCACATTTTATGCCAATTTTTGACCCCCTTTTAAAAAAAAACTGCAAAAAGGGCTTTCGTTTCCGGTGTCAGGTGCGCTAGTAAGACTTGGTCATTCTCAAGCGCGTGTAAAAATTTCTGAGCGCAGCATTCCTTAGAGGCCGAAATATGATCTTCCGAAAAATGCGCTTTCGGTAGTTACAATTCCACATCTAGATTTACAAGATCACCGGACGAAACTTCACTTGATTTGTTTTGTTCAACGCGGGAGGAATCGCTGTCAAACGCGTAACTCACCGATTTTGAATACTTTCATCCGTTTTGGAAATATTCGCCGCCGAACTTCGAAGTCGACCGAAATCTGGCCAAATTTTGCATGTTTGTGGCCCCTGAAAATTTTTTGGGGAGGCTCCTTCAAAATTTTGGACAAAGATTATAAAACTGAACGCAGCATCGAGCATCATGCAAAATTTCGCGCCGATCGGCCGACGGAGCGAACTAAAAAAAGTAAACCGCTGTAAAAAAATAAGTCCGCTCCGCAAGCTATCGCTTACGGGCGGACTAATAAATATCTGGGCTAAAACATAAGTCTTCCCGAAAACTATCGTTTCCGGGCGGACTAACTAAAAATTTGGGGCAAAGCCCAACGTGAGTCCGCCCGGCGCCCTAAGTTCGACTGCGGGATATTAGGGGGTAGAGGGGTAAAATTTCTTCGGCATCAAAGTCACGTGGCCCGAACTGAAATGCATTGGCATACACCGAACGCGCATTGTCGACTTAGGGTAGGTCAACATGCGCGCTTATAACTTTGTTATTGGTGCTCGGAATTTTACAATTTTTTTGTCTAACGCCAAAGGATTTTTCTCGTCAATACCGTTTAGAATTTGTCACTAAATTCATCGATTCCAGAGATATTTGCGCTCAAACACGAAAGCTGTTAAAAATCGCACCGATTTTTGCATGTTTTTTGCTTTTAAAAATTATAAAAAAGCGGTGCTTTCAAAAGTTGTACTTGCGTAACACCACAACCTAAAGGCGCGTCAAGAGCCAAAGATTCGTCGAGCTACTCTCTTTAACTTTGAAGTTATAAGCGCGCATTTATTACATTTTAAGCCAATTTTTGATTCCCTTTTGAAAAAGTTGTATGGGGGTCTCCCGTCCCCGGTGGGGGGTGCGCTAGTAACACTTAGTCATTCTCTAGGGCGTATGAAAATTTTGTTGTGCAGCACCCCCTAGGGGCCGAAATATGGTCTTTCGAATAATGCGACTTAAGGTAAAGCAACATGTGCGCTTATAACTTTGAACGTAGTGGACGGAATTTCACAAATTTTTTTTGTTCAACGCCAAAAATTTTTTTTCGTCAACGCAGTTTAAATTTTTTGTATCTTCATCGGTTCCAGAAATATTTGCGGTCAAACTTGAAAGTTGTTGAAAATCGCACCGATTTTTGCATGTTTTTTCTCTCCAAAATTATAATGGAGGCGGTGCCTCCAACAGTTGTACTTGCGTTAACACACGAACTTAGACGCTCGTCAAGTGCCAAAGTTTTTTTGGGCTACACTCCGTAACTCCGAATTTATAAGCGCGCATTTATTATATTTTAAGCATATTTTTGACACCCCCCCTTTGAAAAAATTGTATGAGGTTCCCGTTCGCGGTGGAAAGTGCGCTAGTAAGACTTTGTCATTCTCTAGCGCGTGTGAAAATTTGGGGTCGCAGCACCCCTTAGGGGCCGAAACATGGTCTTCCGTATAATGCGCTTTGAAAGGGTAAAAATGAGCGCTTACAACTTAGTTCATAAAAGACCGAAGTTTGCACAATTTTTTTTGTTAAAAGCAAAATTAACTGTTCTCGATTATGCCGTTTATTGTTTGTCGATATCTTTATCCATTTCAGAGATATTTGCGGTCAAACTCAAAAGTTGTCGTAAATCGAACCGATTTTTAACGTTTTTTGCTTTCCCAAATTTTAAAGGGGGGGGCGGTGCTCCCAAAAGTTGTACTTGCGTTAACACGTCATCTTATAGGCGCGTCAAGTGCCAAAGTTTTGTCGGGATACACCCTTTAACTACGAAGTTATAGACGCTCATTTATTGCATTTTAAGCCAATTTTTAACCCCCCTTTGAAAAAAGTTGTTAGGGGAATTTCCGTCCTCAGTGCGAAATGCGCTAGTAAGACTTGATCATTCTCTAGCGTGTATAAAAATTTGGGGGCGCAGACCCCTAGGGGCCGAAATATGTTTTTCCGAATAATGCGTTTTGAGATCTCCAAGGTCACTGGATTAAACTTCACCGTACTTGCTTTACGTAACGCGGGAGGAATCGCTGTCGAAGGAGTAACTCAAAGATTTTGAATATCTTCATTCTTTTCGGAAATATTCGCCGCCAAACTTCGAATTCGACCGAAATCGGGCCAAATTTTGCATGTTTTTGGCCGCTGAAAAATTTTGGAGTGCGCTTTCCAAAATTTTAAACCGGCGTTATAAAAACGAGTTTAGTACTAACCATCGTGCAAAATTTCACGCCAGTCGGCCCACGCATCTCGGAGATCTCGCGCGGAAGAAATAAACTTGTAATTTGGAGCAATGTTGTCGTAAATAGCACCGATTTTTAAACGTTTTTTGCGCTCCCAAATTTTAAAGGGGGCGGAGCCTCCAAAAGTTGAACTTGCGTTTACACTCCAAAGAAGAAACGCGTCAAGTTTTAAAGTGTCGTCGGTCTACACCCCTTAACTCCGAAAGCGCTTATTTATTGCATTGTAAGCCAATTTTTGACCCCTTTGGAAAAAGCTGTAAAATGGCCCCCGTCCCCGGTGGAGAATGCGCTAGTACGATTTTGTTAATTTCAAGCTCGTGTAAAAATTTGAGGCGCAGCACCACCTAGTGGCCGAAATATGGTTTTCCGAAAAATGCGCTTTGGGTGGGTACGATTTTACATCTAAAACTCCAAGGTCACTTGACCTAATTTCAACGGACTTTTTTCGCCTAACGCGGGAAGAATCGCGATACACAATAAAACTATCCGAGTTTGAATATCTTCACCTGTTTCAAAGATATTCGCCGCCGAACTTCAAAGTCGTTTGAAATCGGGCTAAATTTTGCATGTTTTTGGCCCTAAAATTTTTTTGGGGTGTGTTCCCCAATATTTTTAAACGGCGTTGAAAAAATTCGACATAGTGCTGACCATCGTGCAAATATTCACGCCAGTCGGCCTACGCATCTCAAAGATCTCGCGCGGGAAAAATAAAAAAAAACATTTGGGCTAAAACATAAGTCCTCCGAAAACTATCGTTCTCGGGCGCACTGACTAAAAATTCGGGGTAAAGCCCAACGTGAGTCCGCAAGGCGCCCTAAGTCCGACTGGGGAGAAATTAGGGGAAGAGGGTAAAATTTTTCCGGCATCAATGTCACGTGGCCCGAACTCAAATGCATTGGCATACGCCGAACGCGCATTGTCGACTTACGGTAGGTCAACATGACCGCTTATAACTTTGTTTGTGGGAGACGGAATTTTACTAGTTTTTTTTCAACGCCGAAAAGATCGTTCTCGTCAACGCCGTTTAGATTATGTCGCTATCTTCATCGTTTTCAGAGATATTTGCGCTCAAACTCGAAAGTTGTCGTAAATCGCATCCATTTTTGACCGTTTGTTGCCTTCTCAAATTTTAAAGGGGGCGGAGCTCCCAATGTTGTACATGTGTTAACACCCCTACCTATAGTCGCGTCAAGTGCCAAAGTTTCGTCGGGCTCCACCCCTTAACTCCGAAGTTATAGGCGCTTATTTATTGCATTTTAAGCCAATTTCTGACCCATTTAAAAAAGGTTGAAAGGGAAGCTCCCGTTTTCGTTGAAAGTGCGCTAGTAAAACTTGGTCATTTTCTAGCGCGTGTAAAAGTTTGGGGTCGAAATATGGTCTTTCGAAAAATGCGCTTTGGGTGGGTCAAAATGAACGCTTATAACTTAGTTTATAGAAAACGGAACTTTACGCAATTTTTTTTGTTCAACGCGGAATTAGTCGTAGTTGATAAAGCCGTTTACCGCTTGTAGATATCTCTATCCAGTTCAAAAATATTTTTTGGTTAAACTCAAACTCGTACAATTTAACATCAAGATCTCCAAGGTCACTAGACCGACCTTCACC
>Ga0209367_1014176_pt1 | contig 10145 bp, 7 predicted proteins | sample WorMetLIZISLAND2_FD_187412 | JGI IMG/M metagenome (GOLD analysis project Ga0209367, IMG submission 187412) | Marine gutless worms symbiont microbial communities from Max Planck institute for Marine Microbiology, Germany - Olavius geniculatus... ...
AACTATCCGTGTTAGTCGCCATGTTTTTGCTCAGCGAAATCACTTCACTTTTTGACTTAAGTAGGTACTTAGACCGAAGTTTAGGCTCAGCGAAAGTCTAAGTCAAAAAGTGAAGTCACCCAGTGGCCAGCTACGCACTATGCCTTCGCTCTCGGAGGCCTCTACTTTTCACCAAAAAAAACCTGAAAAGTGCTTTCTGCAGATAAATAACCAGCAACCAGTTTGTAGCAAATCCAGTGCAGTGGTTGAATATCCCTGCTACAGTCAGTGACTATTGTGACTTGGAACGATGGAGCAGTAAAAATCAAGCTATGAAAAATAAAACAGCAACGGTGCTTGCGGACAGCATTCCTAGTAAATTCAATAACTGCCAGGAAAGGTACTGTACTGTGAAAGAAAAAACATGTAGCTGGCCAGTGGTTTGAGTTTGTGAGTGTGATATACAAGTTTAAGTTTCAGTTTCAGTTGTGAATTTAAAATTTACAACTGAAGCAAAAAAACACGCAACGGGTCGGCGATTCGAGTTCACAAGTGCAGAAATTCAGAATTCAAGCTTCAGGTGGGAATCGAGACAAATTGCAACAACAGGAACTATGCATCTGGCTGGCTGTCAGTTGTTTGAGCTGCTGATAAAGCTGGCGAGTTTTTCTCGCGCTGCCTTCACGCGGTCGTCAGCACTACAGATGTCCAGCGCTGCGTCCAGTAAACGCAAAGCCTCGTCCAGGTTTCCAGCTTTCACGTTCTCTCTGTTACACACACACACATATACAGGGTTGCAAAAGGCCCGTTTTTTTAAAAAGCCCAGCCCAGTAGTTTTTTTGGTATTATCTCCGCCAATGGAATGAAGTAAACATTGGCTGGAACTTCGTTGCCAAGCCAATGGACAGTAGCTAAGTACGCTAAATAGGCAACTGAAAACATAAGACCCAGCAACATGGCACAAGACAGCAGGGGGTGCACCAAAGTATCATATGCAGTTCTGAATTTCCAGTATCACGAAGGTATTGGGCATCACGATACCTGGGATGATATCAATATTACTTAAGACCGTAGACCTTGGTTCAACCCGCATCTTGGTAGATGCATTGGGCCTCATGTTGATGCCATTCTTCTCTGTCTGTTGCCAGTTCTTTGGCTTCTTCCCAGGTAGTGTCCATATCCTTCGGAACTCGTCTAATGATGTTCATCCTGTTTTTCCTTGGCTGTCCCAGCTTTCTCTTGTAGCCCCCCAATTTCCACAATTACAGTGCTGGGTAGTAACGCGTTACAAAGTAACGCGCTACTGTAACGCATTACTTTTGGGAGTAACTAGTACTGTAACGCGTTACTATTGGCCCGGCGTAACGTTGTCAGTAACTAGCTACTTTTTAAAGTAACTAGTAACGTAAGCAATGCGTTACATTTTTAAAAAATTTTTCAACTACTCAGCAAATAGTTGAGGGGTTGAACTTTTCGACCGTCAAAGCCCAACAAAAATTGCGATGAAAATCCTATGTATATAGTACATAGCTGACCCCCCAGTGCATAATTTGACAGGGTGTTAGGGGGGTTGAGAAAACAGTTAGGGGTTGAACCCTCCAACCCCAGGCAATTCAAACACTAGCATCAACCAATGACCAATATAGGCTCACCCTACTTGCCCAGTGGTCAGTTCCTCAAAAACTAAACAGTGTCAGTTCAGTCCCATTTAGTTCAGTTACGTCGCTCTGTACGTGCCTTCATACCCCGTTTACACGATCAAGCTGGCTCGACGAGCTAGCTCGACGAGCTGCTATATGTTATCTGAACGAGCCAGTTCGATGTTTGCTTGATCGTGTAAACAGGGTATTACTGACGACAGCAGTGAAGTTGTGTTCTAAATTTGCATTAGTACCTTCTTTTATCCATCTTATTTTTATTAAATTAAAACAATCCATTATTTAATCCAGTTTTTTGTGTGTAACACTAATAAACGGTCATTCGTTGGATAAATCCTATGACCTATTATCCAGTTCACTGCTCTACCCTCAAGTGCTCCTGTGGAATGGTTATTTAGCATTGGAGGGCAAATCTTGACTCCTCGAAGGAATGAGCTCTCTGATGAACATTTTGAAGAACTGTTGATGTTGCGTGCAAACAGGCATTTAGAGGAAAACAGCTAGACGCATGAGTTTTAAATGTTGATGACTAATGAGTTGTGTTGTGTCTCGGGACATTTATGAATCTTCAATGTTTTGTTGTGGTGCTTAAAATACTGACTTAGTACAAACCGTGTTGCCACATGTAACAGTGCATTATTAGAATGCTTATGAAACAGTGTAACTAGCAAAGTAAATAGTTACTTTTTATAGTAACTAGTAAAATAACTAGTTACAATTTTATAGAAGTAACGAATTGAGTAACTAGTTACATTTTGGGGACAGTAACTAGTAACGGTAACTAGTTACTTTTGGAAGTAACTAGCCCAGCACTGCACAATTATTGTTTGATGGGGTATTGTGAAGTCCTCCATTCTTAGTACAGTCACCTCAATCATCTCTTTTCTTTGATGATATGCTCTACTCTGTTTCTCAAAAAAACATCCCCAACATTTTCGACTGTAACTTGAAAACCAATTATCAGATGTTGATAATTTTTGATATGAATATTCCTGACACAACTTGCCATCAAATGATCATTCAGTTTCCCACCTCACCCAACGTTTGTTTCTGCACTACCTGGGGAAAGCACAACCAGCAAAAAATCACTTTTTTATTCAATGCAATATGATTGCTTAATTAACATAACACATAAAAACACATTTTGTTCACATTTCTGACACTGCGGCTGACATTTTAACCAGTTGTCCATTTTTTTTAACTGACTTCAGTAAAATTGCATGAAGTGTTGGCTCACTATGAGAACAGGCAAGGAGACGCTTTCTCCATTCATTGACAGCAGCATCGATAATGTTCTGCTCCAGAACAATCCAGGCTGTACGAGTCGCTTTTTGACTTCACAAACATTCCTAAAATTTACCTGGTAGACACACTGCTGCATGACAGTCAAACTTTTAAGAAAACGGCTGTTTGAGCCCCCAGATTAGTATAGAAGGAATTTATTGACGTTTTTTCATTCATTTTAACATGTATTATGCTTGGTCTGATTTCACCAGGTAGTGTAAAAGCAGATGTTGGGTGAGGTAGAAACTAAAACACTTATTTAATAGCCAGTGGTGTCAGAAATATTTCTGCCAAAAATTATTAAAATCTGCTAATTTTTCTTCAAGTTACGATCGATAATGATGGGGATGTTTGTGTCAGGTTTTCTGTTTATTTCAACACGTTTCGCTTGATCTGATTTCCCTAGGTAGTGCAGAAGCATACACTGGGTGAGGTAGGAAACTGAATGGGCATTTGATGGCAAGTTGTGTCAGGAATATTCGTACCAGATATTATCAAAATCTGATGATTGGTTTTAAAGTTGCAATCAAAAATGTTGGGGATGTTTTTTTTGAGACACATTGTATTGATACAGTGGCTGCAATTTCAGGTATCGCACAACACTAACTTTTGTTAGTACAGGTTGTACAGGGTGGGCCAAAAAACGTGCCACTTTACTTCTGTCCATATCTTCACCAATTATTAACCAATTTTCAGAATTCTTTCACTGGCACACTCTGCAGATAATTTGCGATAATGTGATTATTACAGATCCCACCACATCGTAAATGCGTTTCTACACTAACTTGTGAAATATCAATGAAATATGCATACATAACGATAATAACAAACAAACTTTTTGGTAAATTGAACCAGATCAGCATTGCAGTGAATGGTCTGTATGACACTAAATTGTGTGGGTCTAACGCAGTCTAGTGTCATACAAATCATTCACCACAATGTTGATCTGATGCATTTTTTTTCATTCAGCTAAAATTTTGTTACCATCGTTTGTTTTTGCTTACATTTATATTTCACAAGGTAGTGTAGAAACGCAGTTACCATGTGGCAGGATATATAATAATCACATTATTGCAAATTGTCTGCAGTGTGCCAGTGAAAAAATTTTGACTATCGATCAATAATTGGTATAAATATGGACAAAAGTAAAGTGGCACATTTTTTATGACCCAGGGTGTACATATAAGTTACGTAAATTGATCAATAAACAACTTTTTTAACTGGATAGTTGTTGACGTTTCAGCAACCACTACTGCCATCGTCGGAACAAATGTCCACCAGGTGTCGCTGCGGTGGACAGTAAGTAATCACCGATGAATTTACATAACTTAAAAATTATCGTATCCACCTATGAGTAAAGAAAGACAAAAGGTTGAACATGTTTAACAACAAAGAAATGCCAGCAACACTTACTTGTACCGGGTCAGTAGATCAAAATACTTTTCCTCATCCTCTGGAGACACCTCATCATCGTCATCTTCTGTGTACTCTCCGGTGTCATCATCATCATCATTTGCATCTGTTCTTGAGTCGGAATCGTACGACAACTGACCATTGTTGTTCACTTCTTCTTCTTCTTCTTCTGCTTCTTCTTCTTCTTCTTCTTCTTCGCTAGATTCCTTGTCTGTTTACGATAACAACAATAAAAAGGTGGTGATATAGCTCTTTATGGAAAGCCCATCTCAGAGCTACGAAGCGTCACCTGCCGTATGGAATCACACAGTGTTACCTGCCACCCGACACAGGTGAATGTGCCCCGCCGTAACGCCAGCCAGATAGGCCAGTACTCGATTTACCTACCCTAAAGGGATGGAAGGCTGAGTTGACCTAGGCAGCTGATTACATATAGAGATGGTTTACCTGCCCACAGGCCGTCAGCCATCCAAGTACTAACCCAGTCCGATGTACAGTAACTTCGTTAATCGGCTGAAACGTGTTACCGCTACGCCATGTCACCAACCCACCAATAGTAATCAACAAACCAACCAATCTATCAATCATTCAGTATGACTTACAGACAATATTTTGTATCTTTTCAATGGATCTGTTGGCACCAGCCCAGCGCAGTGGGTTTTTCGAAGGTTTTATTGTATTTTTTTGGTTTTCAGATTTTTTTTGAGGTTTTGGGTTTTTTGTAAAAAGCCCAACAAACAGTTAGTCAAGCAATGAATGACTGAATGAATTATTAGTATTCGCAGTGAAAGCAATTAGGGATGGTAACAAGAAGTCTTTTAATTAGAAACTTTTGTGAAATTACAGACTACTTAATCATTCAAATCACACAGTGGTAATCGTCCAATCAAAATGCACATTCTACTGAACAATGTTTTTAGCAATTCAGCATTAGTGAGCAACAGACTCAAAAGTTTATGACCCCTGACTACTAAAAACATGCAAAGCTGTACAAATGCTGCTCACCATATCTACACGATGTCCCAAAATTAGCAGCCGCCCTTGCTTCAAATTCGCTTAATTCAGTTTGTGGTTGTGAATTTCAATGAAATATCGAACACCACGCACACTGTCTTAACGTTACTCACCATCACACCTATCACGATGTCCATAACTTACCGTGTGTGTTCAGTGTGACGTCATTATGACGTAAGAGTTTGTTAACATTACGGCTAGACTTTTATTGACAAGGCGATTAAGAAACGGCATATCCACCTAAGATTAAGAGCTTGCGCCAAGACCAAAGGTGGCCATTTTGAGCACAAACTTTAAAGACCAGTTTAGAATGATTGACTTTGACTGTCTCTATAAATGTTTCAAATTGTGTAAAAATCTGTCAGGTATTAATGATTTTACACCAACTTATCTGTAGGGGGGCCACTAATTTTGGGACACGGTGTAGTTTGCAATGCCTGTACAACCAGGTCAACAAAGGTTTAAAATTGGCTGCCACTTCAAAGATTGTGAAGCATTTCTGGTCACGAGTCTTGACTTACCTAAAAAGCACTGCAGCAGGTAAAGGACCTTTAGCTTTCGCTTAAGTAGTGGTCGTAATTTTTGCACCTTTCACCAGTACAGTATGTGGGGTCAAGATAACTACTGCTAAGACACAGTTACAAAGCCAGGTCCCAGATGACTAAAATACTGGCATATGTGACACATAGGAGAAAACAATTTTCTGATTGTTTTGAAAATATGGTAAAGTACTAGTAGGCCACAGGGGTAAAGGTAGCATGTACTTATAAAAGATGAGTTCCGGATAAACGCCAAGTCTCAGATACAGGCCAAGCGCCAAGGTAACCTGTACACACCTGTGGTGTGGCTTGGTAGTCTAGTGGTTAGCGTGCCAGACCCAATGACTGAGAGGTCGTGGGTTCGATCCCTAACCACTGCACTCTCAAGTAACAACCTTGGGCAAGTTGTTCACACACCACAGCCCGTTGGTGCAATGCCCCAGTTTGGGGGCCCTGCCGACTAAATATCCAAATCCAAATACCAACAGAAGCCGAGGGCTAAACTGTACCGCCGGTAAAAGAGATGGCAAACTTACAGACAATATCGCGTATCTTCCTGACGAGTTTGTTGGCACCTTCGTGGCCCGAGTGGATTTTCATGGCTTCAGAGCCGTACTTGTATGCTTCCACAAACTCGCCCTTCTTGTAGAGCTCTCTATAGACGCAATCACACAAACAGTACTGGCTAAAGTACTGTGCCACCCAGATTTTTTTCCAGTTGCAGCAGCTCCAATTGTAGCAAAAGTTGCACATTTGTAGTAGTAACAGTAGTTGTAGTTGTATTAGTAGTAGGTGCATACTGCATAATTGTAGTAAAGGTAAAAAAGGTAGAAGTCGTCAATTTGTATAGCGCATCGTCGCAAACACGCCTCTGATGCACTTTCGTCACTAACCAGAGCCGCCTGCCGCACGGCCGCCGCGTGCAGCCTGCAGACACAGGCTGTCGCAGCAGCCACCGGCTAGGCAACCCCAGTCAGCTGTACCAAGGTCCCCACCTTCTGTAACCCATGTAAATGAGATACTACTCATTTTACCGTCCCACGAAGGGTAGAAGGCTGAATCGACCTAGCTGGCAGGCTTCGCACCGAGATGGTTTACCTGCCCACAGGCAGTCACCCATCGCAGTCCCAACCAGGCCCGACATAGAGTAACTTCGTTTCAGCCGAAACGCGTTACCAACTACGCCACGCCACCAGCGTAGTAGTACATTACAAAGCACCGCTACAATAACCGTTTTGTAAATAGGATAGGTACGTATATCTTTAGTATTGTATAGGCCAACCAACGCACACAAATTTGTCTTCTCATATGTCATATATATCTCTGTCAAGCTACACGGAATAGGGCATCTGCCAATGCATCAGTAGATAGTTACACGGCCGGCGGCAAAGGCGGAACAAAGGGTGGAGGTGGAATTGTTCCGCGTACAGCCATGGAACGCCACTATAGCGAAGGTAAAATTCCAGTGTACCACACACATCAACATCGTTGTTTTCCCTTTCGTTATCTGCGGTCATCCGCGGTACTGCGTGTTAGTAGGTAAACCTCTGCACAATGCGAACCCCTCCTGCCACGGGAAATCGCACGAGTACCGCTGTCGATCCCGGTATTACTGCACCGAGGATGACCCGTGGTCAACGAGATGTAGTGAACCGCAGTGGAGAAGCTGTGGAGAGCTAGAACTGGACTCCGCTCGGAATGCGCACAGACCCCATATCTGGTTTCTTCCAAGCACTGCCAACTATGTGGTCACAGTTCATCAGAGACCATCTAAACGCTCGGCTAGTTTGTTTTTTTTCGAAGAGAATGATAATCAGGCTACTTATACAGGAGATTATGGTGGCATGCAATTTCAATTTGGTCCCATAAAGTCCTTTAAAATAAGGGATTTCCATACCGTAATTTTATACTTTTGAAGAAAAAAACATTTTGCACAAAAACAAACTTTCTGACAGGCTAAAATTCATGGAAAGCAACCGCTTTCCCACCACAACCAGAAAGGTGAGAGATCAAGATGTCAGTGCTTCTGATTCACAATGACACTGTGACAATGGCTAATGCTATATCAAACTGTTTTCAGATTAGATTAGATTAAGATAAGAAAAACAAGATATGTAAAGAAAAGAATGCAGTAATCGTACTTGCACCGCAGAATAAGCCTTCTCCATTCCTTGGTTTCATCATTCTCACTCTTATCATCATTATCATGATCAGCAGCAGCAGCAGCAGCATTGACATCGTCATCATCGACTGATATTGCATCATCCCCGGTACGTCCTACAATGCCATGCCACAGCTTCAAATGTTACTACATTAAGTAACAAGTAGTTTGAGCAAAGCTCACGTGATGCACGATAGTAGCGGTCCTGCCACTTTGGCAATCAGTGTAGACCTACAGCAATAAGATATTAATGCATCTTGAAAGAGTACTTAAATTTGAGGCCATCGTATGGAAGACTCCTCGAGTTTAAAAGATCAAAACTTAAATTTCTAAAAATGTATGTTCTGTGCTAAAATGTCATATGCAGGTTGTCCAAGTCCATCTCCAGCCATTTTGGCAGAATTCACTCATAAAATGTGTGTCATAGCCGGAAATCGCAAAAAAAAATTACCAAAAAACCTATTTTAGGGGTTCAAGGTCATTCAAGGTCATTGACGTTGACACAAATAAAAAGCTTGTCGCCAGTGCTTGATAAGCAGCATGTCTCTGCCTATCTGCAACCGTTTTCATGCTACACAAGATGATTGCGGTAAAATAACCACTTTTTAGGGGGGTAGCTGTCTTTGACGCCCGCCTGCGCCGGCCTCCTTGAACCTAAGGGGTCGAGACTTGGACTGCTAAAATCTACGTTTAATGCTAAAAATTTCGTATGCAGGTTGTCTTGGTCTATCTCCAGCCATTTTGTCGCAATTCTGTGTTGAACTGTGCGCTGCATGCAAAAAAATGCGAAAAATTCACTAAAAACCCCTTTTTGGAAGTTCAAGGTAGTTCAAGGTCATCAATGTTGAAAAATCTAAGAAGTCACAAGTGCTTGTTATGATAAATCGCATGTCTGTACCTATCTGCAACCGTTTTCACACTATACGAGCCAATAACGGCAAAATGACGTCTCTTTGACACCCTCGAAATGACCTATACTGTGTCGGGTGAAACGTCAAATCCTACTCATTCACTCACTCCCTTCGTTAGAAAAGAACCCCTGCACCCACGGGCACAAAATTTTGTCACGATAAACTAGACTCCCATGGCAGCCCACAGTAAAAATTTTGTGATCCTAGCTTGCACCATTTTGATACAGTGCCAGGGTGTGACGGACGGACGGACAGACAGACAGACAGACAGACAGACAAGACAGACGGATGAACAGACGCCCAGTCCATGGCTAAGACGCATGAAGCATTCTATCGCGCGTAAAAAGCAAAACTCCCGTGGTCAACAACGCTCTATCACAGCTCTGTGTCTGTATGGTGGTGCTCATCTGTTTCAAGGCGCTGAGCCGGCAGCAAGCGATGGCTCAGTCACATTGGTGGTAGGCGGCTACCATTCACTACCGTAACCTTCCCGGCGGTGAGGCCGGTACCAAATTATACTGCTTGGTGACAGAAACACATGTGTGCGAACAACTTGCCCAAGGTAGTGCAACGGGCTGGAGTCGAACCAGGGACTTCCGGATCACTAGTTCGACACACTAGTTCGCTACACCACTAAGCCACTTGTTAGTACGGTAGTAACAACAGGCAGAGACCAAAGAGCACTAGTTACAGCTCTAGTGCTAAATAGTGTTTACTGTTAGTATCATCATTTATTTACTTATTTTTCTTTTTAGCTGGATGCAAGCATTTTCTGTCGAATATTCGATAAATAAAGATGTATAGTGTATACAAATAAATAAAAACAACAGTTTTTGTCTGCAAATTTCTCCAAATTCTGCACGCCAGTTTGCCAAATTCTGCAGCTCACCACGGCAAATCCGGATTGCCATGGAAATCAAACCGACTGGCTCACAGGCCACAGCCAGCCACCTTTCCACAGAACTGCATCAAAAACTGTCCATCAGTTATACAGGGTGGGCCAAAAAAACTGGACCTGTTTGAGCGTTGATAACCCAGTGATGGTAAGCGGTAGAAAAACATGTGATACATCAAAAGTTTCAGAATGCTGTAAAGAATAAACGACAAATTTGCATATTGAAGCATTTGAATATTCTTCGCCTAATTTGCATAAATCGTTATTACCCCCTGAAATTAGGCATTTGTC
>Ga0209367_1014177_pt1 | contig 10145 bp, 5 predicted proteins | sample WorMetLIZISLAND2_FD_187412 | JGI IMG/M metagenome (GOLD analysis project Ga0209367, IMG submission 187412) | Marine gutless worms symbiont microbial communities from Max Planck institute for Marine Microbiology, Germany - Olavius geniculatus... ...
TCAGTGGAATGATGTTTAGAGTAGGCAGACTGGTGTGGGTTAAGAAGATTATTAGATGATAGGTGGGTGGTTAATCGAGATTTTACAACACGTTCAGTTATTTTAGAGATGAGAGACAGGTTGGAGGTAGGGCGGTAGTTTGACAGATCTTCAGTGTTTAAGGTAGGTTTTTTGAGTAGAGGAGATAGAACAGATTCTTTTAGAGTGGAATGGAAACCGTAACGACACCAAAACCTATGCTCGAAGCAAGCATTATCATAATCTGAGTGATAAAATCATGCGAAAAGTATAAAGCAACCACCGACGTACTGTTCATAAGAGTGTCAGAATGACAGAAAAATACACGGGATGACACACATCTAGAATCAATGTTGTTTCACTAGTCAGCGGCACTGCGGTAGTTGCCTTAACTACAGTAAATTATCGTGCAGTAATTAATGACACGAGTAAGCAATATTAGCCAATATTTTGAGCACAATGCAACAAAGCACTGGCAAAGTCATTTTGCGTACAAATGAGACTGATACGAAGCAGCAGCTAATAGGGCCTAATGATAATGCGCCAGCAAATACATTACAAGTAGAAGAAAAGAAGAAAAACACGAAGAGGATTGAGAATAAAAAGCCCACCGTACTATAGCGTTATCCTTATTATTATGGCCAAATTTTGCCTTGGCAAAAAGTCAAGGCCAAAATAATTTTGTGGCCACGGCCCGTGATAGTTATAGCGGGCGGGGATACCGGTACAATATTTTACGCAGTATTCAGTATAATTATAAAACAAACCAACACAAAAAAAACAAACGATCGAGAGTAGCATTTGTTTCTTTGTTTGTCAGCTAAGAGATGAAAACTTGAGAAGAGCGAAGCGCAAGCTTATAGTGGGGATGTGTGCATTTAAGTGCACAGCCAGGGCGGAAGATCCAGGTGCAAAGCCCTGTTAGGGTCAGGGGCGACGTTCCTCTGAAGCGAAAAGGTTTCCACTACATTCAGCACTCATAGTAGTTTCTCGTTACATTATAACGTCAGACGACTTTTGTAGGCCTCACGAGTGAACCGTGCAGTCTAAAAAATAAAACAATAGATTTCAGTGAAAATATGAAATGCCGATATGCGATGCTGAAACCGTGACGACACATACACGAGGTAGGTGACGTTTCGGAAGCCGATGGCACTGCGCTTGTCGTCTCAACTATGAACACATATCAACATTGATTATTATTATAAGCTGATATTTACAAGCGCGCACAGACGTAGTCAGTTTAGTGCTTAGTGTCAGACATTGGGAAAGTTTGGTCTTTGTTTGGGGACTAGAACATGGCGAGCTCCGAGCGTTAGCTTATAACGAAGGCCTTGGTGGAGTACAGGGGGCAGAATCTGACTGGAGCTAACGGAAAACATGAACACAATTACAACTTTAAACATAAATATGTTTTCTGTCTGAAATTTGTGGTTGTATGTCCTCTTTGTGTTGGAAAATTGCAACTACATGTACTTGTCCCATACATGTTTTTACCCATGACGCCGTTACTACCGTTACTGTATGCGGGATGATTACTATTATTATTAGCTGTTATTTACAAGCAAGAATCAAAGAGAAATCATAGCAAGAAGCCACAGTCACGAACAGGTTGCAGGATAGTCACAGATTTGTGGACTGGAGTGGAAACAACGTTTGCTCCTAAAAATTCTGCCCCAAAGTAATCTACCCCAGGTTCGGCGTTTAGTTGGATAAGTTACTGATTTACAGCCAAACCGTGACGTCAATGTTACTTTAAAGCGCGCAGGATTCTAAGCTAAATGGCACCTTACTCTGCGTATGGCGTATCTTCATTTCGGTGAATCTCAGCGAGTAGTGGCTGTGCTTCCAATAGTACCAGACCACACGGTTATAGTGCTCGTCTTCCAAATAGACACCGTTCAGGTTGGAGCAGCCGCAGTTGCCGTACCACCAGGCGCCTTTGTACCTCACCGCACACGACAGGTCATCAGGCTCACTGGACTTGTAGCGCTCGTCGTTGTCCTGGTCTCGCGTGCTGAAGCTGTGGCGGAGATGGACTCTCAATGAATCACCTTCAGACAACGCATAGTTTACTCACTAGTTCATTGTAGGCTATTTACTACAACAACTAGGCTAATTACCTCCGCGAAGAAGGTTATGTGGTGTACCCGGCGTTCATTTATTCATTTATTTATGCATTTATTTATCCCTTCTGGCCCCCGATTTGTTTGTCGGCAGGATTAAGTACAAATCTGCAAGCGGCTTTGGCCAAAATTTATAGGAAAAGTTAGATGTTTAACCAGCCTGTTTATTTATTTTGCGCTTCATACAGTGGCACAATCTTTTTAAAGGAACCATAGTGTAATGCCCTTCTCCCCCCAGTAAAATGTCGTAAATGCCCGGTATAGACCTACACAGTGTGTTCCTCGCCAGATATGACTTATTCAAAAAGTAATTAACAAATTTTATTTTAACAGTAACAGTAACATGCGTTTATTAGCATTGCAGCCAAATGGCTGGATTGAGTACAGAGCAATAAAACATGCATACACGATAAAACATAAATGTCCATGTCCAATACAATCGACAATATCAAAAACACACTAATATAAAATACCATATAGGTCTACTGAAAATTTTTAATAAAATACGGAATAAAAGAGTTTTAAAATCGCTTTGTATTTGCTGTGATATTTTCAAAAAGTCTCGTGTTTCTTCGTTTTGCAGTAATGTCACGCTTTGGTGGTAGCAAATAGTTAAGACAACATGTTTCGTTCTTCACGTGTCGAACAAAGAAACGCCGAGTAAGTTCCTCACGACGACTGCAGAGTGTATCGATACTTATAGATTGTCAGTAACGTTTTATAGTCATAGCCTGGAAAAAAATGTTCATCGCTCGCTTCTACAGTGACTCCAGGATGTCAGACTGAGACACGGTCAGGCTGGAATGCCAGACTGGACTCGCATATTCAATAACTGGACGAATGAATGTGAAATAAAAACGAAGTGAGTGAGTGAGTGAGTAGGGTTTAACGTCCCACCCGACACAGTATAGATCATTTCGGGGACGGTCTTTGCTGGCAAAATTGCACATACACATAATAAAAAAACCAAAAAATTAACCTTTACAGAAAGTTTAACCTTTATAAAATACGAAGCACAAAAAAACAACAGAAACACAAAATTGTAAGAACTGCCTATTATAATTGTGCATATGTATCGAAAATGGCAGTTCTAATAATCTTCCCTGTTATCCTCCAGACAGTCATCAATCTCATAATGCTGTCTATTGGAGGACAGAGGGCGAAATAAAAAATAAAAACAAAGCAGATCGCTGGAAGTCGCTCCGGCACGTTTCAGTTGTCTCATGAAATACACCCGCGATGCAATATTCACCGAAACTGCATCAACGTGTTGTGTCCATTTCAAATCAGGGGCCAAACTAATACAATTAACCCCAAACGTAAAACAACCGTCACTTTTTTTGGTTAGGATTTTTAGAGCAAAGATCTTAGTCTGCAGCATCCGATGGCGATTATTTTAAAAGCTCATCTTGCGTGTTTTGACACAATACCGCCGAGCGACAGAAAAAAAGATAGACGAATAAATGAAGACAATCTTACTATAGGACTAATGCGCGATTGCGCGGAAAGTCTGTTTGTCTACAGGTCTGTCTGTTAGTCCCCTCTAAGCCTTCCCTGTTGCACGGTCGAGAACCCCGATCGCGGCATTTGAATCTTGTAAGGCCTTAGGTACATGCCTTCATTTTGCCCCCTACTTTTCCTCACAGGCAGTCTGAGGGGCGGGGCTTGAGCTTTCGGGTCTTATTTCCGCTGATTCTGCCAAAACCGTCAGCTTAACGCACCGTGTAGTGCTTTATGGCGGAAAACTCCCGCCCATAGGGCGTGGCGCTTCTAGCGATGGATGCTAGCTAGATAAGCTGGATAAACAAAACGTTTTGATAAAATGACTGACTGATCGATAGAAATGTAATACATCACAGTAGGTCTAAATACATCAGTTTCTGACCTGCTGTTCCTGTATATGCTCCAAGAGAAGCAAGTCAGCACCCGAGCCAACTGTAAAGTTGTCATATTCAGCATGGCTTGTGTTTCCTTCAAAGTCGGCAAGGTCGGCACGCAGTGACGTACGTTGATTTTTGTCAGATGTCAGCAGATGAAGATTGTCGTTACCTGCAAATAACTGCGACGCACTGTACTACATAGTCAGCCCCTTTAAGGAGACTGTGAAGTATTTTTTGCAAGTAATTTCTATCAAAATATGCCAAAGCTTCAAATGCTTCAGCAGAGCCCATTGACTTTGCTGCTGGCTCTGTTCCCAGTCTCCTGCGAATAGTACCGTGCAAAAGTTCTATAATGAGTTCAAAAACGACATTAAATATGTTCAAAGATGTGATTATCAACGCATGAAAATTACTGGAGTACGCGTCACATAAACTACCACTACTACCAACATTTTCATCGTTCGTAGCATTGTTTCCATTCGTATAATCCATAATCGTAGTTATTTTTTTACTCCTTGCGCGCTACGTTCCTAACGTAGCGAAGAGGAGTATATGAGATCAGTGAAATATTGAGGACCGACCGACGACCGACCTCAGTCTGTTCCTGGAAGAGCTTTTGAGCGACCATATCTCCATAACGGTGTTAGATAGGCGCATGGTCACTATGGATTACCCATAGGAAGTCGACCCCGGGAGTCGAATGATCGCGTGACCGATGACATCACGTGACCCTAAAAGGTCAAGGTCGTGTCCCCATTATCTTTGAGGCGTCACATCTCCGTCATGGTGCCAGATAGACGCATGCGTTGAGACAAGACAAATGGCAACTAGCGTCATCGACCACTATTGGAAATTTTTTCGTCTGAGTTCCTAAAATCGGGCAATATTTTATGAATTTCAATGAGACAATTTTCAACTTATATGAACTTCATAACACTAAATGCTAGCGTAATAAATCAGTGAACTCGAAGAGTAATGGAAAGATAATCCACAAATTTTTATATTTATAGAAACATAACAAAAGTACGGTTATTATTACACTGGAAAAACAAGCAAAAAATAATAAGTTAACAAAATTGAAAAACCAAGTATTGAGTTTGACTGTTTTTTTATAATAATAAAAATGATTAAAATTTTATCAGAAAATAATACAGTGGTCTACAATATTAACATACAATAATCAAACATACAGCACAAACAGTTTTCACAGCCTACCTACACTATTCAAAATCAACAGAGTTTAGTACTATCGAGAAATCAGTCGGTATAAATTCAGTAAAATGTCAATTTGCACTAAATCACAGAAACGCGGTTAAATCTGGCAATACAGCGATTCAGCCAAAATAATCAAATGCCAATTACAGGCAGTAGTACAAGTTAAATTTATGCAGTTTCAGTTCTAACAGTTTAACAGCAGTGTCAGGAAATAGGAAAAAGTAACAACAACAAAAAATCAAATCTACAGTTTGGCAAACAATCACCAAGGAAACCAAATTTTAACTCGGCCAGGATACAAACAACAAAATCACACGACCCACGTATCCGTGGACGACGATCCTGGTAAAAATAACAAACTGTAAACGAATAAATGAAAAAAAATATTTTACCAACCAATCCAAAACTCTTCACTGAGGTTTCCAAACCCAGCCTGGTAGTCTGCTCAGTCACGGTAAAAATCTTCACTGCCGTCCTGACGACGCTGAATTACCTACATAACACGGCATAAGCCATCAGCGCAATAAAAACAGAGATTGCAGTACTGTATAGTCAACGATTAGAATAATAATCGGTCTAACAACACCTTTTGTTTTTTTTCGTGATTGGCCCCAAGGTTAAATAATTTGGCCTCGGTCTCGTAGTATCTGGCCTCGAGATGAAAATCATTGACCTTGGATGACCTTGAAGGGCAGTACTGCAACAGAAACTGTATGGGCGCGTCTTCTTTAGCAAAGCGTTTCTATCGTGAGAAAAATTCGCGAAAACTGCATCCAATATTTCTGTTCAATATTTACGACTGTAGCTGTTTATATCGCCTGGCGAGACGACCGCGTGTCACCGCGCGCGACCGTTGTCCTGGAAATGTAACTGATGGTATATTTTATGGCGGTGTAGCCACTTTGGTAAACAATAGCTTAGCGCACAAAAGCATCACTCTCAATACTCATCTTCAGGCTGTTGCTGTTCGTGTGTCAATCACTGTATGTTCCCTGTATCTTTCTCCGTCTCTGAGGTGGACTAAAAAGATCTTGAAGAACTGTTACCTTATCTGAATTACCTCCGCCTCTTATTTTATTGGGAGATTTTAACGCCACAGTGTTAGCTGGGGCTGTTTTCCAACAAAACCAATTCTCGACTTAGTATCAAATCCATTGTTGATACTGACAACCCTATCGGTACGTTCACAAACATGCTGATAGACATAGCTAATGAAAATCACAATCCCTAAATCCCAAAACCAAACTTAGAGTTGTAAAAAACAACACAGTCTGGTACAACGATGAGTGCAGAAACGCGAGAAAGGAACGCAAAAAGGCACTAAACCTCGTCAAAAGACAACCCACTTGGTCTAATTTAGAACATTACAGAATTATACGAGCCAAGACAAGGTGTATAATGAAATGTACTAAACGTCAATTTTGGCAATCTTTCGTATCAAAAATCAACAATAGAACTCCTCTATAAAGGTTTGATCTATGATCCGTAAAATATCGGGTAAACACTCTGCTCAGAAAATCAACCATCTCCATGTTAATGGAGCTGAAGTTACAGACCTGTCAGACATAGTCAACACCCTGGGTGAGACTTTCTCTGACAACTCTTCCTCGGATCATTGTAGTACTTCTTTCAAATCTTACAAACAAAATGCAGAAAAATATTCAATTTCCTTCACCTCCAATAACACAGAAACCTACAACAATCCATTCTCCATGGACGAACTTACCAACGCAATATCGAAATCTCACGATACTGCTGTTGGTCTCGATTCTATCCACTACCAGATGCTCAAAAATCTTCCAGATTCTGTTATGGATATTCTGTAGGGTGCCGTAAACTATATCTGGACCACTGGTAACTTCCCGCCTGGGTGGCACCTTGCCAGTCATACCAATTGCCAAACCTGGTAAAGATTCAACTGACCCAATAAGTTATCGTCCTATCGCTCTAATTAGTTGTTTGTGCAAGGTTATGGAACGTATGGTACTTGGAAAAGCTCCTTGGCCTTGGCCTTGGCCTTGAAGGTCAAGTCCTTGTTAACAACACTGATTTTAACCACGTATGGCACTGAATGGCCTATTTTGTGCTGATGTGCCGTTAAGAAACTACTCACTCACTGTGTTATATTAGCTTTAATTGCGGCTTTCGAGAGCAGCGTTTCGTTAACATAGCGTGCGTGGAAATGTGTTACCTTTGAGAAATCGCCTTATCTCCATGACTGAAAGTCGGACGCTGGGCTCCGGACATACATGTAGGCGGTACGGTCGTTTTTTTTCTGGCGACAGCTGGTTTTTTGGCTATAAGCTAAAATGCTACGCACCGTCCATCCTCCTCCATCAGTCGTCATATCGCAGTAGACCTGTAGAGGACGTTCTGCGCTGCCGACGTACACAGTGTAGACACCGTCTGAACATGCTCCAGACTTGTAGATCTCAGAACAGCTACGTTGTCTCCCTGCTATAATAATGATAACCAACAAACACAGGTGCAATCCCTGCAGTTTCGGAGGTGCCACGTCATAAAAGCGGTCTACGTTTTTTTCACCACTTAATTACTGCACTTGCAAATAATAGGCCTTGAATACGCTGCAGGATCAATACCGGTACCGGTTTTAAGGCCACACAGGCTTTGTTTTATGACTTAACATATACGTTATCATCACAGGTTGATTTAGTAACTTCCCACCATAGCCAAGATCCGCTGCCGATAAAAAGAGTCACCTTGGTATATGCAAATCAATCAATCAATCAAGTTTATTTGGCACTAACAGAAGAATGAGGAGGCTGCATCTTAACGACCAGTAGTAGTTTATAGGGACAAAACCTCACATAATGCGTGTTTCATGATTAATCATTCAATCAGCGCCTGTCTGCAGTGTCTGGAGGGTTATAACTGCCCGTGACCTCACGCAGTCAATCGTGACGACCGAAACGTAGCTCGGGACTGTGAACAGCACCCATCTTCAGGCAGAACAGCCTGTCGATCGCAGTCATGAAATAAAGACATTTCAGCACGGTATACTGCAATGTGTATTATGACATCTCGTTACACTCACTATATAGACCATGGTGAAACTTACACAATATTCTATCTTCAGTTGATTAGGCCCATACGCCGTTGCTTATCAGTCTTACCTGTCCAGTCCTGGCCAGCGATTGCAGTACTGATGTCTGCGATGTCAGTCTGCAGCTGAGAACTTGACGCCTGCAGTTGCGACACCTGTCAATGTTAAACAGCAGCACAGTAACACAGTAGCCTATTTTAGTAATCATAGGCCTACGTGACATACGCACATTAAAAACTGGAAACTAACTAGATAAAATCAAAAAGACATCTGTCAACAAACGAAAGCTTATATGCAGATTACATACATGCAACACAAAATCACGCCCACGTAAGCTGATACACTATAGGCTATTAGAACGCTGAGTGTAAGAAAAAAGTAGTTCGTAGAGGCAGTGGTCGGATTTCCTCATATTATGAAATAAATCAACCGTGCAGGATTTCACGATACGACTGAAGAATATTGTCTGATTAGCAGCAGCGTCGTGGGTCTAATAAGAAATCTGACCTAATGTGTATGAGACGCGCGAGAGCCTATAGCAGTTCCTGTTCGCAGGTTGTCTTGGTCTATCTCCATCTATTTCGTCGCAATTCACTTTTCTGCAGTCGAAAATCGCAAAAAAAAACTAAAATCCATATTTTAAGGGTTCAAGGTTATTCAAAGTCATCGATGTTGATACCACTAAACACGCTACCAATGCTTGCCTGTGCCTATATGCAAACGTTTTCAGACTAGACAAGACAATAGCGGAAATTAACCACTTTTAGGGGCACCTTTCTTTGACACCCGCGTGCGCAGGCCTCGTTGAACGTAGAAAGTCGTGACTTGGAATTTTAAAATCTACATTCAATGCTGCAAACTTCACATACAGGTTATTTTAGTCTATCTCCCGCCATTTTGACGCAATTTGCTCTTAAAATGTGTGCAGCCAAAAATCGCGAAAAAACTAAAATCCCTTATTTTGGGCTCCAAGGCTATTCAAGGTCATCGATGTTGACACCACTAAGAAGCTCGTCGCCAGTGCTTGTTATGATAAGTTGCATGTATGTGCCTATATCTGCCATAGATGTAAAAACGTTTTTCAAATGTTTTTTGGAATAAAAGTTTAAAAAAACATGTTTTGAATGTTTTTATTCTTGTATGTGTTTTTTATTTTTTTATTTTTTTTTATTTTTTATTTTTTTGTGTTTTTTGGCAAAAGTCGACTAAAAACAGCAAAAATCAGAGCAAAAAAACAGTTACAAAGTTATGTAAGGGCGATTTGAGTCAAAACTCGAAAACGGCAAAAATGGTTTTGGGCGATATTAGGCCTATCACATGTTGAATTCCAGACTGGCCCTTACATAACTAGCCATTCTAAATACTTGAAATAAAAATACAAAAACAGAAGTCGCAGGCCGAAACAATGTAGTACACCAGTCCGTGCTGACACCACGTATATTGCAGTGAATGCCAATGCCCATGGTAGAAAAACACGTCTAGGCATGTCTGAATTTTAGTCTATCGTTCTGCCTGCGTGTGCGCGCAGTGGCGTGACGCCATAGTGACAATGACGTCAGTAGGCCAGCAGCAGTTTATGCATTGCCTGTGACGTCACCAGCTGCAACGCTGGCAGCGTACCAGTCACAGCAAATTATAGCTACACAATATATAGGCCGTTACTGTTAAGAAAGAAAAATAATCGAAATTTATGTAAGAAAAACTGTTCAGTTTATATACAGTGTAAAGGTGACATCGTGGTTGTAGATATAAAACAGCACAAATCACAATTTAAAAATTCAAACTTTACCATTACACAGTCAGCAAAGTTCTTCTGACATTGTGTAATGGTGATGTTTGAAT
>Ga0209367_1014180_pt1 | contig 10141 bp, 3 predicted proteins | sample WorMetLIZISLAND2_FD_187412 | JGI IMG/M metagenome (GOLD analysis project Ga0209367, IMG submission 187412) | Marine gutless worms symbiont microbial communities from Max Planck institute for Marine Microbiology, Germany - Olavius geniculatus... ...
TATATATATATATATATATTACGTGCATATGCATATATGCATATAATATGTAATGCATATATTGCATTACATGACATTGACATATGATATACATTTTTTTTGTTAAAAAATAAGCATAAAATTTTCGTCCCGTCCCACTTTTCCCGGCTGCAAGCGGAAGCACGGAAATTGTTTTACGCCTAAGTGACGATTGTTGTCTGTTGATCTGTTTGTATTGTCGCGTGTAACCGGCGGTCGTTTTTACTCGTTAGTCGAGATGGAAGTGCGGTGATGGCGGTGTACCGGACGGCGGCCAGCCGTGACGACCGGCGCGTGATACGTACTAGGTAGGTCAGTCTCTCAGACGTCGCTGACGCCGCACGGCGCTGCTAGCATTATGTCTCGCAATGTGCGTTATGTACTGCAGTGCGAGCTTATACCACTCCAGACCGTGCTTTAACGCCAGCAAAATGCCACCACTTAAAACAAACAGAGCCCATGTAAATTTATTTAAAGTTCAAACCGCGACGTGCGTGCACGATAACCGACGAATTCGGATTCACGAAACGCATGCACGTTCCGTGACATTTATCCGGGAAAGTGTGAAATCCACACTGCGAGACGTTAGCGGTGCTAGGAACAAGCGTCGGCACAGGCGGTAGGTTGACCGGGTGCAGTCAGTGTGCTGGTCAGTTTGACAAACTGCAGTCGAAACAGGTCCGTCTGAGCTCGGAGGTCTATAGCGTGCAGTTCTCTCTCTATCCATTGCAAGCTGCCGCCGTGTGCGGTGTGCCGAGACAGGGAAGCGGAGCACTGGGTGCGTTGCGAACATCCAGCCATCTATCACTTACTTACCCAGCGCAACGAACGCACCCGCCGAGGACTAATCGACGGCGGAATCGCAAAACATCGTATGGTTTTCTACTAGCAAAACGACGGTCCTAACTGCGAAGTTTTTCAAAATGTAAAATGTCAAAAATCTATCTGATTATCATGTAAAATGTAGCAAGCTAATAGTAATAGGGTTTTACACGACGCAGCAAACATAAAGCAAATATGTTGAATATACGCGTGCATGCACGACGTGTGCACTAAGTTTGCTTCATGTTTGCTTCATCGTGTAAACACTCCATAATGCGAATGCTATACGTCTATTTATTAACAAACGGAAAAACAAACATTTTTACTAGCACTAACCTTAACCTTAGTTGAAAGAAAATGTGGAGATTGAGTCGACGTCTGTATAAAGTGTGCCAAAAAATGACCCAACTTGTTTTTGTCAGAACTTCGTGCAGTCTGCACCAAATTTGATAATTTTCGGCGCACAGATAACCAAGACGATAGAATCATGTAAGGTAGACTCAACGTCTACCTCACGTAATTTATGTTGATGCACTACCGTGTAAAACGCAGTTGCTCCAAATTGTTGCATAATGCTGAGTTGTTGTTGTCTGTAAAAGTTTTAACGAACGGCTGACAGCGGCATTAACGATCAGTTGATCAAAATGCATAGCACTCATTCATGGATAACATGTGTTTTGAGCTCATCAATCATTTTGTTCTTTGCTCTTTTCAGCGTAACATATTTAGTACCACAAAATTATTACATCAAACGGCACTCTCTGTCAAATTGATAACAAAAAAGTAGGCAATCTGATACTGATAGTGACCACGTAATGTATAAATTTGGAGCATCTGCGCTTTGCACGGTAGAGCGTTGACATAAATTAAGTGAAATGAGCAATGAACATACCTTACATAATTCTATCGTCTTGGCTATTTGTGTGCCAAAAAGCATAAAATTTAGTGCAGATTTGTCGAAGTTCTGACAAAAACAAGTTAGGTCATTTTTGGCACACTCTGTAGAAGTGTAGGCCATAGGAAAAAATCTTAAAATTTTCGAGTTTCGGACTATAGAACTCTCTAATTATTATCGAGCTGCCCCGAGCGCAGACAAGAGCGCTAGTTGCCTCAGTAGCGTAGCCAGAAATGTGAATTGGTGGGCCTCGCATCCCTTCCCCGTTTTCCTTACCCCTCTCGTCCTCTCCCCTTCCTTCCCGTTTTCTCCCTTTTACCTCTCCCCATCCTTTCTGTTGTCCCTTCTTCCCCGCCTCTTCCTCGCCTTAGAAGTATTGAAGTAAAACCCCTAAAATTGAGCCAGAGAATCTGGGAGAGCGTCGTAAGCTCCCCAGCATAGTCTGAGACAGAGCCCCAGCCGAAATCGAAATTGGTGCATTGTAGCTATAAAATATGAGATCTAATGGCAATCATTTTAGCTATTTCTTGAGAATCAACTGACCAAATTGACACATTTATTGCAGTTTAAACGTGCGCTTATGTCTTGTCTGGAGGTTAAGGGGGAGGGGTTGGGCCCCCTGCCCCCTTGGAAACGCCAACGAGGTGCCTACTATGACACGCACCCGTGCAGGTTGTTGCTCGCATTAAGCGGCGCGCCAATGCGCCATGAAGTCCGTTGCTTGCTGCTGGCGCCGACGTTGCAGACTCAGCAACTGTGCGCGCTGAAGACAATGTTTGTTTGCTTCCTCGCGCTGTAGATTATGTCATTGTTCTCCCTGCTCATGCTGCTGCTGTATCACCCCACCCACCTCATCCCTCCCGCTCACTTGACAAACTGACGTTATCTCATAGATATATGCCGCGCGCTGCCGCCGTTTTTTCACTCAATATCTTCCTGCGTTCGTTAGCAACAACGGTGTATGTGCGTTCGTTCAGCAGGCGGGCAGCAGGCACGTCCGGGCGACTGACTCGGTCTGAGTCTGACTGACTCAATGGATGTTAGCTCATTGGCCTTTCTGCAATATTTTGCCGGCCGGCGTCAGCCGTGTGCCTTGCGGCGTCGTAATTCGGCTGCTGTAGAAACGGACAGAGAGAGAAAGACCGAAGAACCAACTAATGGACCGGCGCTGCTGTAGCGTTATATACCAGTCGCAGCAATGAGAATGTCAATCTAGGCGCAGTGACGTGTTTTATGAGAGACGAGGCGTCACCGGCGTCCCATAGATCGACCGACGCGAAATCGTCGTCATAGCTCACTGGCTATGGAACACCGCAACTGACTCAATGTCATAATAATACCGGCGCAAAGTCGGCGTAATGGTATATGGGCTTAATGAAATTCACGCGCATGCAGATTTCCTCTCACTAGCATTGCGTCACGCGCGTCACATAATCCGCCGTGGGTGGCGCGCCCTGCGTGGGGAGGGTATAGGGGTCAGAGTAGGCGTTGCGTAGAGGCGACGCAAAGCACGAAAGAAGGACCGAACCCCCACGGGACATTACCCCCTAAGGTTAAAACTTATTATACTGCGACACACACCAGCGTGGCAGAAGGGCAGAAGTTAGGATCAAGCAGGGGATGCGGTCTAGGGGTTCTCGTCTTGGGGTTCTGTACTGCCCCGTCACTCAGTAGAGATGGTGGTCTTTGGCCTAGTGGGTTATGTCCAGGGGAGAATGTGCGGAGAATGCAGGAGGACTCGTATAGACTGAGGTTTAGTCGCTGCTGCTATCAACGAGCGACTGTGACTCGTAAGTGCGTCGACATCAGTCGAATCATTGACACCTGTACTTGTTTAACCTCCTCTGCAACTGATGCTGCCGCTGAAATCTCTCTCCCCACCCCCTCTCCTACTCTCTCTGCTTCGCTGTGGGTCGTCTAGTCGCTAATTTGTACGTACGTGACGTCAGAGGTCATGTGGTTCACAATGGCTGCCGCCGCAGACCGAGCCTCGCTTTGATACGACACGGCAGTTAGCAGTGCGTACCGATAGACAATAATGTCAAAGTCTATTCGCCCGGTATGGACCCCCCACACGGCACGTGCTTTCTTCACAAAACCGCTGTTTATCGGTGCCGACAAAACACTCAGCGGCGCCTTTTACGACGTTCTGCGATAATTACGGGTTTTACTCCGCAGAAAAGTGTAGACAGGAAATACAGATAAACTCTTGACCATAACGGAAAGTAACTGGATCACCTTAACGACTTAACGCTTTCGTCGACCTTTTACGCTTCTTCGTTTTCTTCTTCTTCAGAAAATGGTCAAACTTCAACAAATTGAAGATTCCTGACCAGTAGTGGTTGTGAACATGCCGGCAATGCTGAGTGCAAAAAAAAACAAATGTCCATGTGCAAAACTGAGTGCTGAGAACAGTTGATAAGATTTTTTTCTGAAAAAAATGAAACCTCAGTTCGGTAAAACATGCTTTTAAATTCTTCCTTAGCTAGTTAAACTTGTGCAGCACTTCAAAATTTTTGTCAGCTTTGGAAATTCCTGGAAAGTTCGATATATAACACTGTTGACAAGCGAAAATCAAATATTGACTTTGACGCTGCACCACTTCGCCAAATAATAACTAAATTTAGCAGAATTAAACTGAATTACGGCGTATAGTGTGCTAAATGAACAAGAAAAATGTGGTGTAAAATATTCGTGTATTACGCAGATATCGTGATTTTCGTGTTGGAGCGTTTTAATTTGGCTCGTCTTGTATGTTCAGCTTCAGCTTCTCGTTCTCCAGACTCTTTTCCCTCCGTTCCTCAAACTTTAACGACGCCAATGATGGAGACGGACGGTGTGATATGAATGTCGTGTATACACCGTGTCTCAGAAAAAACAGTCAAAATTGTTTTTGCCATAACTTTGTCAAATTTTTACTAACTTTAATAATTTTTAGCAGGCTGATAGCTAAGATGACGAAATTATGTAAAGTGCACTCATTTTCTACCTCACCTAATTTAGGTCAATGCACTGCCATGTGAAACATAGATGCTCCAAATTTTTGCATAATGCTGAGCTGTAGTCTCAAGTAAACGCTGTAACGAGTTAATTAGACACAGAATACACTAAAATGTGAATTATTTAACAAAATCATAAGTTTGTATATCAACTCGCTTGCAAATTAGAATTTATAATATGCCAAAGTGTGCTCCGCATATGCAATGGTCAAAAGTTGGTAAAAACTGGACAAAGTTATGCCAAAAACAATTTTGCCTGTTTTTTGAGACACGGTGTATGTGACGTACCAGTCCTTTTGGTGCGTTGCGACGAAAGAACGCTTTGCATGACTCGCATGAGATGGCGTCAAAGTTGTAGCCGAGAGCCCTGTCACCGCAGACGCCACAAACACGACTCTCCTTGCAGCCGTCTCCTCCTCGGTTCACCGATGACCCACTCACCATTACCTGCACAATTCATTACAGGCAACAGCTAACTATACGCTCACTAACTAATAGCTTAACTAATCTTCATTTACAAATTAGATTGTCAGTTTAACTAATGGAAAAAAAGTTAAATGAAAAGTCTACAGTTTGAGTGAGAAACATTAGTTACTAGGCCTAACTATAAAATTCAACTAAAAAGTCTTCAACATTGTTTATATTGTCAGTATTGTTAGTTATAGTAATAATGATGCTTGTTTGGATAGTATTGAAATTTAAATTCAGCGATTGCCCATCACCAGTAACTTACCGTCTTTACAATCTGCCTACAGCGGTCTAACCTGCAAATAAATTGACTGCAGTTTTACCTTTAGCTTTCAACATTAAAAGACCCGCTGCGAAGCAAAATGTAAAAAGTTTTTAAAAGTTCAACTATTTTTTTTTCAACTTATTTTTCAGTGGGGGACGGGGGGTGCTCAAAATGCAAGTACAGAAAATGCGAGTACGTGCCTGTAAATACTTTTGTGGAAATTACAGTAAAACTATTAAGTCTTTGTCAAACTAGATTAAAACAGCTGAACAAAATCTGCAATTTTGTCTCATTGTAAAATCATAACGCAGTACAAATTGACACATCGACAAAAACGGTTTATATGGAGATTAGTAACTAGAACTAACGAGTACCGGTAGGCTTAAACAGTCACTTGTAGTGTCCGAGTTAGAGGAGTTCAGCCAGCGAATGAAATTGTGAACCGATAACAAACTATGAAGCAATTCCTTCACTTTGTTGAACGCCACAATGTACAAATTTTTAGTTTTTCGTGTCATAAGAATAAAACATATGGGAAACATATATTGCTGGCGGGCAACAAAAATTGTAAATAGCTGACAGAACTGGTGTAGGACAGTCCTATAAGCAGTATCCAAATGTCAGAAGATCTACCTGTGTAGGCCTATGTAGGCCTATTTGATGCAAATACGCCGGCAGTTCCGGCATCAAAAGTGTTCACTTATCCACGAAAGACCCGTTGGCCATTGCACATTTCGAAAAACTTGTACTAGCATTTTCCGTACTTGCATTTTCAGTCGCCCCGGGGACAGTTGTCCCCCTAAATTCTGGGGTGTCGGTAAATGTTCGTGTCGAAATATTTTTGTCCATAAATGCAAAACTTTGCAGCTAAACCCCCATTTTGGAGAAGTTTATGAAGAAAATTAACATTTTCAGCACCCACAATCTTCTCTGTTGTGAATCTGTTAGGAATTTGCAGTGTTTGCCAAAAATGGAACTTCCTGACCCGCCTTACTACTTCTTTTAACCCATGACGCCGGGACTATAGCTACTGTAACAGGGGGCCGTTGGCGTACTGATCACTGGTCACCTGTGACGATGCTCCACGGCTGATACTGCTGTTGCTGCTACCCACGCCCACACCGCCGGTGTAATATGAACGCCTGGCTGCGGCAGCTGACGCCGAGTCGGCTGATGCGGCGGAAGACAGGTAAGACGATGATGAGGCGCTTGAAGGCCCTCCTGTACTCCTATACGCAGTCGCCGTAGTTCGGTAGTAGTCAGCGTCAGCAGCGCCGCCGCTGTAGGCGCGCTGGTGATGCGCGTATGGGTAGCCGTAGCTGGCTTCACCGAGCTGTGTGTCGTAGGCTGTCAGACACGCTGAGTACGAGTCAGTTAGGCGTGACGCCACGGCGCATTGGCGTTCCATAGCAGCAGACGGCGTCGTCAGCTCCGACATACCTAGACTGATCCCTGCGCGTTCAGAACAATACAAGATATGCTAATTATTATTATTGCTCCCGAAATTTTTCGGTTGTCAGATAATTGCCCGAAAAACTTCGTCTTGTCCGACAATTTTCGTCTATAAATGCAAAATTTGAAGCTACATGTAAAAAGATTTAGGAGAAATTTAAAAACAACATTATAATTTTGAGCACCCGTAACCTGTTTTTGGCATATTTTTATCGTAATTTAGTTGATGTAATGACAACCACGCTTCTGCTGCTACTCTTGCAGTGCTTGTATTAGCAAAAAAATGTGATTCGGCGACAAAACCAAAACCGGACCACGTCTGGCTCGCACTCTGAATCGATAAGAAATTTGAAAACTATATAAAACTATAAAAGAAATCCTTCCTTCAAAAAGAAAGCTTAATTTTCCAAGGTATGCCCCGGCATTCAATGAAATAAGATGCGTTTTGGACGACCTAACAGTTTGAATTAGTTCACAGATAAGTATTTTATAAATACGCTAATTTATGCATGTCGACCCAATATTTTTAATAGTTTAAATAGTTTTAGCTAATAGTTTTAATTTTTGCTGACTCTTTCGTCATCGTCACATGCAATTATCACAACTAGATGAATATTTATCAGCCGACACTTGGCTGCGTGCCAGGAAGCACCAGTACTTGTAGTCACGTGATCGAATCGCGCTTAACGTGCGTTTCGCCAGTCGCCAATCTCCACTGCACATCTGCTAAGTAAGTAAGTAATATGAACTGATAGCTATGTGACTAGACTATTAATAGAACGCCCTTGAAAAAAACATTTCTGCTTAATTTTTACGCGCGATAGCAGAATGCTTCGCGCGTCTTAGCCATGGCCTGGGCGTCTGTCCGTCCGTCCGTCCGTCCATCATACTGTATTGTGTCAAAACGGTACAAGCTAGGATTACGAAATCTTCACCTTGGGCTGCCTCAATGTCTCTAGTTTATTGCGACAAAATTTCGTGCCCCTACAGGGTGCGGAGGTTCCCCTCAAACGAGGGCATCAAAAAGGGGCACCCCTAAAAAGACGTTATGCTGCAGTTATTGGCTCGTATGGTGTGAAAACGGTTGCAGATAGGTACAGACATGCTGCTTATCATAACAAGCACTGGTGACAGGCTTTTAAGATTTATCAACATCGATGACTTTGAACGACATTGAACCCCCTCCTCCCAAAAGGGGGGGTTAGTGATTTTTTCACAATTTTTGGATGCAGCGCACATTTCATCACTGAATTGCGACGAAATGGCTGGAAATAGACCAAGATGACCTGCGTATGCAATTTTCAGCATTAAACGTAGATTTCAGCAGTCCAAGTCCCGACCCCCTAAGTTCAAGGAGGCCGGCGCAGGTGGGCGTAAAGACCGCTACCCTTTAAAAAGTGGTTATTTTACCGCTATTATCTCGTGTAGCGTGAAAACGATTGCAGATAGGTACATACATGCTGCTGATCGTAACAAGCAATAGTGATAAGCTTTTTATTGGTGTCAACGTCGATGACCTTCAATGACCATGAACCCCCAAAATAGGAGTTTTTAGTCATTTTTTGCGATTTCCGGCTGCGACACACATTTTAAGAGTGAATTTTGCCGAAATGGCTGGTGATAGACCTGGACAACCTGCTGTATGACATTTTTAGCATAGAACGTACATTTTTTAAAAATCTAAGTTTCGATCTTTTAAATTCAAGGAGTCTTCCATACGGAGGCTTCATATTTGAGTACTCTTTCAAGATGCATTAATATCTTATTGCTGTAGGCCTATCGCGCGTCAAACTGTATACGCAGATCATGAAAGCTGCTCTACGCCGAACGCGCGGGCGAATCATGTCGGTATGTAACCAGCCCCACGAGCCCGGCCATCCTTCCACGCGAAGATGTCATAAGTTCATGGTGTGCAATAATATATATATATATATATATGTATACAAGGTGCGCCAAAAAAATTTGCCCCCTGAGGTTTTCTGATAATTTTTCCGAAACGGCTGAAAATTTTTAAACAAAATTTTACACGCCTATTATCCATTTAGATTTACGCTAACCTGCAAAATTTTATTCAATTATCTCCAACTTTGACAGAGTTATGCCGTATTAAGCGCGACCACCCACCGATTTTTACATTTCACAACACGTCCATCACGAGTTTTACTAACTGACGATAAACAACAGGTTTAAAACAAAAATAATTGACATTTTATGAACCAGCACACAGTTCAGTTAACATATTTCAGAACGAAGTTCACATCGTATGCTCAAAATGTCGGCCACTGTCCGAAACGCATGAGTTCTGATGTTTGCGAAAGTCGCTGATAGCTTTATTTATCGTTGTCTGTGGCAAGTCGCCCCAGATCTGCTGCAACGCACTCTTTAGCTCTGGAATGGTCTTTGGCTTTGGGTGAAGTTTGTGAAATGCCTGAAACATTGCGCCCCACACATGGTAGTCAAATGGGTTGAAATCGGGTGAATTTGGTGGCTATTAATCCTGTTGTCTATCGTCAGTTAGTAAAACTCGTGATGGACGTGTTGTGAAATGTAAAAATTCCGTGGGTGGTCGCGCTTAACACGGCATAACTTTGTCAAAGTTGGAGATAACTGAATAAAATTTTGCAGCTTAGCGCAAATCTAAATGGATAATAGGCGTGTAAAATTTTGTTTTAAAACTCTCAGCCGTTTCGGAAAAATTATCAGAAAAACTCAGGGGGTAAATTTTTTTGGCGCACCCTGTATATATAATATATTCTGCATATAATATATATATAAAATTGGACACAAATAGTACTAAATGTTAATCAAAGGTAAACAAGGAAACCACAATAACATAATTTTGACTGAATAACAACTCCAATACTGTCGAATTATTTAAGAGCAATAAGTGGCAAAAAGTCTTTAAAATTCCCAAGACTTTTTTGCCATCACCAAAACCAAGATTTTATTTTTTGAATCTCGAGGCGCCTAGATAAGGTAATATCTTGGTCCGAGTAGTACTACATCACTGCTGAGACGGACCGTAGACCAAACAGATCACAGAGAGCAGAGTAGGCTACACAGAAGTCACTCTATTGCGAATCAACGCGGAGCCATAATAATAGCATGCAGTATGGCAATATGACTGAACCACTTTTTGACGATAATTTGTAGGACTGGCGCAGACTGCTGATTCGTGGAAAATCGGCAGAGACAAGTGGCCCCCGGTAAGAGGTCAACAAG
>Ga0209367_1014181_pt1 | contig 10141 bp, 7 predicted proteins | sample WorMetLIZISLAND2_FD_187412 | JGI IMG/M metagenome (GOLD analysis project Ga0209367, IMG submission 187412) | Marine gutless worms symbiont microbial communities from Max Planck institute for Marine Microbiology, Germany - Olavius geniculatus... ...
GGGTGTGCTAGTAAGACTTGGTGATTCTCTAGCGCGTGTAAAAATTTGGGGGCGCAGCATCTCCTAGGGGCCGAAATATGGTCTTTTGAAATATGCGCTTTCGGTGGGTACCGTCAAGAATCTAAATCTCCAAGATTACTGGACCAAACTTCACCGGACTTGTTTCGCCTAACGCAGGAGGAATCGCGGTAGACGGAATAAAAATCCGATTTTGAAAATCTTCATCCGTTTCGGAGATATTCGTCGCCGAACTTTGAAGTCGTTCGAAATCGGGCTAATTTTTGCATGTTTTTGGCCCCTGAAATTTTTTTGGGGTGTGCCCCCCCAAATTTTGGACTGGCATTATAAAATAGGGCCTATTGCTGACCATCGTGCAAAATTTCACGCCGGTCGGCCCACGCATCTCGGAGATCTCGCGAGTGGAGAAAAAAATAAATAAACTAGAAATTTGGGGCAAATCCCAACGTGAGTCCGCCCGGCGCCCTAAATCCGATTGGGGGAAATTAGAGGGGGGTAAAATTTTCCCGGCATCAAAGTCACGTGGACCGAACTCAAATGCATTGGCATACGCCGAACGCGCATTGTCGACTTATGGTAGGTCAAAATGAGCCCCTATAACTTTGTTCGTAGTGGTCGGAATTTCATAAAAAAATTTTTTGTTAACGCCCAAAGGATCCTTTCCGTCAACGCCGTTTAGATTTTGTCGCTATCTTCATCGGTTTCAGAGATATTCGCGGTCAAACTCGAAAGTTGTCATAAAACGTACTAAATTTTGGACGTTTTTTGCCCTCCCAAATTCTAAGGGGGGCGGTGCCCCCAAATTTCGTACTTGCGTTAACACCCCAACCTAGAGGCACGTCAAGTGCCAAAGTTTCGTCGGGCTACACCCCCTAACTCTCAAGTTATAAGAGCTCATTTATTGCAATTTAAGCCAATTTTTGACCCCCTTTGAAAAAAGTTGTATTTACGCCCAAACATCCGCTATTGAAAACCCTGACTGTGTGTCAATGTGCTGCTGAATAATATCACCTTTTGTAATTTTTGCTGTTTTCGATGTGCCAGTCCTTAAATGCTGACGTTAACAAAGGTATAAACTTATGTTTTGCACATTTATATTTACTGTTTTATTAGTAAAATAATGTTTTCCTGCAGTTGATCAGTTACGGAGAATCTCCGTAACTGATCAACTGCCGTCGGAGATATCCAGCCATAGATACTTCACAATTACGATCTTGACCGTTTGGGGTCACCTGACATTCAAATGGCAACAAGGGTCGGTTGTGATGGAATTAGATTGGCCTCATTCAACAGCCCGTCCCCAAAACCTCCCAGTAAACGCAAAAATCTTGGAGATGTCTCTTACAGAATCCGAATTATAGCCCTTTTGTCTCAAATTTCGTTGCCGTGGCAACTAAGGAAAGTTGGGGCAAAATTTCATTGGCAGCATTCGATGGCCCAACCCCGAAGACCTCCCTATAGACGCAAAGATCTCGCAGATATCTTTAGCAAAAGCCGCGTTACATTACATTATATTACATTACAGATTTTTAACGTGGCCTAAGTAAAAAACTGCTAGGACCACAAGGTAAAAGCGCAAGTCACGAGAAAAGTACAGATGGATAGGATCGTCTAAACAGAAAAGTTTTCAGTTGACGGCGGAACTGCGACAGTGTGTTGGACGCGACAATGTCCGGTGGCAAACTGTTCCATAGCCGAGCACCAGCGACAGCGAAGGCTCGGTCACCAACAGTTACGCACTGCGACTGGGGGACATCCAGCTGGTGTGTCAGTGAGGACCGCAGACGTCGTCTTGACGGCATGTCGGACAAATGTCGCAGGTCTGCAGCCAAGTATGATGGAGCTGTGCCGTTCAGTGAGCGGTAAACGATCGTCGCCAGCTTGAACTGCACACGCTCGGACGCCCTCAACCAATGGAAACTGGCGAGTGTGTCGGTGATGTGGTCCGAGCGCCGTAAACCGGCGATGGATCGTGCGGCAGCGTTGAGTACCGACTGGAGGTGGCTGTACAGGTAGCCTGGTAGGCCTACCAGCACAGCATTGCCATAGTCCAGCCGGGACAGGACGAGGGCGACGACGAGTGCTTGGTAAACGGATGTCGGCACCGAACGTCGAATGCTGCGCAGCTGACGAAGAATGGCAAAGCAGCTGGCAACGGTTTTCTGAACGGGGCATCGCATGCTGAGGTCGGCGTCGAAGTAAATTCCAAGATCTCTGACTGACTTCGACGGGTTGACGGGCTGACGTGGGCAGCTGATGACAACGATGAGCTGTTGCACACCAGAGCAGGTCGGTCTTGCCAGTGTTCAACTGCAGACGGTTGGTCAACATCCACGCGGCGACGTCGTCGACACACGCAGACAGGCGCACCTGGATGTCGGCGACAGCAGATGGTCTGCACGAGCCGTATACCTGGGTGTCGTCAGCGTACAAATGCGGCCGTTATAGCCCATTTTGTCCCATATTTCGTTGCCATAGCAACTAGACAGAGTTCGGGGTAAATTTGAATACTGTTAGATAGGCCGTCCTCGAAAACCTTACCCTAGAAACAAAAATTACGACTCTATCTTATACACAGCCAAAGTTATGACCGTTTAAAGAATTGTTTAATGTTTCTCATAGGCGTCATTGTATTTTTTGGAAATTTATTGAATAAATACGCTAAATATTTCATTTTAATTTTCTAATTCCAAAAAGGCACTTCCTTGTGCAGATCCGCGTCGTTTGACGTATTAAGCGCAAAAATCCCTTAAGGGGTCTGACCTGTGGGTGCGTTGAAGTAAAAAAACATATATAAAAAAAATTGGGCGTATATTTCACCCATTTGCTGAGAAGCCCCCCCTTGGAGGAATTTGCATAAAATTTTGCATGACGGGTCCCCTCGCCGACGTAATCAACCGCGCCAAATTTGATCTCAATCGGGTCAGGGGTTATGATTCTGTGGGGGTCGAAATGTTGGCTTTCCCAGAGGAAAGAGAAGTCGCCGTTAACACAGGGCTTGAACTGCCATTCAGCCTGTGAGGTAAAGGACAGCGGTGCATTTAAATGTCTGTGCATACATAAAACTAAGAGTTAAAAACAACGTTAAAATAGTATTTTTCGGCTGTCGCTTGAAACTGTAAAAAGTTGCTGCAGATCTCAGTTTACGTAGAAGAGCGTTCCATGCTGCTGGTCCGGCGTGCGAAATAGATCGTTCACCAAATTTCGTTCGTAGTCGAGGCAAGATGTCGTTCGTGGTGCTCGCGGAGCGTAGACCAGAGCGCAGTGACTGTGCGGCGACCAACTCGCTCATATATTACGCTAGTGACTGTTCGGGTCGCCTCACTTAGCAAGGAATTGAATTAAGGAATTGAATTTGCAAGGAAACCGTGTAGCAAGTAAAGGTTACATTTTTTATCACACGGTTTATGTACATGTAAGTTACTTGAAAATAAATGTGCAGACATTTGGCATCATCATCGAATTTGAAAGGTTTTAATTATTTTGTGGTCTGAATGTAGGCCTACAGTTGATTTTGGCAGGCGTAAAGTTTACCTCTGCAGTTATAAGTTCGGTATACTCCATTAAATTTAAAAACGCTTTATGTTGAATGTTTAAAACAGAATACAATCATTCTCACGTTATATAATACCGGCATAGTTGCCGCCAACAGAACTAACAGACACAAAATAGTTCATCAATAAGCTACAGGATAGGCTACGCATTCCTTACAAAGTCCATTCCTTGCAAATTCAAAGCCCCGACTGTCCATTGTGAATAGCCTACATCAGCGTGCAGAGCTTTGGACTGGACGCGATAACGAACCGGTAGCCAGAGTAAATCACGCAGAGAAGATGAGACGCGATCGCGCGACTTCGGTTGACATATTACTCGCGCTGACGCATTTTGAACTGTCTGAAGAACGTCAAGCGAACAATGTGGCAGTCCAGATAACAGTGAGTTGCAACAGGCTAGTCTAATCGACATATGACGAGCGCCAATACAAGTCGAGTCGTAACTTCACGGCCAGCGCGTCGGCGGATTTGTCTCAGACGTCTCAATTGATAGTAACACTCGCTGGCGACTTTAGCGACGTGTTGCTTCAATGAAAGTTCATTATCAAGCCACACTCCCACCGCCACAGTAGACAAAAGAATGCGCGCGACTGCGACCCGATAAATGAGCGCAGCCAATTTAACGCAGTGCCGTGTTTCAAAAACTGAGAGAAGAATGAGACGTGATCGCGCGACTTCGGTTGACATATTACTCGCGCTGACGCGTTTTGAACTCTTTGCAGGACGTCAAGCGCACAATTTGGCAGTCCAGATAACAGAGAGTTGCAATAGGCTAGTCTAATCGACATATGAACGGAGGACACGAACGTTCATTTCGACAGCGTCAAATGCCGAGCCGAAATCGAGAAGCACCAGAACGGACACGTTGCCACTGTCAATAGAACGCACATTATAAACAACCGACAAAACTGCTGTTTCCGTGGAATGATGTGCATGGTATGCAGAGTGATGGACTGAAAACAGGTTGCACTGATTGGCGTTGGTCGCCTGGCGACTGCGCGTTCCAGGACTTGGGAGATGTAAGAAAGGTTTGAAATGGGTCTGTATGAACTTAGAACGTCTTAGTCCATGCTGGGCTTCTTTATGTGTGGATAAACAAAAGCTCGTTTAACACATGACGGGAAACTGCCGGTTTGTAGAGATAGGTTACTTAGACTGCAGATAACCGGGATGATGTTTGGAGCAAGTTTCTTTAGTAACCATGTTCGCAAAGGATCCAGAGGACACGACGTTGGAGATGCAGTCGCCAGTATAGATTGAATTTTATCTTCGGTGACGGGTTCAAATGGCGCCAGTGTGGCCGACTGTTGTGGCTGGACTTCTGGCGGTGGTGCAGTGGCAGCGAAACTGCGGACTGCGGATTTTTTTTTATAGAAAGCCTGTGCAATATCAAACATCTTTGATATAGCGAGGGTTCATCATGATTTCATCAAGCACACATCACGTACTCATCAATGTCTGCTTCACGTGTGCTTGACGTGTGCTTGGTCAATGCCTAACGAGCTATGCCGTTGCAATCCGTACACTTGAATCGGCTTGATGAAAACGCTCGACTCGAGCGGTCAATTGTTTTCTCACCCCCCCCGTAGCACAGTGTCAAATTATGTATTGGGGTCAGCTATACACTATATATATACAATCTGCATCACAATTTTTGTCAGGCTCCGACGATCGAGAAATTTAACCCCCAGTTGATTTTTCACAATTTAAACACTGAGGTACAGTAGGCCAATGCATATCAACCGGATAGGGCGAAAAATGCCATTTTGTTACTTTAAAAATATTCAGCATAAGCCCAACGGCACCAAATTTGGCACAGCTTAATGTCACTTTATTCATAACACATAACAATTTTGGAAAATCGTCCAATGCGCACTCACGTGTCCAGAATGGCGGTACTTTCCAGTGGTCGTTGTCCATCCGGGAACATTCCAGGCCCTCGACCTCACACGTTGGATGACGACGTCTACTCAGCCGAAACAACCCATCATTGCCGCTCAGTCTTGTGGCACCTGTGTCCGGTAGAATATATAATACACTGTGTCCGGTAAAAAAGTAAACCCCTGGACATTGTACAATAGAAATATCAAAGCTGAATGTATCTGAACAAAATTTCGCGCCATTAATCCCCAATATATTGCTGAAGCGAGCACCAAATTTCGTTGAGAAATAATATTTTGTAGTAGATTTATTAATTGTTGAATATCGATAACAAAATATCTCCGTTACCAATATGGCGTTACATAGGCTACTGCAGTTGCTCGACCGAAAGTGACGTTTGCTGACGCAATCAACGTAAAAAATAACGTAAACAACTGTGAAATTTCAAAAATCTGGTTCGGCTCGTTACGCCGATACTCTTCTTCTTTTCGGCCCTTTGAAGCGAGGTCCCGGGTACCCCCGGCCGGGACTATTTTGGAAGTTCTACAGCGCATTCTGAGGTCTGCAGAATAGATTTTTTTGTTAACGGAATAGTTTTAATCTACAGTATAGATGTAACCAGACCACATCTACCGCCCATGGTATAACAAAATATAACTGATTAACCCTTATGGACGAAATGCCTGGAGTGGGCGGGTGATTTGCCCGAGTGGGCGGGTTTATGCTCACCAAGTTACATGTAATAAGTTACTCTGCGTGGGCGGCGCCATGGGGGGAGCTGTGCCCTTGCCCTTGGTTCTCTCAGTTGCCCCCCCAGGAAAAAACTGATGGTGATAGCGTTCTCTCTGGTAACCACTAACCATGCACATAGGGCCTACCAAAGTGTTACTTATTAAACCTCACTTTTGCAAGACATCACAGATATTTGCAATTTTTTGCGTTTCCAAATATTACAAAACAGGCAAATTTGCAGATTTCATCGAACATAAAATTCCATAAGTTAAGTGCTTCAGCTTCAGAGAAAATTCGCCCCCACCCCCCTGATCCACAGACCAAAGGCTCTGTCCCTGGATGGTAGACCCGGCTATTTCTTTTTGACGCATACAACAATTGAATAAAGTCAACATCTGGCCCACACAAAAAATATTGACCGCTGTGCCCAGGCCCTTGCCCCATGTTGCCCCCAGTTTAAGATTCTTAGCGCCGCCCATGTCACGATGTGGCTGTGTCGCCAGTACTGCTAACAACAGTGCAAATAAACGATGATGACTATCAAACCGGGCATGTACTGTGATGGTGGAAACGCAGCTGCAGAATATGACGAATGTCGACACAACTCATCATCATTGTCACGATCACAGTCGAGCGACGTGAACAGCGGTCGCTGATGATCCACCGGTCGACGATGTCTTCGCTTCATGTGTCCTTCCAACATCAGGCAGGGATGCAAAACAGATATTCTAATTCATTAGATATTCTAATTCATTATTAACTACAATAATTTTTTAACTATTAGGTGTTAGGACAGACGTTGTGTCAGTGAAAACAGGTTTTTTAAAAAAAAAATGACTGCATTGACGTCATTTAGAGGGTTAGGGAACAGATGCAAAGCAGATACCCGGTATTCGGGTTTCTTTTAATGTGTGTTCAGAGCGACAGAAATGAAAATGTACTCAAATGCGCTGCCTAATTTCCGATCGGTTCATTTCGTTTTCTTTCAGTTCAGTCCGTTGCTTGATGCGTTCCTTTACTGCGCAGTTAAATTTTACTGGTGCCGGTGTCCGGCTACAGTTATGGGTCCTTCAATCTTTTCCTCCTCATCTCAACCTTCCTTTACTATACATTTCCGCCTTCCTTCATGTTGCTTCCCGTTCAGTCTTAGCCTACGACCCAACAAAAAATTCACTTCTTGAAACCCATCGTAGCCCATAATATCTCCAAAATAATTATCAGTAAAGAGAAAGAAAAAGCAGCATAAGTCAGTGGTATTAGGCCTATTCAACTTTAGTTACTTACTCTACGCTGCTCGTCAACTAGTTTTGGTTTCAGTCAAGTCAGTTTCTCAATTTTGCAAAGAAACTGAGAACAAGAAAGTGAAAGAGCCCTATCTTGAAAGCTTTTCATCTCATATTGCACACTGAGCATCATAAAATTAACGAAATCGTGAGTTAAAAAGTGAAAGACAAAAGTTTGAAATCTTTTGACAAGACAAAATTATTCCTTAATTTCTGCCAAAAACAAGAAATTTTTTGACGCAAATTTAGTATTTTCAAACCAAAAAAATTTCCGACAGTCTAAAACCCTTAAATTTAGGGGAAAAAAGAAAAAGCAATTGTTTTCCTGACCCTACCACGACGACACTGTTATAACTCAAAATATCAGTTTAGCCTACTCCTGTGCTTTCGCAGTTCAATCTTTCTTCGTCTTCGTTCTTCTCTCTGTTCTTTGTTAGCCACGCGACGAAGCAGACTCTCAAATGATCTGTCGTTCTCACTGTTAAATTAACATTAGAGCACATCACTAACAGCACATCACCAATGCGTTAAAATTTAAACAATTTTGTACGACTGCAACCGATTAAAAAATTGTAATCGTTTATTTTCCAATAATAAATTGAAATAAATCTATTAATTTCATGTAATTTCTGTAGTCAAAAAAACCACGAAAACTGCAGAACTCAACAATTGGTTACTGTAAACTGAAGCAAAATCGAAAACGTACAAAGTCTTAAGTGCAGACATTTACAGTAACAGTACAAGTAATAAATGTACAAAACATCAGGTTATACGCTTGTTAACGGCGACACGCAATGACTGACACTTCGAAAACAGCAAAAATCATAAAAAGTTGATATTATTCAACAGCACGTTGAAAGTTAGGTGATGTGATGGTGAGTAATATCACCTATTTATGATTTTAGCTGTTTTCGATGTGTCAGTCGAATAGTCATTAAAAACAGCCTAATTTGTCTGCAGCCCTACAATGCTAGCATTAGTAATTCGGTTGACTCAACACTTGACTGCAACAGTTGTAGGTACTTTCTTAACGAACAGGGCACAAACGTAGGCCTACAACTCAAACTCACGAACTGAACATAGCGAACATTGTAACCAGACCTGCTGGACTGAGTTGTAGGCGGCAAGTCATCATAGTCACAGATGCATTCCTCATCAGTCTGTTTATCATCATAGCTGATGTTATCAGCCACGTTATCAACATCACCAGCGTCATCATCATCATCATCGCAGGTCCTACACACCATTTGTTAAAAAATCAGAACAATTTTACATGTAAACTAGGTGGGCAAAAGTCCACAGACTCTGCAAATCGCCCACCCACTACAGGCATTTTGCAGAGAGCGATTGGCCAAGGGACTTCGGAGATTCAGTGGGGAGAAAAAAATAAAAACTGTTCCGGGCGGCCTAATTCTTTTTCCATATAATTAACTGACCAAATTTACTGCAGTTTAAACAATATGCTATACGAGGGGCGGTCAAAAAATTTTAAACCTCAATATATTAGACCAAAATTTTTGTTATTGTTCATATATCAGTAAAACAATCTTTTCTTGTGTACTCGTGGGCGTGTTTGGGATGTGACATCACTGTAATTTATGACGTCACAGATCTATAAACCGAAACGATTTGAAGTGCTAGCGCAAAGAGTGGATAATCAGATTCGCTGTTGCATAACAATTTTCTAGTCTGTAGTTGGATTTACCAAAACGGAGCCCCGTGGCAAATAAGAGCATTTGAGTCAATATCAGTAAAAGGTACCTTTTTGTGTATTCATGAGCGCAAGTTGTGGAAGTGACGTCATTGTAATTATGAATTTTCAATCATAATAAACTAGCTTTGCTGCACGTTCATCTGTTTTATGGAGTAGCAGGGGCGTAGCCAGGGTCTGCATGTAGAAAGGGGGGAGGGGTAATGGGTGTGGGGAGGGGTCCTCCTTTCCACCAGAGAAGGGTCTGGGAAAAGGGCACAGAATTCCTGTGCGTGCTAAAGTGAAGTGTTTTGTTGCATTTGTGGCAACATTTTCAGTAACTGATAATACTCCTGGGAGGGGGCACGTGCTGTGGCTACGCCAGTGTGCAGTAGGCCTAAACTTCACGGTAATTATTTTAATTTGTCGACTCACGCTGCTGTATGTGTGACGTCCTGTGGCACAGCTATAGACGTTGTAGACGTTGTTGATTGTGGAAGTTCAGTTCTGGTGCTGCCGACACTGCTTGACCATGATGATGATGATGATGATGATGAAGACGTCGTGCTCGTTGTCATGGTAACGGTCTCCTGGTTCACATCAACGCTGGTAGAATGTCTTGTTGACTGCGTAGGTCGCGACTCGGCAAGGTGCTGGCGCAACCGCTACAATTATAGCACTGAAATACAGCCACAATAGCGCGTACTGACCTTCAATGTAATGCTCAGTCAATGATTTTCATCTCATCTGAATGTTCATTTCCTAAACCTATCTCTCACCGTTTCTGAGATATGGCAAGTTCTCTGTTGAAAACGCACATTTTTCTACCCCTTTCCCCCTATTCAAACCTAAATTAACAAGAAATTTGAGCAAAGCTCACGAGACGCGCGAAAGCCTATAGCATTTCCAGTTCAGTAGTTATAGTTTCGAAAATCGCATATCACTTGGACTCGGCCCATCGGGACCATAATACACATCGGCCA
>Ga0209367_1014182_pt1 | contig 10140 bp, 5 predicted proteins | sample WorMetLIZISLAND2_FD_187412 | JGI IMG/M metagenome (GOLD analysis project Ga0209367, IMG submission 187412) | Marine gutless worms symbiont microbial communities from Max Planck institute for Marine Microbiology, Germany - Olavius geniculatus... ...
AGACTGGGCTATACCCACACAGTTTAGTGTCATACAGACCATTCACTGCAATGTTGGTCTGAAGTGTTTTATTTTCAATTTTACCAAAATGTTTGTTTGTTATTATCGTTCTGTATACATATTTCGTTGATATTTCACAAGGTAGTGTAAAAACAAATTTACGGTAGGGTGGAATCTATAATAATTACATTATCGCAAATTGTTTGCTCAGTGTGCCAGTGAAAAAATTTTGAAAATCGGTCAATAATTGGCAAAGATAGGCATATGGACAAAATTGAAGTGGCACGTTTTTTTGGCCCACCCTGTAGTATACAGTAATAATCAAACAACGTTGTTAATACCGTAATAATATTGTATTATGTTGATATTAGTAGTATTGCAAATTCTTTTTGACGCGTTACAGCTATGTTGGCTAAACGGTGCAAGATAGAGCCTATTGCTATTGATCACTAATAGAAAGTTGCATATGGGCTTTCAAATGACATGAAAATTATTGACCTTGCATGACCTTAAAAAGTCATAACGCACTATGTTACGTTGATTGTGTGGTATTGTGGCTAAACAGTAAGTCGTAGAAAATTGGCGACAATACCTTCAAATAGAGCGCTGGCGTCCCAGGCTGTCAATAGTAACAATGTCTCGATCTGCAGCGGTTTGGCCGCAATTTTCAATAAAAAGTTTTAGGCTATAGGTGGCCGTATCTTGGAAACTGTGACAGATAAAGCCAAGGTTACTATTAATACAGAAAATCGCATACCAGTACACCCTTTTAGATGAAATAAAATCATCAACCTTAGATGACTTTGAAGGTTAGTACTGCAACAGGAACAGTATAGGCTATAGCGCGTTTTCCCTCACGACAGCGCCTATGTATTTTAGGACGTTATGACGCTATGGAAATTGTATTATTAATTTATTATTATATTGATATTTTGGCCAAATTATTGCAAGTTATTGCAAATGACAACCGCCATTTATGCTATAATGATGACCTAATGTAGACGTAGTCAACCGACGTGGACGTGCTCAATATTGATTAAAAATAATTGTCTGTCTTACCAGTTTGTTGCCGTTGCTATCAGACACATTGTGCCAAGTTACAAGAAGAAGCCATTGCGCCTTGAAATCACATAATCCCGTGCGCCACAAAGCTTGCTGAACCATCTCACTGGCCCTCGTCAACAGCGAGACGTCTGTTAGAACAATCAATGACAGCAACAACAACATTTTAGCCGACCGTAGGCCCTACTTAAGTAACGATCGAGCTATTGGTACGAGTTGTCGTCCGTCTATCGTCCGTCTGTCTGTCTGTCCGACTGTAACGGATGCATTGTGGCTAAGCTGTAGGTCGTAGAAGAAAACTTTTTACACGAATAATTAGCCATTCATCTTAAATTCGGGCATGCAAAATTTCGACCGTATGAGCAAGGGGAACATTTTCAAATTGGAAACTGAACAAAGGGGAGGGGGTTAAAATTTAACAGAAAACTGACCATATCTCGGAAACGGTGAGAGATACGGCAAAGGTTACAATTAATCACTAATAGGTGTGGCATACGTCCTTTGGCATGAAATGAAAATTATCGACCTTGGATACCCTTGAAGGTTACTGACAACCAGTACGGTCGGCTATCCTAGCGACAGGTAGGCTTCTTGTAAAAAACGTTTTGTCTGTGCATGCATAGATTAACGACAACAAAATTTACATATATGCAAAACCTGAAAAAACGTTAGGGCCAAATACAACATGTAACAAGCATTATGTTCTAAAATATGTTTATTTAAACTCAAGCTAAAATTTTTTTGGCAAAATCCTACCCGAAATAGTTGTTCGGTAATAGACACGTCCTCTGTTGTAGGTGTTGAACTGATACCAGTTGACGGCTACGAAAGGTGGTCCACGGCCTCGTGGAATTGATCCATTGCCTGATGCTATCGGCGATCCAAACGACACCAATCCATGCGTGCAAACCTGTTTTATGTTAACACTTAACAGTAAGTTTTATCTCAAAAACATTATGTAAGCTTACTTCACCGAACACTGTCAAGATTTACTGCCTTTACGTTATTTGTAAAATTCAAGTTACACGAATAGGCTACCACTCAGGTATAAAGCAAAACACAACAAGCCCGTCTTTACATTTTCTTACCTACGCTACACCATGAGACGGTATTTTCGTGGGATTCACGCACGAAGCAAACCTGTGTGAAAACAGTTGAAAATCCTTGATGCAAAAGATATGTAAAACAAGTAGCCTAAGTTTTCAATCTGGAGTGAAAGGGTAGAGAATATACGAAGTGAAGAAATAGGTAACTAGAAAGCGCTCGTAAGAGTGCATATCTCCGCCAAGCGAAGTATGCACAGACAGACAGACAGATAGACAGACGGACACACAGACACACACACACGGACACACACACGGACAGAACGACCATAATAATCATAATCTCCTCCAATTCACTTTGTTTCATTGGCGGAGATAACAATAGACAAAAACAACTTCCAGAACATAGTTTCTCTCGAACACGTGTTTAACATCACCCTAACGCCTTTTACAAAACATCTATCTCCGAAGCAGGAGTAGGTCGGGCTGGGTAGAAAATTTTCGAGTGTATAGGTATAGGTTACTGCGTGCTGACCGATCCTCGCGTGCACCTTATGCTGTGACCACAGTCCTGGGCTGTTTACCGTATCAAGTAAGTATTATACCCCGTTTACACGAGAATGCATACTTAAAGCACACATGAAGCACACTTCAAGCAATGTTAGAGCAAACTTGAAACAAACTTAGAGCACACATACGTCTTAGAGCTGGCTTGATAACGGTGTATATTGCAAACATTCACAAAGCATACATGAAGCACACGTAGAGCTCTACGTGTGCTTCATGTATGCTTTATGTATATTTCCTCGTGTAAAAAAGGTATAAAAGAGAACGGCCAGTCAAAACGGGAGTTCAAGGCAGTGGCACTCGATCGCTGCGATCGTCAGACGTTCTGTCTCTCAATGCCGTTCAGACGGACTGCCATCGTCGAACGATCCTCAGGCTGTGCTGCACCTACAACATGAAACTATCTGCCTCCTTCTGTCGTCAACTGTGGCACTCTCAGTCTCTGTATTCGAATGTAGTCAATACTGCTTTTAGCTTGTGGGCCTGTTCTTCTATTTACTATGATATTAAGCGAAATCGCTTTTATTGTGCAAGCATTTTGCCTATTTCTACGACGTATAGGCCTATATATTCCTCTGTAGCGTGGTCTGTTGTCTGTTTGTCAAAATTTCCCTACTCAAACCGTTCGACGGACTGAGATGGCGTTTGACAGGTCCAGTGGGATCCAGTTACATATTGTGTCAAACGGAGTCCCTGATTCCCAGGGGAAAGGGGATTTTGTGGGTCAAACCCCCAGCTAAATTAAAGCATACAATTGCTTCCAACTTACGAAACAACATGATTCATGATTCATCAGGTGACAACATCGATCCAAAATTTTGCCTTTTACCAAATTAATTTGTCTCAAAACCACACATTTTCCAAAGACATTGACAAATTCCGCACAAAATAATTATATAGTAGAGGCGCAATGCTTCCCGCAAATATGCCTCTGGATGTATCAGGATGTATCAATCAATCAATGTACAATGGCTCTGTGCAGCTTTCACGTCGATATCTCCAGCATAACCGGAATCGGAACTATTAGGCCTACTGTTTAGAAAACTTCTAAACGATAACAGTTCCGAATCTGGTAAGCCACAGACCGCTGTCAGTGTTCATATAGGGTCTGTTCCCATCACTTTCAATCGCGGAAGTATCGACAATCTGTAAGCTTACAGCTGTTTCGCAGCGGATGTTCAAAACGCCGAAGATAACGCCTATGGGGTAAGCACATTAGAAGTTAATTTAACAATATGCGCTATAAAAATTAACATTTTACTTACTTACTTACTTAATGTATGGACGCGATTTTACGGTTTAACCCAATATTATGTTAAACACGGACGGCCATCACAAATCAAACTACAAATTTGAAGCAGAGCCCAACGTGAGTCCGCCCGGCGCCGTAAGTCCACTTTGGGGATGATTTAAGGTGTTGAAATTCCCTCTGTAGCAAAGTTACGTGGCCGGAACAAGAATGCATTGCATACGCAGAACGCGCATTGTCGACTTAGGGTGGGTCAGCATCCGCGCCTATAATTTTTTTTTGTCAGTGGACCAAAGTTTACCAATTTTTTGCCGAACCCAGTAGGGATTGCTGTCGATCAAGTTTGTTTCCGATTTTCGAGAACTTGGTGAGTTAATAGAATATTCGCGGTCAAAGTTGAAAGTTGCCAAAAATTGCACCAAATTTGCAATTTTCCTACATTTTTTGCTTTTCGAAATTTTTGGGGTTTGGGCCCCCGAAAGTGATCATGCCCACCTTACGGCACGTCATGTGACAAACTTTCATGGTCTCAATCCCTTTACCCTTAAAGTTATAAGCGCGGATTCGCTGAATTTTAAGCAGATTTTCGACCCCCTTAAAAATAATCGTTAGATGGAGTGACAGACTATCGTACTTCAAGTATGGCTGGCAAGAGTTTGTCATTATCTAACGCGTGTAAAAATTTTAAGGCGCAGCACCCCCTATGGGCCAAATTATGGTCATCCGAAAAAGTCCATTTAGGTGGGCATGATTATACATATGAATCTAAGTTGTTAGTGAATCAAAGTTCACTAAACGTTTTTCTCCGAACGCGGAAGATATCGCGGTAGATCAAGTATTTGTCCGATTTTGAATATTTTCATCCTTTCCGAAGATATTCGCAGTCAAAGTTTAAAGTCTTCTGAAATCGCGCTAAATTTTGCATGTTTAGGTCCCTAAAAATTTTTGGGAGGGGGACCCCCAAAATTTTGGACAAAGAATATAAAATTTTGCACGTTTTGACCCCAAATTTTTTTGAAAAATGTTTTATCAAATTTTGGACAAGGATTTTAAAATTCGGCTTACCTCTGATCATCGCGTGAAATTTCACGCCGATCAGCCGACAGAGCTCAAAGATCTCGCGTTGAAAAGAAAAATAAAAAATATCTGCGGTAAAACGTAAGCCCGCTTCGGAAACTACCGTTACAGAGCGCAGGCCCGTCGAGAGGGTGGGGTAGGGGGGTTAGCTATCCCAGGCCCCGCGACGTTTGGGGGGGCCCACCGTCGACCAGAAATATAAAGTAGACTATGCCAGAATGTAGGATTTTGAAAAAAAATTCAAAAAATTTTTCCCAGAGGGGCCCCGTAAAATGTTTGAGGGAGCCGCGAGAATGTTTTCCCGGGCCCCGCTGTGGCTCTCGACGGGTCTGACAGAGCGGACGAAAAAGATTAAATTTCTAGTCTTATGCTTGATGATAATGGTTAGCAACTTTTCGTACCATATTGTACGAACACAAAGAGAACTTTAACACAAAGACTTATTGAAACAAGAAGAGCCCAGCTAACTCAAAGGGGAACGCGCGACAGCGATGCGTGTGTGAAGACCCTATGCGAACGAAATCTAAGTTCACAACGATGTTTCATTTAGACTCGACAGCGGATGACGCCTAGCGCCATATCCAGTGCATGAATTTCAGTATTGCGCGCCACATCCAATGCATGAATTCCACTATTGGCTGAAAATCGCAATTTTTTTCTATTCTCTCTCATTTAGCGACCTCGATCGGGGTGACCTTTTTCGAATTGATGGAAAAGCTTTACTGATCCTGATTCCTGAAACTAGAGTCATCCAGGTAGCCGATGGTAAAGATTTGATGATCCTAGCTTGCACCGTTTTTGACTGATCCACCCGTATGACAGACGGACGGACGCACAGACAGACGGACAGATAAACAGAATTGCCATGGCTAAGACGCGCTACAGCATGTACCTGCTGTAGTCTGTACAAACCGCATACAGTTCTAAACAGTTAGCGCTTTGTATAAGTTAAATCAATCACTTAAGCTCCATGATGATGTCGCCGTACCAAAACAACAACAAATATGTATCATATAGTAGATTATTATATCTTTGGCATAGGCAGCTAGACATTACGATCTGAAAGATTTTGGAGCTCGGAAGTCAAGACGCGTCCAGAAAGCGGGAATGGGTTTTAGGCCATTAAAGTCCAATGAGCTAGTGAACTTTAAAGCCAAGGCCGCTAAGTAGGCCCTAAGTAAGTAAGTAATTGAAGTATAAAAGTTTTATGCTGCCCACAAAAAGGCAGCTCAATGTTATTCAAACTTTAATAAACCATAAAACGTTCGGACAAACAGGTGCTCCAAGAGTAACGATCCAAGCAGGAAAAAGTCAACATATCCTAGTTTCAGTGTTACTTTTAAACCATAATGAATTAAAGGCTAAGGCATCGAGGCCAAGGCCATGGTTAATTTTTTTGTCTTCGAGGACCCTATCCCTGCCAAAAAGTATAGAAAGCAAAAATTATTTCTGAAAATGTGGAAATACTGCCATAACTTCCCAGCTCTACACAAGATACGAAATGTGTTTCTTTCTGTTCGATGTTACGCCTTTGTGACTTACGTAGAGGGATGTTTGGTTGAAAATCTCGTACGGAATGCTGATTGGCCCATCACAATTAGTACCGACGCGGACAACGCTGTCGCCTACATCAGTTCCAAACCGTAGCATTGAACCGTCCCTGTACAAACTCTCACAGCTATCATAACACAGCCAAAGCAACATCACAGTCTGCAATGACCGATATGACAGCAGTTTTACCACTAGTGACTCCATGTTTTGCTAAAAAATCGTACAGAGTTTGTGAGTTTCAAGCCAGCGCAGACACTGTTAACAAACAAGGAAACCGCTCTATTTATACGCGCCTGTCGCGCTAAGCTTAGTTCCCGGCATAGTGGTAGGCTGTTATGAAAATGCTGTTGATTAAGGGCCATCAGTAATCAGTAATCAGTAATGTAGATAAAGGATGCAGGCATTAAAAGTCCCTTTATATTCGTATCACGATATAATAAATTATATTAATAATCTAATCACTTTTTTCGATCTATCTCCGGTTCCGGCTAATTCAGCGGTGGGTCCAATCATATACGTAACTTCTTGTTGTGGCCGAAATCTATCAAGCCGCACTTTAAATAAATCAATAGACTGTACATCAACTACCCAATTAGGTAATCTATTTCATACTGCGTTGCGCTGATTTCTATGACACATGAAATGATATAGTCAAGAAAAGTTTCAAAATTTCAAACAATCTCGACATGTCGATTGGCACTTCATGCAGTGACACTTTAAATATTGTAGTAATTTTTGCCCAACCGCTGAATGAGCTCTTAGTGAAGGCCGAGCTATTGGCATGAGTTGTCATTCGTCTGTGTGTCCGTCTGTCCGTCCGTCTGTCACGGATGTTTTGTGGTTAAACGGTGCAAGATACGGCCTAGATTGCTATTGATCACTAATAGAAAGTCGCATACTGGCTTTCAAATGACGTGTAAGTCATTGACCTTGAATGACCTTGAAAGGTAATAACGCACTATGGCAAGCCAATCATGCGGTATTGTGGGTGAACGGTAAGTCGTAAAGGGTCGGCGATGGTACCATGGAATAAGGCGGTGAACGTTTTACAGGCTGTCAATAGTAATTCCCGATGTTGCACGCCAAAAAAGTGTTAAAATCAACCACTGCTCCACCGAACTAATAAAAAATAAAAGTGGCACGTTTTTTATCACCCGCAGTGTAGTAAATTTACGTATTGGGTTAATTTTTTAACGCGCGTTAATTCTTAAACGAGTTAACGCCCACATTTTGAAAAAAATACAGCGAGCTCTCGCAGTGGTCAGTGGTCAGGAGTCTCCATACTGTTTGACCATAGGTTTAAACCTATTGCGAAGAAGAATATATCGAACCCTGCAGTGCGTCAAACGAGTCAACAAGTCAATAGGCCAGGTTAGGCTACTCACAATCAGAAGAATACAATTGCGTTTCATGGAAAGAACGAAATGGCCCAAAAATCTGGCATAGGAACGATTAAATCACCAACTATACGTGTTCACGGACATGGAGTTTAAATTTATTGATCATATGTTCCTTTTAACATCATACAATATTGCGGTTTGGCACCTGATTTGGTTTGACACGGATTGCGTTCCTGCATATAGTTTACTTACTTATAGAGCAGGTGCGCTAGCATGCTAGCCAATCAGACGTCGTTTGCGGAAAGCGTCATGGTGACGTTGTAAACAACTGCGTGCCAGTGTATACAGCCGTTTAATGTGCTGCAGGTGTAAAATTGAGCCTGTCGTAGAAACATTAACGCGTACAGTAGACCTATATCGAGACAAAGCGTAGGCCTAAATGGATCAAGGTGGAACGTCAAGTTTACTGTCAGCTAGTAGACGGCCGATGTCTGCTGGGTCCCGGACTGGAATATCGTCGACTACAACTCGACCTGGTGTCCGACATGCATCAGCTGTGCCGGCACAGAAAACACCTTACTCGACGGATTCGTCTGTGAAAACAACGGACGAACTGTCTGCCTTTAAAGTAAGCTTTCGTGTAAGATATCTTACGATAATTTTATAGCAGGTTTGCGTTAAATATTGCGCTGCATTGAAAGGTCCAGTTGCCTTACATCCAAAACGGCTAAACGTTCTGATGCGTCCCAGGGGCGTATGGGCGATCGGCAAAATGCTTAAAACTGGAGTGGGAGAAAATGCCTAGTGGCCGGTCAGCGAAGTAGTGAATTTATCCATGCAAGATGTTACATGGCTTAGTGGACAAGAAAGCTACGTGTGTTGATCCCATTTTTTGCTATTCTCAGTACAGCTGGTCTGGAGTCTTCAACTTGATGAAGTTTGACCATACATCGATAAAGAAAAAATTCTATAGAATCCCCTTGCAGTGAATTCCAGCAGAGCATGACGAGTACAGTAGGGTGCCAATAAAAAGCATGGCAAAAAATGAAAACAGTTTTTTTTCCAAGTCTTACCCCCTATATTTGTTACTTTTGCTACAAGGGTCTGGCAAATGATTTTTGTTTTAATTTAATTTGTTATTTAAAGGTTGCTCAAAAAAGCTTAATTGTATGTATTGGCACAATAGCAAATATAAAATTATGTTAAATTAAGAAACTAATAATGGCCTCCTTCTGGTTTATTTGCAGAATACAACCTGTTTTATCTATCTATTGAGAATGTATTTATTTTTAGAAAGTAGAATAGTAGCTATTCCTTGTGGCACTGGTGAAGCACAGGTGGCAGTGCACACATGGATGCCAAGTTATTATACTGTCGATGTGAGTAATAATTCTTCTTTACCCTTCCCATTTATTTTTTTCTCTCCTGCTATTTCCTTTTTTTTCTCTCTCTCCTTTTTATCTTTTTTATTTTACTCCCTTTTTGCTTAGAGGTAGGAGCCCTTAAATCCAGCTAGGAAGTGTCGAGTAGCACTGTGAGCTTTCTCAATGGAATCTGGCATGGAGCCCCTAGCCGATCAAAGTTAGTGCATTTTAGCCATAAAATATGACATCTGGCGACAACAGTTATGATTAGTTTGCTAGAATCACCTGACCAAACTTAGTGCAGCCTAAACAATAAAGGCAACTTGGGACCAAAACGGGACACATTTATCGTCATCGAGTGGCAATTGACTATATGGGGTGACGAGGTTAAATTGCAAGTGTCACTTAATGCAGGTGACTAAAGGCTTGTGCACGGTGCATAGAAACTTAGAAAGCTGCAGTTTGATAGAACAAGTTAATCTCTGGCATTTCGTAACCTAGATAGGCAGCGGTGGGCAGCGATAGTAACAATGGCGTCAGACACCAACGGGCATTGAGCCCACGGTTGTCGATGATGATGATGATGATTTCGTAACCACTGACATAGGAAGCAACGCAGAAGCATGTGTTTTGCTAGAGCAAAAAGTTACAAAGCAGTTGGTGCAGACTTGTAACAAGTCCAGCAACAGCCAAGTCCAAGTCCAAGTCCCCTATCCTCAAGTCCAAGTCCAAGTCCACCTTAAACGGGCAAGTCGAAGTTCGAGTCCAAGTCCTCTTCAAAAAAGGCAAGTCCAAGTCCAAGTCCAGTAGGAAAAAACGAACCTGCAAGCAGTTTTATCCCATTCCAATATTATTTCTCTTGCTGTTATTGAGTAAAACACTTTATT
>Ga0209367_1014184_pt1 | contig 10138 bp, 3 predicted proteins | sample WorMetLIZISLAND2_FD_187412 | JGI IMG/M metagenome (GOLD analysis project Ga0209367, IMG submission 187412) | Marine gutless worms symbiont microbial communities from Max Planck institute for Marine Microbiology, Germany - Olavius geniculatus... ...
TTCTGTCCACTACGAACAAAGTTATAAGCGTTAATGTTGACCTACCCTAAGTCGACAAAGCGCGTTCGGCGTATACCAATGCATTTGAGTTCGGGCCACGTGACTTTGATGCCGGGGAAATTCTCCCCCTCTTTACCCCTCCCCTTTCAATTTCCCCCAATCGGACTTAGGGCGCCGGGCGGACTCACGTTGGGTTTTGCGCCAAATTTCTAGTTGTCAATATCATCCAAAGTTTTAAATCGAACACTGTAAACTGCATGTTTTTTTCTTCAGGTCTTGCTATCGTTTCCTACCGCATGTAATTGTGGAATTGCAGCTGGCGTATAGAAGTAAACGTGATTCCAAAGTAACTGCTGCAATGCTGTACTGTAAACTTGTCATAATGATATTTGTCTGCAGTTGAAATAACTAATTGTGTCCACCAATATCATAATTGTTTATAGTCTTGACGTGTCCACTGTTGTTTAGTATTACAGTATTACGTGACTGTTCGTTCTTGAACCGTAATTAGTGGCCTTGTTTTGCGGACTGTCCAAGTCCATTTTCGTGCATGACTTTTTCATGACTTTTTGACGACTAACATCTATTCTTTCATGACTTATTGCGACCCTTGGAAATTCTGACCAGTTGCCATCATCGTCATAAGTTGAACATTGATAATAATATTTTTTTTACAAAATTTATGATTTCAAGAATTTTTACTGATTTTAAAAGTTCCGGTTACTAGGTATGTGGAACAACAAATTTTAACTAATTTTTAAAATGTGGACAAGTTTGCAGATTTATTCGAAATGGTAATTAGCCACGAATTCCGAATTTATCATCATTTTCATATCATTATCGTCATCATTATCATTGTCATTTTACATAAGTCGTTTCCTCGTTTCTCAGTAGCCTTAATCTGAGACCAGTGATGTGTAATCTTCTAGGTAATTCGAAGTTCAAGCCGTGGACCACCAATGTACAATAGTGCCAGCCGCTAAGTCATTATTGCGAAGTTTGTAATAATTATAGCAAAACCGCGTCCTATATATAAGCGCGGCTGGAAAATCAGCGTGTGTGTTCGTTACTATTCGACGCCACTTTTTTGAAAGCAGTGATAATGGTGCCGTTTTTCCAAAATAACGGAAAACAACAGTACTGAACTGTAAGTTGTAGATGCTTTCCACAAGATTTCATGTGCGTCTAATAACAGAATCGGTAAAATCAGTTTCACTGAAAGGTTTATATTCATTGTCCATTTTTGTGGGTCCCCCTACATTCGCCCTTATGGGTAGTCCAGCCACGCCAACAACGCCAGAACGGTCTGTGTTTTTAAACGTCGTTTATGCGCGTTTTTATTATAATATAATTATGTATTTTATTCACTCATTCAGCGTTATAGGTATTTATTCATTGTGTGAACTGGTGTGAAGCGTTGATGATATATTGACATCGTGTGTGTTGCGTACGTACGAATTATTCATTGCTGCCCGCGGATTGTCAGTCAGCGTCATTAAAGGCGTTTATACAGAGCGACGTAACTGAAATGAACTGACACGGTTTAGTTTTTTACGCGCGAAAGCAGCTATACTGCTTTCAGCGCGTCTTAGCCTTCGCAGTTCTGTCCGTCTGTCTGTACGTCTGTCACACGGGTGGATCAGTCAAAAACGGTGCAAGCTAGAATCACCAAATCTTCACTGTCGGCTGCCTGGAAGACTCCAGTTTCAGGAACCTTAAAGCTTTTCCATAAATTCGAAAGGGGTCACCTTGAACGAGGGCGCTAAATGAGAGAGGGTGTACAAAATTTGTGATTTTTGGCCAATTAGTCGCTGTATCTCAGTAACGGTGCGAAATAGGGCCTAGGTTACTATTAATCACTAATAGGAAGTCGTACACTGGCTCTCGATTGGCGCCGAATTCAATGACTTTGAATGACCTTGAACGCCAAAATTGGGGGTTTTATGGATTTTTTGGTGATTTCAGGCTGCGACACAAGTCTATATCATTCACAAGGTGGCGCCACGGAATTGTCGTTATGCGATCCAGATAAAGAATTTGGTATTTGTATATTAACTTAGCGTGAACACCCCAATTTTCAGCTAAACTACTGAACCGGAACTGCTATAGGCTTTGGCGCGTCTCGTGAGCATTAGCTCAAATTTCTTGTTCTGTCCAGCTGACCAGTGTGCAAGCAGGAATGCATTATAGTAGGCATCATCTAACGGCATTGGTGGCCTACGTGGCTACGCTCACGTACGCGCCAACCAATGACCAATGGTCTCGCCTTGCTTGACCATTGGTCAGTTAAGTTCAGTTCAGTTACGTCGCTCTGTATGAGCTTTGACGCACGCGCCTTAAAAGTACGTTAAGAAGTTATTTTATATGCAGTTATTATTTTATTACAGTCTATGGCCTACAATTTGTCCTATTCGCACATGCACCTATAATTGAGCCCGGTTTCAGCAAACCTCAGAAGATATTTTAACATATATTCATTTAGCTTATTTTCTATTTATTGCACAGAGACCGACCGAAAGCATTTTTTTTGTTTCTGACACCGAAAATATCGAGATGAACGGCTAATTATTGTACAATGTATTATTTCGGACGAAAAAAAAGCTTTCGCCCAGTTGTCCAGTTTCGTCCAATTGGTATTTCTCCGAAGAAAATATTACTGTCAATTCCTGTATCGTTTTTGCGGCCGAGTATGGAAAAACTTGTCTTCGGTCTGTCTCTTGTTTAGTATGATTTTTTTTATTTGATGAACGTTTATTAATTATTGTTTCTATCGTAGCCTTTAGCGTATTCGCTGACTGGTGCTTATACGCGCTGCCGACATAGACCAATAACATGTTAGTCCGTCTGTTAAGTCGATCTGTTTGCTCATATGGGGTTAGATTAGCTATATTATTATGTCTTGCCCCTCGGGCGTTATGTGGGCGCGTCCATTTACCAACAGGCCTCCGAAATGTCTCGAGGGAGGGTGAGCAAAAAGAAAATTTTTGACGGGAGACGAATTTTTTTATCTCAGTTTCAACGTTTTACCGTAGCCTATACGGCATAAGTGAAACAAATTTCGATAGGGAAGGAGCTTTTGGGGTTAGAAAAGTTTAACCTTCAGTGGTGGTTGCTTTTGCTGGCTTACAGATAAATGTCCCTGTCTTACCGAACCGTATTTTTACGGGGCCATGGACGCTTATCTGTATATTGTTCAGAGGAGATAGGCCAATATCTGTTCTGCGACACACGTTCTATGAGCTAGGAATATTTCTAATCTATTTTCTCACGTTTTATATATAGAAAAGTGTAACTTTTTATCAGTGACTTTTGTAGAAACGGCGTGAACTGTTTCGTCGATTTTTGTTTGTATGTTTCTTTGTATATCACTGAGAACTTGTATAAGGTGCACAGTACGTTTCATGTTTGTGCCGTTCGTTGTAATGTGAATATACAGGGTGCACCATTAAAGTGTATTGTACGTTCTCTATTGATTTCCCATGTCTTCTTTTTTGCAGTTTTGCAGTATCTAGTATAGGCCTATAGCAGAGCTTAGGCCAACGAAAATGATAAGGGAATAGGCATTATCAGTAGATCACATGCAGCGGGTTCCATTCCTATATACCTTTTCGGCGCAGCTTGCATCTAGTGAGAAATAGGGGAATGTTTTTAAGGGCGTGTATCACTCTTACCAAAATTCCCCCCTGGACAGGAAAAGGAGCCGGAAAGGGGGAGTTTCGATTCCAAATTTGGAAGGATAGAAGCCACTGGGAGTTCATGTCTCTAAAGCCAAAAATGTCCCACTGATAAAAAATTGGTATCGACTTTGCGAAGTAAGACATTGCAGTGAAGACGTTGCAAACTGGAGTCGAAACATTGAACTCTGCCCGTCGACAGTCGGCAAGATTTGGCGCGGAGGTCGGAGAAACATTACTAAGAGATTAGGCTATAACTTAGTAGTGATACAGAAAATATTATGAAATCCATTCTTCGGCAAACAGTGACAAAGTCATGTGCAGACTGTAGAATATACGCTGTACTGATTTTTATTGGATATGTGGCAACACGGAGTCGAATGTTACTGTTTAAGACTTTTGGGTTGCGGCTGTAAACCGTCGGGCATTTTTATGTACAAGCTGGGCACCAAAATGGGTGCCCAGTCACCCAAAATTGGGAAATTGCTGTCAGAAAATCGCATAATGTGCCCAAAATCTAGAGGCCCGACGCATCAGTACAACAAATTGTGATGTAGTTGTCGGCGTGCTCAATAGGCTACGTCATTCGTCCGCAATGTCGACTTGCACACGATAGGTTTACCGATGATCATATGATGTCAGATGCTGGTCGTGTCATGGCTCGAGATAATAGAGATTAACCCGCTCACAGTTTGCATCTAACCAATGAGACAAAAATATTATAATCTGCGCTTTATGGGACATCAGTGCATGTCGACACGCCATATATACTGACAGTGTCACAATGACATAATAGCAGGCTGTATATATACGGCAGCCGCATCGCAGTATGACGATGGTTATGCAAGCCGGGGGCGGGTTAATCTCGGGTATTCTGCACCAGCGTCTCAAGAGTGAGTGACCACAAGGGTTTCTGTACTTATACCTGGTGGGCGCAGCTTGCACCCGGTGAAAAATAGGAAACAGTTTTGTTAAAAGTGTATCGTGCGAGGTTGCTATAACCAGAAGCGCTGTTTTAGCTCAAAATGCACCACAAACCGCTTAGCGACTGGGCTGCGCTCGGACCCGCTGGGGGAGCTTACAGCGCTACCACAGACCCCATAGCTGAACTAAGTGTTGGGCTCCAGGCAAGGTGAGGAAAAAGATGACAGACGAAGGAAACAACAAAAGATCGAAGAGAGCAGAAGGAAGAGATAGTGAAAAAACGGAAGGTACAAAAATAGAGAAGCAAGTTAAAAAATAGGGCTGAAAAGAGGAAAAACCGGGAAATGGGGAGGAGAACTTGACTCGATTTTAATTCTTAGTTTGGGGGGAATAGCTAGAAGCCCTGTCACAGAAAACTTGCCTGGCCTTCAAGGACTCACGGTTACCCCTTTCCCGACTGCATTTATCAAAACTCGTCAAAATCTCAGAACCGAATCTTGGCATGGTTACTTTGCGTATTTTTCTACCTGCCAAAGAGCGAAGCTGCCCGTCCGTCCCATATGAACATGACGTCGTGTCATTAAGAGACGGTTGGCTGTGTTGAAGCCGCTGAAACTCCCGGAAATGAAAATACAGAATAATATAAAAATGACGTAACGATTTCGATCTGCAGTGCATGAAATTGCACGACAAAAACATATAGTATTAAAATAAATTAATATATAATAAAGTATGCATTTTAAAAAACATATAACACAAGTCAGAACAGCAATTAAATTAAGTTCATGTTAAGCGCGTCTTAGTTATGTATACTCGAGGCGTCTGTCAGACTGTTCGCGTTTATCCGTCTGTCTCACCATAATCAAAACGGCGACACGTCCTAGAATCCTGAAATCTTACTGTGGGCTGCCACTGCCACACAGGCTCCAGTTTTTCGGGACAAAATTTCGTGCCGCTGGGTATTTCCCTCGAACGAGGGCGTCAAATAGGAGTACCCCTAAAATTCATTATTTTTCCGCTATTGGCTCGTCTAGCGTGTAAAATAATGATTGCAGGTAGACACAGACTTGCTCGTCACTAGTGCTTTTCGGGGGTATTAACATCGATGACCTTGAACGACCATGAACTTTTGAAATACGGGGTTTCAGTGATTTTTTGCGATTTCAGGCTGCGGCGCATATTCCAAGAGTGAATTGCGACGATCAAGGCCTAGCTGAAGATAGACCAAAACACCTTGCGTAGGAAATTTTCAACGTTGCATACACGTAGATTCTAGTAGTTTAAATTTCGCCCCCCTAAGTTTAAGCAGTTTTCCGTACCGAGGCGTCAAATATGGGTACCTTTTCAAAATCTGCGATTTCAGCTTATAGCCTATTCATTAATTTAGTGTAAAAACTGTTGCAGATAGACAAAGATTTGCTGCTTACCATAACAAACATTGCTGACAGGCTTTTAAAATGTACCAACATTGATGACCTTGAAGACCTTGAAGTCTAGAAAGCGAGTTTTTAGTTATTTTTCGCGATTTTACAGGTTTCGACGCTTATTTCAACAGCGAATTGCACCGAAATTACTTAGAGGTAGACCAGAACAGCCCGCGTATGAAATTTGCAGTTGGTCGTGAATGTGGCGGCTCGTCTCGTACTGCAAATCCTGAAGTTCAGTCGTCTGATAGAGGCAATGCATACCTGGTAATGTAGGCCTTCTATGCTATCTGTACCGTACGCCAGCGGGTTAACTTAAAGCTGCGCTGCATTGTTCGTAAAGTTCTGTGTCGTCAGAACTGCACCAGCCTACCTACAAGAACTCACTGTTTTCGTATCAAGGAAGTTGTGCAGCGTATAGCGACTATACGTTTTGCTATCGATGGTGACCTCTGTGTCCCGCGTCTCAACGGACAGATTTGGCCGGCGAGCTTTTGCTGTGGCCGGCCCACGGCTGTGAAACCAGTTGCCGGCCACCACGCGAGCTCCAACACGCCGGACTGCTTTAAACGAGTATTGAAGACGTTTCTGCTATGAGTGAAGTTCAGCTGACAGGACGCACTTCTGAAGAACATTCTATAGGAGGGGACTACAGCAAAGTCTATTTATTAGGCCCCCTACATTCACAATCGCAGTAACATTAAATTAAGCACAAAAAAGGAAAGGAAAGGAAAGAAAAGGATAAGAAAGTGCCCTCAAGACAAATTATCGGATGGAGAGAGGAAGGACGTTGAGGAAGTTGAGGAAAGACGAAGGGGATCCCCTTCCCTATTCCGTGTAATCCGTACGATATGGTCTATAGACGCATTCGGCGCCTTGTCTTATAGGCCTATAGGCTAGTTTTCTTCAAATTTTAACGAAGTGGGTGTCCAATTTTTGCCAAAGATGTGACATTTCAGACCATCTGAATTAGCATTTGAACCGCACCGCGATTCGGGCCGCTGCGTAACAACCTGCGGACAAGTTTTTCACGTTGTAATTAACAACACTGACAGCGTGCGGAGGACACAGGTCACAGGTCTAACCATTATAATGGGCGAGGCAGGTGCAGATTCTCACGACAATTTTGCTCGGTGGTCTGATATCATAACTATACGCCAACAACGCTTCGTACGGAGGCGACGCCTTATGAATGGGCAGCGAGTCGCTCGTGACGCCAGATGGCGGCCGGCCTTGAATAATTTCGACCACACACCGGTCGGCGACAGGTAGGTCCTACTATATCGGCACACGCTAGAGATTGGCCGTATACCGATATCGAACTAAAGGTAGTGCATATAGCTCTTAATAGGAAACCCATGTCAGAGCTACGGAGCGTCACCTGCTATATGGGATCACACAATGTCACCGATAGCTGCCACCCGACACAGCTAAATGCACGCGCTACGCCTTAGCCATAGCCACACAGGCCGGTATAGGGGCCTACTCAATTTAAGCCTACCTGCCCCGGAGCAGTGTTTGAATTGCCGGGGGGTGGAGAGTTAAACCCCCAACTGTTTTCGCAACCCCCCCCCCTTAACACACTGTCAAATTAGGTCTATGTACTGGGGGTCAGCTTTGTACCTACTGGTTGGTGGCGTAGCTTATAGGGTGTTTACACTGCAGCAAACGTCCAGCACGTGTATTTTGAATACATTTGCTGGCAGTTTGCTGGATATTTGCTGGATCGCGTAAACACCCCATAAAGTATTTCTTTCACGGAGTAGACAGTAAAGATTTCGTGATAGCTTGCGTCGTTTTGATAGGATAACAGAGTGTGAGAGACGGACACACAGACGGACAGGCAACTCTGTCATAGCTAAGACAGAGCATCACAGTGACGGATCAAAAATTTTGGAATGGGAATGCGAGAGACGTCAAAGGCGTCGAGAGTCGAGACATAAACTGTAAGGTCAAGACGTCGTACCTAATAAATGTACAAAACATCAGTTTATAAACCTACACTTGTTATTTGTTAACGACGACATGCAATGACTGACACATTGAAAACAGCAAAAATCATAAAAAGGTGATATCACTCACCATCACATCGTCTAACTGTCAATGTGCTGTTGAGTAATATCACCTTTTTATGATTTTTGCTGCTTGTCTCCCATTAGCTGGAAGACTGTTTCACAGTACTGTTTTAGACCAGAACATGGGCGGCGCTAGGAATCTGAAGATGAGCGAGAGGGGCAAGGTGGGGCAAGGGTTAAGACACAGGGGGCAATAACTTTTTGCGCGCCAAATGTCGACGTTTATTCAGGTTTTGTGTGCATCAAAATGACGTGGCACGCCCAGGGGCAGAGCCCTTGGTTGGGAAGCCGGGGAGCGAAGCCCCTTAAACTGAAGCACTTTTAGCGTTTGGACGTTTGCTAAAAGCCGCAAGTTTGCCTGTTTTTTAATATTTGGAGACACAAAAAATGGCAGATGTCTGTGTTGTCATTCAAATATGACATAATTATTCACACCTTGGCATGTGTGTATGGTTCCATATGCAGACGGCACTGTAACACCATCAAGATTTCGCCTGGGAAGCAACGGGGGGGGCAAGGGCAAGGGTACAGAGGCAGCTGCCTCTCCCCTACCCCCATCTGGCGCCGCCCATGGATCAGAATTATTTTAATTACGACTTACAGCATGTCGCCATACAAAATCGAAATTGCATGTTACAAAATTAGTCACACACTCACACTGGCGGATATAAAGAAATAAAAAGATAGACGTAGGGGCTGTTTAGATCCCTCCCCAGACAATTTTTCAAAATTTTATTCAGAAAATAGCGCATATTGTACAACATTTTTCACTTGGTTATAAGATGCATCCAGTCATCAGCAGGAAGCGCCTCCCCTTTCAATCCACCACTGCACACTCATAGAACTGACACTAGGCTATAAAGTTGACTATATATAGGGGCAAGGCAACTCCTGTAATACTGGCATGCAGCAGTTTCAAACTTTCGATACGAATCGCGAGAAATTTAATTGGCAAATTTGGGAAATAACACATTTTTACAGATTGCTCACGAGCTTGCTCTATACAGAGTAGGCTACAGAACAGAATTTTGCAAAAAAACCTTTATCTCGTGAAATAATCTAGCAAATGATGCACCTGCTTCGATGAACAAAATATGATATCGCGATATTTCTTTTTTAATAATAATTCAAGCCGCGCATCTCTAGTTATAGGCGCGCTTCTCTATCACGACCGATCTTTACTCTACATTGATATGAGTATGTGAGTGGGCGTCTTGACAGGTGTTTTATTGGCTTAACTAAACGCTTCAGACGCGTAGAAAAACTAACAGCCCATGCAATCGGTGCGACAGACGGTCACAGACTGCGAATAGGCCGACTGTGGGCCTAAAATAGGCTCTCTTATTGTAACAATCGAACTATGCAGTTGTAGTAAAAACGTTGACAAGTATAGAAACAAGAAGCCCAGCTATCGCTAGGAAAAGCCGACCGCACCACCTACGTCCGAGGCCCAGCTTCCGATTTTCAGTCACGGAGAGAAAGCGATTTGTCAGAAGTGAGACAGTTCCATGCACTCTATGTTAACGGAACGCTGTCTCGATAGCTACAATAAACGCAAGTATAACATGCATCGCACGTAGTCATTCCGCCAAGCGAGATAAATAGCTACTGTTTCATGCACGTGGTCATCTCGCCAAGTTATGAACAAAGAAAATATTGGACACGTGTTTTGCAAATATTTCTCACAATGAAAACGCCTTGATCTGGAAGTAAGTAAAGTGTAAATTTATATAGCGCATACTCAAAAAAATCTCTAATGCGCTGAATACATTTTGTCATCAGTATTTTGCAAAAATGTATGTCTTCAGCTGACGTTTGAAAGTATCGAGACTCAGTTCTAGGTCACGAAGACTGTCTGGCAGCGAATTCCAAGTCGACGGGCCCGCCACAGAAAAGCGTCGACGACCGAAACTGTTCAATCGATAGCGCGGTACGACCAACTTCCGCTGAGTGGCAGAACGCAGATGTTGACGGCCAGTGACTTCTGCTGTGAGTGTACAACTGTCCATCAAGTACGGCGGAGCAGTTCCATGGAGACATC
>Ga0209367_1014186_pt1 | contig 10137 bp, 6 predicted proteins | sample WorMetLIZISLAND2_FD_187412 | JGI IMG/M metagenome (GOLD analysis project Ga0209367, IMG submission 187412) | Marine gutless worms symbiont microbial communities from Max Planck institute for Marine Microbiology, Germany - Olavius geniculatus... ...
GAGCAGTGGTGTGGGACAACCCTGCAGGAGTTAAGCCACGCTGCCCTAGATAGGCAGCGGTGGGCAGCGATAGTAAGAATGGCGTCAGACACCAACGGGCATTGAGCCCACGGTTGTCGATGATGACGATGACTGTCGTTTATATTTTCACAGGCTGAACGGTAGTTCAAGCCCTGTGTTAACGGCGACTTCTCTTTCTTATGGGGAATCTAAAAATTCGACCTCACACACAGAATCAATTAAAACCCCTGACACGATTAAGATAAAATTTGGCACGGTTGATTACGTCGGCGAGGGGACCCGTCACGCAAAATTTTATGAAAATTCTTCCAAGGGGGCTTCTCGGCAAATGGGTGAAATATAAGCAAAAATTTTTTTATATGCTTTAAGTTTTTTTTTCTTCAACACACCCACAGGTCAGACCCCTAGCTTATAAGGGATTTTACGCTTCATATGTCAAACGACGCGGTTATGCACAGGGAAGTGCTTTTTGGGGTTAGAAAATTAAAATTTAATATTTAACGTATTTATTCGCAAAAATAAAAAAATACAATGGCGCCTATGGGAAAAATTAAACAATTCTTTAAACCGTCATAACTTTGGCTGTGTATAAGATAGAGTCGTAATTTTTTGTTCTAGGGTATGATTTTCGGGAATGGCCAATCTAATGGTGTTATTCAGTTTTACCCCGGGCCCTCCCTAGTTGCCATGGCAACCGAATTTGGGACAAAATAGGCTATAACTCGGCTTGTGCAAGAGATATCCGCGAGATTTTTGCGTCTAGAGAAAACGCCTAAGTTTTTAAAAAAAATTGTCTGATAAAACATGCGTTCACAAAAATACAATCTAAGAAAAACATGTTATACAGTACACCCCGCTCCCGACACACGCTGGCTACTTTAGCTTTTTTATCTTCGTGTTCACATTAAAATGTTACGTGCATCACTACTATCGCCGCGTCATGGCGTGTTTACGTGTTTTGTTATAAAAGTTTAATATTCTATGGAAGAAACTCATGCGGTTGTTTGTTTGTTTACCGCGGCGAAATAAGTTCGATCAGAAAATGCCGAATATTAAGATATTTAGCGGGACGTCACACGTAGATTTGGGGCAGAAAATTTGCGACCGTTTGGGCATTCCTCTCGGCAGAGTAACTGCCAAAAAGTTCAGCAACCAGGAAACATGGTAAGAAACGATCATCGGGTACGGGTATAATGCGGATCTGCGGAATTGCGGACCGGCAAGCATGTAATCTGCGGACCAGGTCTGCAGTTTACCCGTTGGTTAGCGTCAATAATATACGCTATAAAGTCTAATCCTTTGCCTGTTGTTAACGTTTGTATGTGACATAGGCGTAGGGTTGTGGTCTGATTTTTGAGATTTTTAACGTTTTTTTAGTTTTTTAAAGTTTAATGTCAATAAACACCGTACTCAAAATTTACGACCCAGGAAAACATCTTATGTACCCTTTTACGAGTGAACGACATAATTACGTGATAGATGTTGTTCTCAAAAATCACGATTAAAATATGAAATAAAGTATGATATGTAATAAATTTCATAATAAAAAAAACTTTGAAAAAATAAAAATTGGACTTTTTGCGTTAAAAAAACTTTTAAAACGTAGGTTTTTTGCACCAATTTTTTGCAGCTCTGTTGCCCATCTACTCTACTGTAGTCAATTAGTTATTAATTAAGTAAGTAAGTAAATAGATTTGTAAAGCACACAATGTTGATGAATAAACTCGCTGAGTCTGAATGTTGTCATTGTTGCTGTTCTTGGTTGTTTCAGTGTGGAAATCGGTGAATCCGTTCGCGGTGAGGACGTGTTCATAATTCAGAGTGGCTGCGGTGAGATAAACGACATGATAATGGAACTGCTCATCATGATCAATGCGTGCAAGATTGCATCCGCTTCCCGCGTCACCGCTGTCATTCCGTGCTTTCCATACGCACGGCAGGACAAGAAGGACAAGGTAACACCTGTAGCCTCTGCAGGATCTAGACTTGGGCTGAGACATCTGGGTAGATACCCAAAAATCCCAATGGTTTTTTCTTTGGGGGGGTGTAAACTCACCTAACACCAGTTAAAGTTAGGCATCTACAAATGTCTGCAAAATCACTTCCCATGCAGATGATGGCAAGTTTCAAAAAAAGCCCAGCTGTTACTAGGGTCAGGGTGATACTGTGATACTTTTCCGGAAAACAGGGAAATGTTAGGGAGTTTTGCAGCTGTTAGACAAAAAAAATTTGGTCAGGGAAAATTGACCACAAACTTTACTAAAATTTTGTCAACATACTTTTTTGTATCATTCACTTACACTGTGTCCCAAAAAACATCCCCAACATTTTCGACTTTAACTTGAAAACCAATTATCAGATTTTAACGCGCGAAAGCAGCTACTGCTTTCAGCGTGTCTTAGGTCCAGTTTTTCCATCGCCAATCAAATGAAATTTGATCTCTGATTTACTGATCTCTGATCAACTTGATGTTCAGAATTGATCGTCGATCAGCTGTGTTTTGTTTTTCCATGGATTTTCGATCTCCAATTACGTGATCGGCGATTAGCTGATCCGCCATCAACTGAGCCTACTTTATGCCAATCTGATTGGCTGACAGCAACCTTAATTTGCGGTGTTGCACTAAATTACCCAGCATGCGCTGCGAGTGGACGCCGTAGCCAGTAAACGCCTCATAGCAACGATATCAATGATATCGTCTGCTGTCAAAAATATGTTCTATCGCAAATCTATATAGGAGCGTCTATCCATTTCATTTCTTTACAAAACACCATGACTGATCGCCATGCCTGGAACTTCATTTTAATGCGTGAATTGCAGTTCGATGTTTCTGGTGCGAATAAGCAACGAACTGCAGATCGCCACGTTTAATAGTCAATTATCTGACTTGATCCACCAATATTCGGCCGTCAACTTCATGGGAGATTTGATGGACGATTAGTTGCTAATTGGTGATGGAAAAACGGTTATTGAGATGATCTCAGATCAAGTCCCAAAGTTGATCGGAGATCAATTCCATCGGCCATCAAATGTGCATGGAAAAACCGGACATTAGCCATCGCAATTCTGTCCGTCTACCTGTCTGTCCATCACACAGGTGGATCAGTCAGAAACGGTGCAAGATAGGATCACCAAATCTTCACTGTCGGCTGCCTGGAAGACTCTAGTTTCAGGAACCGTAAAGCTTTTCCATAAATTCAAAGGGTGTTACCCCGAATGAGGGTGCTAAATGAGAGAGGGGTAGGCAAAATTTGCGATTTTTGGCCAATAAGTTGCTGTATCTCAGTAACGGTGTGAGATAGGGCCTAGATTACTATTAATCACTAATAGGAAGTCGTACACTGGCGCTCGATTGGCGCCAAATTCAATGACCTTGAATGATCTTGAACGCAAAAATAGGGGGTTTTATGGATTTTTTGGCGATTTCGGGCTGTGACACAGGTCTATATCATTCACAAGGTGGCGCCACGTTACCAGTACTATCGTTAGGCCTATGTGATCCAGATAGAGAATTTGGTATTTGTATATTAACTTAGCGTGAACACCCCAATTTTTAGCTGAACTACTGAATTGGAACTGCTATAGGTTTTCGCACGTCTCGTGAGCATTAGCTCAAATTTCTTGTTATAATTTTGGCAGGCAGTTGAAAAACAGACAACTGGATGAAATGTCAGCCAAAGTGTTAGAAATGTAAACAAGATGTGTTTTTACTTGTTATGTTAATTAAACAATCATACTGCATTGGATAAAAAAAGTGATATTTCGCTGATTGTGTTTTCCCCAGGAAGTGCAGAAACAGACATTGGGTGAGGTGGGAAACTAAAAGGTCCTTTGATGGCAAATTGTGTCCGGAATATCAAAAATTATCAAAATCTGTTAACTGGCTTTTAAGTTACAGTCGAAAATGTCAGGGATATTTTTTTGCCGATTGGTTGAGGGAGCTCGGAGATTTTGCAGTGAAAAGTCCAAAAAAAGAAGAAAAAAGAAAAAGTCATTTAAGCGTGAAACATAAGGCCTGCCAGTGAAACTATTGCACGCCATGTGCCCATCGTAACAGCAATCATGCAAAAAATTTTGACTCATCAGACGGAAAACGTTATGGAGTCACGTGTTCAGCTACACTTTGAGTTGACATTGAATCAATTTCAAAGTCAACTGGTCCAGTATTCTGTAAGACTGACGTTTTTTCTGAGCGACTTTGATGTAGTGGAGTGTCTGAGCCAGTGATGTCACAGAGTATTGTAGCTTCAACTGACACTGAGCCATCAGATACAGCGACAGGGTCAGCTGGTTGATGCAGGAATTGACCTGCTTTTTTCTACACTCAGGATTAACAATCAGTGTCAGTGCAGTCAGTGAGACAATGTCATCATCCATCAGCTGAATGAACTCCGGAAATGTCAGGACGTTGGGCATGCGACGAGCATACAACAGAGTGTGTACGTTCTGTGTAGACAACTGTAAACATCGCTGATAGTCGCCATGTTTGTACGTATACAGTGCCTCAAAGTCTGTTGCGACAATCGTGGCTACAGAGCCGACTTCTCGCACCATGAGCTGACGATATGCTGTCAGGTGTTCAACAGCAGACTTCTGCAGTAACTCAACTAGTTCTGACGTATTGCATCTGCTTGCATTCGTTAGTGAGCATTCAGAGTTCAGCCGAACTGATTTGTGTTGAAATTTTAACAGCCGACTTACTGTGAGAAACAGAAGCACATCGCTGATAAACAACTGTGGAGTATCACTAATGCAGGCTCCATACCTTTTGAATTCTTTTCGTAGCATTTGTCTGTATTGACAGCGGTTTGTGATTGCCAGATGTTTGATATGTAAATAGTATGCGAATAATTTTGTGGTAAATATAGAGAGAGATTGTAGTTGTCGTTTCAGTGCAACAGTTTGCACGCTTTGGTACAACTGTGCTAAGCCTAACATATTGTCAACGTCATTGTCGATCTTGGGTAATATTTCACCTTGTACAACATGAGAACTGTACTGTGAGTGATTTTGTAACCTTGTCGTCAGCATACAATGATCCATCGCCGTTTGGAATTGCTGTTTAGCATAGTACAAAACTGCCAAGTAGACGTTTGCCAGGCAGTAGATGGAGTCGCTGTCAGAGTCTTTACATCTCAGTGCTCTGTGCAGATATGCTTTGGACAGTTCAATCTCTATCAGTGACATGGTGGAGAGTGATTTATTGGCCACGACTTTCATCAACTTGGTGGCTATGTTCAGTGACAACAGACTAGTGGAATGATAGCAGTTATGTCGAATGTCAGCAAACTGTAGTCCACACGTTATCACTAGAATGTCTATCAACTCGTCACTTAGATCATGTCTCAGCAATCTGGATGCAACGTGTAGAAATGCTACTGCTGCAAAGTAAACAGAGAGAGCTGAGTTGAGTTTTGTCCACAGAGTTATCCAAAAAGCAAATGATCGTGCACTCAGAGAGCATCTGTACAGAAAAACTGTAAATCTAACCTCTTCAGAATCAAATTTTATCCACAAGTCTAAGGGTGATACTGCAGGGTCTACATTGCTATCACTCCACAGTGCATCCTGCAAGGCATGTTGACTTCTGGATGGTGGACACCGTCGACAAGTTCTCTGCAGAAATTCTGTAACTATGTCATCTGAACTCAGTTCATGTGACATCATTTCAACTGTCATAAACCCACCATAACAACAACATTAATGGCAATATTAATAATGATGCATTCACTGTTGTCATATGACTTGCTTGACTCTATAAAAGTCCCGTAGTTTCTATGGTGCTTTCACTTTCATTTTCACTTTACAATGTGCACAGTAAGTAATCAATACGAAGCAATCTTCCATTGTTGTATGTTTTGCTGTGAATATTTTTTGTTCTATCTAACCAAGTTTGTGCTGAATTTTTCACCCTTTAAGGCAGGCTTAAAGGTTCAAAATGTTTTAGGCCGCCCATATGTCAGTAACATACGGTCTTATAATTTACTGCTAATGTTTTTTTTCACCACAACATCTCTGAACTTCCACAGTTGATCGCCAAGAAACTTTACCACTTGATTGGAACTGTGTTTAGTTTTATGCTCCATTCCAGGTCTCAAAATTTGGGTGTCTTCCCTCCCCAAAAATGAGGGCCAAAACTTGCCAAAGTTTTCGCATTTTTGGATAATTTTAGACTTTAATGCAAATATTTCTGGAGCAGTTAAAGTTATTCAGAATCGGAAAACTAGTGTGTTGACAGAGGTTCCTCGAACGTTACACAAAAAGTTGGTGAACTTTGGCCCACTAACTGAACAGATTCAAAGGTGGACTCCGACACACCAAATCAACTTTTTTGGAAGACCATATTTTGGCTGCTAGGTAGTGCCACGAATCATCAGGGAATTTCATAGTGTCCGGAGAGTGGTCACCTTGTAGGGTTGGATTGTACCACTTGTATTTCTGGAAGTTGGCCTGGCCTTCAGGGTACAGCCCACCCTAGCAACAGCTGGGCTTCTTGCTGTGTCATGTAATTTTGAACTTTATTGTTACACATTGTTGCAAAATTGGTATTAAGGAATTGACTGCAGTCCTGTATGGGGCTTCCATTGCTGTTGTTAATTGCAGAGTCGTGCTCCGATATCAGCTAAACTAATCGCCAACATGTTGTCCACGGCGGGCGCTGATCACATAATTACCATGGACCTGCATGCATCTCAGATACAGGTACCATGATTTTTGTTTTATTTTATTTCTCCGGTACATGCTTTTTTAAACTTATCTCGGGTCAACTCAGCCTGGCCATCCTTTTGTGGGTAGGCACAGTTAGAACCAGCAGAAGCTGGGATAAAAAACAGGCAAACCATGCATTGCATTAGCCCTGTATGTATGGCTTCGCAGTGTAAGCTGGTGGCTGGCAGGAAGATAAGGAGATGCAGATCAGTGCCATCCTGTGGGCCTTATGGCTTGGGAAAGATTTGGTGCTTTTTACATAACTTATCGCTTTCATATTTTTCCCTACTGGTATTTATATTTCATTGTAGTTAAGCAGCAGTGATTTTAATATAATTTTGCCAGTCAGCTGAATGACAACGTATTAAGGGTTATAGGTGGTGATATAGCTCTTTATGGGAAGCCCATTCCAGAGCTGTGGAGGGTCTCCTGCCATATGGGATCACACAGTATTATCTGCCACTCAACACAGGTGAACGCACTTTACCTTAACCCCAGCCAAATAGGCTGATACTCGATTTACCTATCTTGGAGGGACGGAAGGCTGAGTTGACCTAGGCGGCTGGTTACATACCAAGATGGTTTACCTGCCTGCAGGCAGTCACCCATTGCAGTACTAACCCGGCCCGGCGTAGAGTAACGTTGTTGATCGAATTAAACGCATTACTGCCACTCCGTACTGCCAACCCAACAAAAATTTTATGAATTTTTGGTATGGATTTAGCCATACGTAACCCAATAGAAATTAGATTTTGTTTGGAGTTTTCTTGGGTTTTTTTTATTTTTTTGTGCTTCTGTAGGGTTTTTTTGATATTCCAGTGGACAACCTGTATGCAGAACCGGCAGTACTCAAGTGGATAAAGGAAAACATTGCAGAATGGAGAAACGCGATCATTGTATCACCCGATGCAGGCGGAGCTAAACGGTACTTTACTGATATAATTTACTCGTTGTATGTGATAATTGGGGACTGTAGAAAATGATGTAAATCATGGAAACCATGATTTTCACTAAATACCATTCGCCAAACTGTGTTTTACTCTGAAATACTATGATTTGACATTTTTACACCAATATTTTGTGTTTAATCAGCATAAGTGTAAGTCCGTTGTGTGATTTTTAACACAAAAGCATTTACCTAAAGTTGTGTGCTATCATAGTTTGTGCGCTTTGTTACTTACTGGCACAATAAGTGACGGTGACTTCATCGTAGAGATATGTATATATATTTGAAGTTGGAAAACTGTGAATTTTAGCTACAAACTGAACTTGTGTTGAGTGAGCAAGTAGGGTTTAACGTCCCGCATGACACAGTATAGGTCATTTCGGTGACAACCTTTCTAGGTAGTGTACGTGCACATATCAATAGAACTGAAAATTTAACCTTTACAATAATGATTTCAACAGAACAGTTGGTGGCGTAGCATAGTAGTTAGAATGTCGGTCCTGGCCGGCAGACTTTCCTTATCCTGCACTAGACTGATGGATGGCTGCTTGACCACTTTGTGGGTACGGCGTCCGCTATCAGTCAACCAACAAGGCCAATTCAGCCTGCCATCCCTCCAGGGTCGGTTAAATGAGTAGTAACCCATTATATGGGTTACGGAAGGTGGGGACCTTTGTACAGCTGACTGGGCTGCCTGGTTGGCCGGTGCGCCAGCCTGAGTTTGCAGGCTGCATGCGGTGGCTGTGCGATCGACAGCTCTGGTTAGTGACGAAAAGCACATTAGAGGTGTGCGTCATACACGACGATGCGCTATACAAATTGACAACCTTTACCTTTTACCTTTACAGAAACACAGAACACACAAATACAACCTAAACCTAAAGTTATGAAAACACAATATTTGTCTGCATGTGTATCTAATCAACAGTAATGGCAGTTCTAATAATCTTTCCTCTTATTCTGCAGATGGTCATCGATCTCAGAAGAATGCTCTCTGTTGGAGGATGGGGGGGGACTTGTGTTGAGAAAATTTTATACGTGTAAACATTGAACTGCATGTAGTGCTGGTCGTCAATGGTAGATGTTAACTGATGGACCAACTGGTTAATTGATTGATTGATTGATTCAGTGTGACATCGATAGCTGACAAGTTGAACGTGGACTTTGCTGTTTTTCACAAGGAGCGTAAAAAAGATAACAAAGTATGGACAAAGTACAGTTAGCTTACTTTATTTTGGCCCACCCTGTACTTACTTGGGTTTGTTAGACTGCAATGGGTGTGTCTTGGTTTTGGGGTACAGGGTGACATCAATAGCAGACAAGCTCAACGTGGACTTTGCGCTGATCCACAAGGAGCGTAAAAAAGCGAACGAAGTAGCGTCTATGGTCCTGGTGGGTGACGTACGTGACAAAGTTGCTATACTGGTTGACGACATGGCCGACACGTGCGGCACTTTCTGCCACGCTGCTGAGAAGTATATCATCTCTATGGTCTTGTTATACTCTATGTTCTTTACATATTTATTTTATTTCATTGATAACACACTACTTAGTTACTTTTTGATCACATGGCCCACATGAATGGCATTTTTTTCAAGCTGCTGATAAGTACATCATCTCTATGTTTGTGCCAATTCTACGGTCTTTCATACTCTGTGTTCTTGTCATACCCTATGTTCTTTACATATTTATTTTATCTCACAGAAAAAACACATGACACATATGGCACTTTCTGCCATGTCTCTGTGAACTATGCCATCTCTAAACTCTACGTTCTTTGCTTAGATGTTTTTACGTGCAAGAGCATCTAATGCTGTACCACATACTGTATGTATCACCGCAGTTCCATCTGTCCGTCCGTCACACAGGTGGATCAGTCAAAAACGGTGCAATCTAGAATCACCAAATCTTCACCGTCGGCTGCCTGGAAGACTCTATTTTCATGAACCGTAAAGCTTTTCCATCAATTCAAAAGGGGTCACTCTGAGCGATGGTGCTAAATGAGATCAGAAAGAGCTGCCCCCATCGATTTACCTGCCCTAGAGGGCAGAAGGTTGAGTTGACCTTGGTGTTGGTTATATACATATAGAGATGGTTTTTACGCGCGAAAGCAGCCATGCTTTCAGCGCGTCTTAGCCATCGCAATTCTGTCCGTCTGTCTGTCACATGGGTGGATCAGGCAAAAACGGTCCAAGCTAGGATCTCCAAATCTTCACCATCGGCTGCCTGGAAGACTCTAGTTTCAAGAACCGTAAAGCTTTTTCATAAATTTGAAGGGGGTCACCTTGAATGAGGGCGCTAAATGAGAGGCGGGTGGTCAAAATTTGCGATTTTTGGCCTATAACTCGCTGTATCTCAGTAACGGTGCGAGATAAGGCCTAGGTTACTATTAATCACTAATAGGAAATCGTATACTGGCTGTCGATTGGCGCCGAATTCAACGACCTTGGATGACCTTGAAC
>Ga0209367_1014188_pt1 | contig 10136 bp, 6 predicted proteins | sample WorMetLIZISLAND2_FD_187412 | JGI IMG/M metagenome (GOLD analysis project Ga0209367, IMG submission 187412) | Marine gutless worms symbiont microbial communities from Max Planck institute for Marine Microbiology, Germany - Olavius geniculatus... ...
CGTAATCACCTGTTTCAAATTTTGTGTCGATCGGTTGAGGGGTTTCGGATCTGCGTGGGGTCGAATTTTGCCATTCTCCCTTTACTTAGCCGGTCGCCATTAACACAGGGCTGTGCTACCACACGCCTGTGATATGAAAGCAGTTTGGCACTCTCTGGCCAGTTGGCATTAAATATGCTTTCCGAAGTATTTCAAGCAAGGTTAAACCTACACAGTAGCTGCCATATCCCAGATACAGGCAACTGGAGTAGATACTGTGATGTTAAGTCAAGGCATCTTGTACCAAAAAAAGTTGGAGACTTTTATTCAAAGTTTTATGGTATGTATCTGTAGGCCACAGCTATTTCTGTCTGTGACAATGATTGGTAAAAAGTTTTATATGAATTGTAAAAGTTCTGTCTGGCAGTGATTTGACCAAGAGGACTTGTTCTTGTCCTTGAGACACCTCGAGGACAGAGTAATGTCCTTCCTTGGCCTTGATAACAAAGTCCTTGGCTTTAGCCTTGGGTCCCAAGTCCTTGGCTTTGGTTTTGAGACAAAGTCCTCGGCGAGAATACTGTGGACTTTAATAAATCTGTTTATAGTCGGCTCCACTTATATGGATGTCGGGAATTATGGCTTTTTCGCCCCTTTGCCGGTTTGCCCCTGGCTGATTTGCCCCTGGCTTGTTTGCCGCCTGGCTCGTTCGCCCCCTGGCTGATTCACCCCTTGTGCCTGACTGATTCACCCTCTGGCTTGTTCGCCCCCCTCCCCCGTTGAATATACGGGTGATTCATTATTGATGCTTGTGTTTCAATTTACAGAAAGGCAACAAGTAAGTGTAGCATCACGTCACTGATTAATAGTTACTTCAATTAACATTATAAGTGACAAATTGAATAATAAGTGGTTACAGTTCACAAAGTCAGTAATCTTTGGTTTCATTGCAGCGGCAGAACTATTATATATAGCCTATATTTAGAACGCTTAAAACTCGGCTAATTGATTATGTCAACGTCAAGCTTCCTTTAAAATGAATTCTTACAGGCATACTTAGGTCTAGGCCTAATAACCGCTTGACGAACACCTATAGATATATAGACAGCGTCAGACATCATTGCAAATATTCTAAGGTAAGAAAGTGCACTAGAATTGTATAATAAAATACACGTAGGCCTATAGGCCTAATGATTTTATTTCAGAATTGAACTATCATTGAACATTCACACAATCGTTTATTATCGTCATCCTGCATGAACTGTCTAGGCCTAAAGACAATTATTACGTATAAACCTCGATGTCAAATTACCGGCATTCAACGGGGGTGAAACGTCCAAGGTGAGGGGGCAAACAAGCCAGGGGGCGAAAGAGCCAGGGGGCGAGCCGGCAAAGGGGCGAAAAAGCCAACTGCACGTCGGTTATAAGCACACTCAGTCTATTTGCACGACGTGCATCTATCCCGTTTGAGTTTATGCTATGTCAATGGCCGTCAACTTCGCTTATAAACACCAGCCATATATGCATGATTCGGCTATAAGCACGCACTGTTTTGGTCCTAGCACCATGACTTACTTCGGTTATAAGCACCTTTTTTGACACAGTGCACATTAGACCACCTGTAGTCAGCCACTTAACGCTCACTGGGATGCTTGTGATGACTTTTTTGCTGGCCTGTTGCAGTAGTATGATGCTACTAATGATGTTCCAAATTTGCAAATCTTAATCAATTCACCTCAGTTGACGGTAATAATATGTATGAGTAAGCAGCTTTTGGTCCTTTTGGATGTCTGGTTTTGTCCTTAAGTTTATTTTTGGCCTTTGCCTTGGTCTTGCTTTCTCGTAAGGTAATTTATTGACCATGTCCTTGGCCTTGCACACAGTCATTGATAACGTCACTGCTACCTAGGTATGGCATGTCATATCATCACTTTTTTAATTCACTTAGTCATTTTTCCATCCCACAGGATACACGGCTGAGTTGTATATTGCTGATTGCAGGTTTTTCCCGGACCGAATGCAGCCATTTGTAGCGGTCCTGTCTAACTCAGTCTATGCACTACTCGTGACATTGAAACTGTGTAAGAAGGTGACAAAGCATTATGAATTGAGACCAGCTCAATCTCCTGTGATTGTCACTCTACCTGGGACTGAAGCCCATGATGCCGAACGACGCAGGTTAGTAACAAACATCTGATGGAGGATTGGAGGCTGAGTTGATGTATTTGTATGTTGCCTGACACAGCCTGCATGAGGTGCTTACATCATATAAATCTTGTAACATATGTTTCATCGGAACTGTAAGGGAAATTTGGTTTAATCTAGGACCTAAATTATACCAGAGTTTGCTAGCAGATTTTAGCCTGCTATCAAATACACTTTAGCTGACAGCGCTCTGTCAGCTCCACAGACCTTTAGCTAGATTTAGTGAAAGCCTCAAATGAGCAAAGAAGATAAAAGGGAAGGGAAAGAGAAGGGGAAGAGAGAAAGGGGGAGGAGGCATGAATAGAGGAACTTGCTTCAATGTCTTAAGGGAATAGCTGCTGTGCAATCAATGATTTATTGATTGATTGATTGAGTGATTGATAGGTTGGTTGGTTGATCTGTTTATTTATTGTAACAGGCAGTTGGCACTGAAGGCTTTGAATGAACGTCTGAGAAGTGTGCCCGCGGGCACATCTTGGCCATCAATGGAAGACGACTCATCCGAGAGCATTGTAACAGAACATAACATTTCGTCACCAGTATCCAGTGCCGGCCATGTTGATAATGTATCGTCACCAATGTTGCCGCTAGAAACCAATGTGAACACTGATGTTACTATTGATACATCAGCTGCTGCATCAACACCGTCTTCAACCGTCTCTTCAGATACACAGGAGCAGCAACAACACTGACCGATTACTGTGAATTCTGTGACTCCTTGAACTGCAGAAGCTATTGTGAAATTACCTTACAAAAGTGAGAGGGAACAAATCAATTTTACGAAAAATACTGCAGGAATGAGTTCCAATTCTATACCTTACAAAATTGGGGCTTTTGTCCTTGTACCTGGTGAACGCCCAGTGTAAAATAGGGAGAGGAAAATCAGATCTACACCCTCAAAAAACCTCCCCCTATTTTCACTGGGCAGTCTACACCGTTAACAAAACTTCCTGACTAGAGAGGGGAAGGAGCCTAAAAGGGGAAGGGAACTTGAGCCCGAAAGTGGGGGGACTTGAGCCCAATTTTGATTTCATATTTGGGGGATAGAAGCCACTGCCCATAAGAAGTGAAGAGACACCACCCCCTGTATCTCCAGTCTCCTGCACCCGACTTTTACACTTTTGCTAATGCTGGTACTTTCTTGTATGTGTTATTTCTAAAGGTGGTGGGACACAGTCTAGACATTACGCCCACATATACTGTGATTACTTGGATGTGTATATATGAAAATTTAAACTTTTCTTTCTTTTCTCATTTCAGTCTGGCACAATGTAGTACATGTGCTGATTGAATACTGCGTGATGCATGTGTTTTGTATGTTAGTTGTTGCTTAAGTGATATTTACACAGTGCACTGTCTCTGTGTTCTTGTTGTTGGTCTGTTTGCATGTCACTGCTACCAGTTGAGTATCATGTAAGTTTTAATACACCCTCCCGGCAGTGGTGGTTCTAGCACGGGGCTGGGGGACCCCCAGATTAGTGGAGAATAATAGTTTCCGTGACAGGGATTTACATTGGGCCCAACATTTACACAATTCGCAGAATGGCAGGAGTCTGGCAGTTGGCATATTTTGTCATTAGTCAATAATAAACCTTCACCAGGGTGTGACTATTGTCAGACAGCCGGTCACCCAGCAAATCCGAGAAATACCATATACATATAGCACACCTAACTGTAATAATCACAACCATACTGTTAGCTGCTTGGTAATCAGGGAGATGGCAAGTTCTTATAGGCTGTCAGTAGTAAACATGTCTCCATCTGCAGCGGTTTGGCCACAGTATTACATGCAAAGTTGCTGCCTGCAACCATCACTTACGTGCGCCAAATTACCGTGTTGTGACATAGCGTTGATTGTAGCATTCGATATAGCAGTGTCACTATAGCGTATACGAGACTCTGGGAAATCATTTTTTTCTGACTGCAAGTCAGACAGTGGCCTCCGGATACAGGCGGTACGGTAGGCCTTCTAAATACACCCCCTAACTTTAGCCTGCTAGTAGCTTGGGAGCACAGCACCCCAGATTTCTGGAGCTAGAACCGCCACTGCTTCCCGGTTTCTGTTAGAGCAATTGACCTAGAACCCCTAGCTTGTATTGGAGAGCCAGCTTGTATTGAAACATAACCAACTTGCGACATAAAACTTTTCTGTATACAGCCTGCATAATTTCATATAGACCTTGGGGCATAAAAAATGTGGCACTTTTCTTTTGTCCATATCTTTGCCAATTGATGACCGATATTCAAAATTTCTTGATTTGCACACTTTGCGGACAATATGCAATAATGCGATTATTATATACCCCACCACACCATAAATGTGTCTCTACACTAACTTGTGAAATATAAATGTAAGAAAAAACTAAAGATTATAACAAACATTTAGGTTAGTGATAAAAACACTTCAGACCAACATTGCACTAAATGATCCGTATGACACTAGACTGTGTACGTTAGACCCACACAGTCTAGCATCATACTCATACAGACCATTCACCCCAATGTTGGTCTGAAGTGTTTTTTTTCTTTTCATTAACCAAAATGTTTGTTTGTTATAATCGTTATATATCTATATTTTATACATACTTCACATTCATAAGGTAGTGTAGAGACGCATTTATGATGTGGTGGGATATATATATATTAATCACATTGTTGCAAACGTCGCTGCATTTAATGTTTATAAATGACATCACAGTAATGTCATCTTCACAAAACTCAAAACTTGTATTTGCTACATAGTGTATATTTCGTTTTTTTTCCTACTTTAAGAATTAGTGAAATGGCGCCATTTTGTAAACTTAGTCGAACGACCCTCTTATATTTTAGTTGGTTGCAATGACATGATGACGTAGGCATTAAATTTCATGGAGCTTGCTGCACAAGTGTTTATACCTTAAGCCAAATAACAGATTGTTGCTAACTGCAGAATGTTGTTTATCGCTTTACTAACAGTGGAATTTTGTTGTACCATATACGAGTGTGAGTCCAAGTACTCAACTACTCATATACAGGTTCCAGTACACGAGAACTCTTGTGTATTCCAGTGGCAGCTATTCACGTTGCTACAAGTTCTGTACAACTCACAGAAAATGCTGGTAAAATAAATACTATGCAACAGCTGAAAATCTGCTGATATTAATAAATAGACAGAATTATAATAACAATATTTTCAGCAGTCACAATCATAATAGTGAACATCATCAAAAACAGCTGACTAAAACCATCTCCTATATTTCAGTCATTTATTATGGCTACTAGTAATTTTTGTTGGCAAGAATTGCACATTGCTTGGTGAGCTTGCAATAAAACCTATAGTGTCTATGAGCAACTGTAAATGTTGTCCGTTTAGTTTTTTAAAGTTTTACATCTAAATCAGACAACACTTGCAGTTGTCCGATTTAGATGTAAACATCAAAAAACTAAATCTCTTTTACACAACACAGCAACACTGCAATTAGCTACTTGACTTGAGTGTCAAGATGTGCATTAAACTTAACACAAGTTGGTCATGAATACAAGTGCAACACTGAATCAAAAAAGCCCCACTAAACTCTCATGTATGTGATAACTTAGGCATCGTGGTGACATCTAGTAGCAAACGGAAATCGATCAGAAGAAAGAAAGCAGAAACTTTTCACATTTGTCCACTGTCGGTCGATAAGTGCCAGTCATGCCATTTTTCTTCATTACAGTTTTCAATTCATCAATATTACATTGTCTGGCTGGAAACATATCCTGCTGACTTGCAAACATTTTACTAATTAGTAAAATGGCCAGAATGTCAAATGTAAAGTAAGCCCGTAATTAAAAATACACAGCCCTAGAACAAAAGCCCAAAAAGAAATGATATTTTCATATTGAGTCCCAGGCGGGTTCTACCTAATAGTGGCAAACTGCTGAATATCAACAGTGGTAAAAGTCGGCTGTCGGCGAGTGCTACCAGTAGTGTCAGATACTGGTGAATGAATCTTGATATGACGCAGGTGAGTATCGCGTCCATTCTGGTGATTAGACAAGACAGCGATCTGAATCATAAATGCACGCACTGTAGCTGCAGGGGTCGTTGTCAAAGTGGTGTTGGCATCGGTGGCTAACGGCTCATGTAAGTGTATGATCGTCCAGCCTGATGGCTCATTTAGCTCCACCTGATGAAGCTCAGTCAGGTCATTGAAGTGGCTGCCCACACGAACTGATAGCCTGCAAATACATTCACACATATCATAGTCATTAGTAAACTATGTACTTCAAACACAGTCTGCAGTGGGTCAAGTAAGTTTTAAACCAACCTATACACCCTAGACAGTAGTTTAACGAACACTTACTGCATGCTTGCTGGTGGTCTGTTAAAAGTATCACTTGCCTGGTGATGCTTGAGTGCAGCTTGTTATGATAAACCACTGTAGACAGTGCTAGAGATATGCAGTACAAGTGCAGACTAAATAGCATAATAGCGAATCAGTAATATAACCTAAAGGCTGAACTAAACTGACATGGTTTAGTTTTTAATGAATTGACCAATGGGCGAGCAGGGTAAACCTACTGATGTGTATGCGTGCCTAGTCATGTATGCCGTTAGATGGTGCCTACTGTAATTCATTACAAGATGCCCGTTGGTCAGTTAATTGAAAACTAAACCATGTCAGTTCAGTTATATCAATCTGTATGTGAAATAGAAAGAGTTACAAGATATGAAAATGTATAACATAAGACTACTTAACAGTAGGAATTATACATTAATGTTTTTATGCTACATTAAATAGGGACGATGTCGTATGTAAAAAATAAATGATCGATATGATTCTTGAAATGATTATGTTAACTAACCAACTAAGAAATTCTAATTATAATAATATATCACAGACCGGTTTGGCGTATAGCTTTCATCTGCCTTGTAATCGGCATAGATGCAGATATCACTGATCGTCATTTTACGTCTGAACTGAACGTTTATAAGATGAGGCTGCGGTCCGTCAGACTGCCAGTAGGTATCCAGCGAACCATCACGCAGCTGCTCCACACCAAAACCTGCAAAAAATATTGCGGATTGATCTACGTCATAGTTCATTCAACAGGAAAGCATCTTTTTACTTACTGAAATCAATCACATATCTCAAACCTCTGCTAAGAATAACACTGCCACCTAGAGAATGCAATAGACAAACTTAACACAGCGGCTACGTCATGCTGGTAAAAAAAATCCCAGACGACAATCCAGAATCCACAATCCCACAAAAAATTTGGATCATCACCACTAAAGTGTAGTCACTTCCTCCTTAAAATTATATCAAAAATGTCTACTGTGTTTAAGTAATCCAGTGGAAAAATAAGACAGATCCAAAAGCAATCATGCAGATGTGCACATTGAAGAAAAATAGAAACTAAGCAGTATATAAAAACGAACAACTATTTCACATACTCTCGATTACAAATAATTATGTCAATAAATTACTCAATAAAGCAAGGAAATTACAAAATCGTAATTATATGAATTCAAGTGCTACATGCAGCATTAAGCATAATGCAAAATATACACTGAAAGTGATATCCATATCTCAAAAAATAACTAAAAAATAAGTTGCAAATTATTATACTGATCTTGCATATTATTGTTGTGCATATTTTACAAGACTTAACCTGAATAAGATTCATACCCGGTTTACAAGAGGACAGAGACCAGACCGCCTGGTTGCCAATCTCACGCAACCTTCCTTCCTTCTCTTCTTGGAAAGGATCGACGCCCGGCCCCGTCTCCACTTTCACATTCATAATTCATTGGATATTTTGATGATGCAATACACAGAAAGTCTGTTTCTAGCAAAAAAAACATTTACAGAAAGTATATAATTAACATTTACAAAAGGAACAAATTGTAAACTATGCAGCTACACAGCTAAGCAGCTTCAAGTCTCACACTCAAAACTCGCTAAGCTGCTGTAGCTGTACTAAATAGTGTGCTCAATGGGTCACTTCACTTTTTGACTTAGACTTTCGCTGAGACTTTCGCTGAGTCTAAACTTCGGTCTAAGTACCTACTAAAGTCAAAAAGTGAAGTGATTTCGCTGAGTCAAAAATTACCTACTTAGACCAAAGCTGAGCCGAACTAACCTGGCTAAAGTCGGTTCGATTTGCATGGAAGAGATAGCTTTAGCCCTCAGCCTTAGGGCTTAACTTTCGCTGAGTCTGAATCCACTTCAACTTTTGACTTTAGCTGAGCGAAAACATGGCGACTATTTACAGCCCTATGCGTACGGATAGTTGAGTAAATTTAAGCAGTCTGGTATCAAAAATAAACGCCGTGATAAATATGCAATGACGTCAGATGTTACGTTATTTGCGTGCGCGGCGCAATTAAATAAGCAAGTCCAAGCGTAAATGGTTGGTTTATTTCCTGTTAGGTTTACCTGTTTTCCGCCATTTTTAATTGTTTTGGTCTAAAAATAGACTTAGACCAAAGTTTAGTTGAACTGTGATCTAAGTACAGACTTTAGCGTTCAGCTTTAGCTTTCGCTCAGCGAAAAGACTCAGCGAAAGTCTAAGTCAAAAAGGCCTATTTGACCTGAATTCTTTAGCTGTCTTTGATCGTGCCTTAACGGTAGTCCGACAGGTGAAATAATGACCTAGGCTACTTGAGCTGACTTTGCATTCGTGTAAACCTAAGCCTACGCGAAGTTGATTATTTGATTTTATTTGAATTTGCAGAATGCGGAACACGGAAAAATATCTAAGGTGTAATTTGCGGAATGTTCTGCAGGTGTAATTCTGCAAAATACACCTTTTCAAATTTCCGCATTCCACAATCTGCATTCCACAAAGTACACCTTCATGGTACGGCCTTGCCAAACTCCTCAAGCATGGAGTAAGCTTGACACGTCTCACAGCACTACTTATCATCAGCACAAATTCACCTCTGAATCAGTAATCAGTATCAGTAATGTAGATAAACGGATGCAGGCATTAAAAGTCCCTCCATATCCGTATCACAATATAATAAATTATGCTAATAATCTAAACATTTTTTTCGACCGATCTATCTCCGGTTCCGGCTAATTCAGCGGTCCAATCATACATAACTTCTTGTTGTGCCCAAAATCTATCAAGCCGCACTTTAAATAAATCAATAGACTGTATGTCAACTACCCAATTAGGCAAACTATTCCAGATATTCACGATACGTGCCGAGAAAAAATGTTTTCTGAAATTGTGAGTAAATGTTTGGTTATGCAATTTAAATTTGTTACCTCTAGTTACTGAAGTCTTATTGAAGTATCACGTTTCAGTCCGACCACCAAGTAAAGTTACGTGTTTATCAAAGTAAAATAATATACGCTGACATACGATCATAAATACGAGAATATACTAATAATTTAATCTCCTACATCAAAAAATAGGCGGAAATAGTTTAATTTGATACTATAGAAAAGTTGACGTCAGTAGAAACTGAGAAGGCTGCACGTATCTAGAATTTAGCAAAAATTTGGTCAAAACACAGCGTAGTATATACTCTGTGGTTAAAATATTGAAAACCGGTACTCATGCAACTAATAGTACCGAGGCAGAAATGTAGCTTATCTTTAACTGTACGGTTTAAATAAATATATAGAGCTAATTCTAGTAAAACGCAAAAAGTGATTATCTGCAAAAACTATTAATCTCCGCACACTGAAATAAGTTTATTATCACATAACTAATACAGTTCTAACAATCAAAGGTTGTTAGAAGCAAATGTAGGTGGCAGGTGTTCCCGTGCGGGTGTCGATAAAATTCGTCTAGTGCGCACCGGACCAGGGCCACCGGGAATTCCCGTTCGGAAAGCTAAAAATTCCCCCCCCGCTACTACACAAAATTCCCGAAAATTCCCGGTGATCCCATAACGTCTTATAGGCCCCCTACGGGGTCTCAAAGTACGCTGAATGAGGCGTTTGATAGAGGAATGGAGAAAGACAGAGACAGAG
>Ga0209367_1014189_pt1 | contig 10136 bp, 7 predicted proteins | sample WorMetLIZISLAND2_FD_187412 | JGI IMG/M metagenome (GOLD analysis project Ga0209367, IMG submission 187412) | Marine gutless worms symbiont microbial communities from Max Planck institute for Marine Microbiology, Germany - Olavius geniculatus... ...
CGAAATTCTCGATGCAACTCGGCCAGGAGACGTAACGTCAATATGGCGTCGATTGTCGAGCGACTGCGTGTGAAGCCGGATTGCTGAGGTCTTCGCTGACGAGTAAGAAGGGGCTGCAGCCGTTCTAAAAGCACATGGGCAAAAACCTTGCCCGGCACTGACAGCAGTGAGATTGGCCTGTAACTGCTAAAGATGGTTCTTGAACCTTTCCCCTTGTAAAGTGATATGATCACGGCCTCTTTCCAGTCTGACGGAACCTTTTCCGACTTCCATATGAGCAGGAACAGTTGATGCAGAGCCATACTAATCGGTATCTCTGCTGTTTTCAAGAGCTCTGGTGTGATATTGTCCGTAAAGCTTTTCTATAAATTCGAAGGGCGTTATCTTGAACGAGGGCGCTAAATGAGAGGGGGTGGGCAAAATTTGCAATTTTTGGCTAATAAGTCACTGTATCTCTGTAACGGTGAGAGATAGGGCTTAGGTTACTATAAATCACTAATAGGAAGTCGTACACTGGCTCTCGATTGGCGCCGAATTCAATGACCTTGGATAACCTTGAACGACAAAATATAGAGTTTTATAGATTTTTTGGCGATTTTGGGTTGCGACACAAGTCTATATCATTCACAAGGTGGCGCCACGCTACTGTCGTTATGCGATCCAGATAGAAAATTTGATATTTGTATATTAACTTGACGTAAACACCTCAATTTTTAGCTAAACTACTGAACCGGAACTGGTATAGGCTTTCGCGCGTCTCGTGAGCATCAGCTCAAATTTCTTGTTTTACTAATTTTATGCTAGCAAATGTGCAGTTTTGTTACAATGTTAACGGAAAGACAGCGGTTTACAGTAGTCAAAATATAATACGATACGATAATGTGGTATACATAAATGATTGTGTACTGTGCACGATACGCCAGCTTAGGAAATTAAGATATCGCAAAACGCGACGAACGTACTGCGCATGCGCGTACTTGTTTAACCGTTCAGCTATTACTTCATTACAGTCACATGGTCAAGTCGTCACAGCGAAAAAAGCTTTTATCGTGTAAAAAAACCAACCTTAACAACTACTATGCAAGTCGGGCTGCATGATGCGTTGTTGGGCCTGTCGGCCCTATTTAACCGACATTCTAAACTACAAAGACCCGACTTAACAGCGACGTCGGACAGTAGGTAATTATAACCGTATGCATCGTGCAATTGCTATGAATGCAGTAATGCACGTACTTCCGACATATGCACGACATGTATGTATTGTTTGGGAATCGGTTGACTCGGTGCATCGTTTTTTAACGACGTAAGCCTATACTAACTTATTTGCTTCCGTTAGTACAAACGTTACGCATTGCCGAGCTGAATTTCATTGTGTAAACGTCAGCGGTCGGTTTTCAAAATACAAGAGTCGTTCGATAAATAAGTTACAAAACAGCGTCATTCTGTTAATTTTTTTACATATCAAAAAACCGAAATATACGTTTTGTAGGAAATTTAACTCTTGAGTAGCAGCTGTGAGTTTTGTGACGATGACGTCACTGTGACATTATTTTATAAACATTAAATACGGTGACGTTGCCACTGAAATCCTCCCGTAATGAACAGCGTGCCGTTAGCGTATATTTGTGGGCAAAAAATAAATGCAAATCAAATTCACTCTGAAATTTATCCAACATATGGCGACAGTTAAAGTGTTTGGTGTAAGAAAATGCTAGGTGGGCAGAAATTTGTATCATATACCGAGGTGCAATCAGTCGTTCTTCAGTAGCATTGTCAGCAGCCAGCACCGTTCTTTTCATTTGGCATTTACTTGCTGACAGATAGGACAAATGTTTGAGCGAACTCGGACGATATGTTGAAAATAAAACATTCGTGTTTAGCATTTAAAGAGATGGCGTTAACTGGTTACGTTTATTCAGTTTTTTTTGTTTCTATGCTGTTTGTCACTTGCGAGTTATGATAGATTACTGGTTGGGAAAATAATACACATGCAGACTGTGTTCTGTGAATCTATGGCGTCACAGTAATGACGTCATCATCAAAAAATTTTTACACGTGTTCAGAAGTCAAAAAGCGACTGATACAGTTTGGATTGGTCTGGAGCAGAACTATCGATACTGCTGTCAATGAATGGAGAAAGCGTCTCCTTGCCTGTGTTCGCATAGTGAGCCAACACTTCAAGCAATTTTACTGCAGGCAGTTGAAAAATGAACAACTAGATGAATTGTCAGCCAAAGTGTCAGAAATGTGAACAAAATGTGTTTTTACACGTTATGTTAATTAAGCAATCATATTGCATTAGATAAAAAGTGATATTTCGCTGGTTGTGTTTTCCCCAGGTAGTGCAGAAACAAATGTTTGGTGAGGTAAAAAAACTGATTAGTCATTTGATTGCAAGTTGTGTCAAAAATATTCGTACCAAAAATTATTAAAATCTAGTAATTACTTTTCATGTTACAGTCGAAAATGTCGGCGATGTTTTTTGAGACACAGTGTACTATACAGTGTATGGAACCGCCAATATTTAGGGGTCACCCTCACGACTCTAACTTAACCCTAACCTTAACCCTAGGCCTAATCTTAACCCTTAACATTTTGGGGTCACGTGACGTCATCGGTCACGTGACTGTTGGACTTGCGGTGAGTGGTTTCCTATACGGCGGTTTGTTGTAACCGTACGTCTATCTTACACTATTATGAAAGCTTGCTCATTTATTCAGTTTTTCAGTTTCCGTTCCAGTTACTGTGACCGAAAGCAACTATTGGTCGACCAGGTGATTTAATAGAGACCTCGTGTCCAATATGACACACTATACGAACTACACAAGACATAGCCTACCGCATGATATCAGAGCCAGGTAATCTTATTATCCACCTGTAATACGTCACGCGACCGGCTGCTACGTCACAATGACGCAGCTAAACGTAATATGCGGCTAGGTCAGAGATGTGCGGACTGTAATGTAGACCTAAATCCGCACAACAGTTTAAATATACACGCATCAGTGTACGATTTTGCTAGCAGGCATATTCTGTTAATCGGTCATGTAGAAAACAGTGCAGTAACCGTCAATGAGAAACTAAACGCGCTCGCAAAGCACAGATTTCGGCCAAAACTTTTGTAATTTCAGATCCGTTTAACTCCGCGAAAGTATTTTATCGAAATCTGTTTATAGTTTTCAATAATCTTGCAGACAAGCAGACGCATGGGAAATATGACCTTTTTTCGACAAATGCAAATTACGCGTAATTCAAAAAGCTAAATAATAACGGCCTATGGCGGCATTCTGTGCCAGAGACAGCAAAAAAACTAAAGACAAAACTCCAAGGATAAAATGCGCACTTTAATGCCGGGTCTAGAAGAGCAAAATCTAATTTTATGATAAACAAAAACAAATTAAGCTAATGCTCAAGAGACGCGAGAAAGACTATAACAGTTTTTGTTTGCAAACTATCAGTCTATCTCCAGCCATTTCGTCGCAATTCATTCTTGAAGTGTGCGCTGCAGCCGAAGATCGCAAAAATCAATAAAACCGGTTATTTTAAAAGTTCATAGTCTTTTAAAGTCATCGATGTTAACACGAAAAAAAGGTCGCCACTAGTGCTTGTTGTAATAGGCAGCATGCCAATGGTGATCTGCAACCGTTTTCACGAAAGATTGGCCAACAAAGGTAAAATAACGACTTTTACGGGAGTACCGCTCTTTTATGCCTTCGTGCGCAGGTTTCCTTAAACCTAGAAACTTGGACCGTCGAAATCTAGATTCAGTGCTGAGAATTTCATATGCAGCTTGTCTATGTCTACATCTATTGATTTCGACGCAATTCGCTATTGAATTGTATCTCGCAGTCCGAAATTGCCAAACAAATCCATTAAAAACCCCAATTTTGGCGTTTAAGGTCATCAGTGCCAATCGTGAGCCAGTGTACAACTTCCTATTAATGATTAATAGTAACCTGGACCTTATTTCGCACCGTTATTGAGATACAGCGACTTATTGGCTAAAAAACGCAAATTTTTTCCACTCCCTCTCATTTAGCGCCCTCGTTCGGGGTGACCTTTTTCGAATTTATGGAAAAGCTTTACGGATCCTGAAACAAGAGTTTTCCAAGCAGCCGACGGTAAAAATTTGGTGATCCTAGCTTGCACCGTTTTTGACTGATTCACCTGTGTGACAGACGAACGGACAGACGGACAGACAAACAGACAGACGGGCAGAATTGCGATGTTTAAGACGTGCTATAAAGCAGTAGTTGCTTTCGCGCGTAAAAAAAGCAAAATTGGAAAAAAAACGCGTGACCAAATTACAAAGTAGAGAATGCAGTTTTGTCGGACTGTACAAATTAAACAAAATTTAAAAAAAACAGACAAAAATTACTATTAGTCAGTCAGTTTTTATGTGCTGCAATTAGTGAGCGGTGTTTGATGCCAGGAACTGGCGGATCACACTTTGATGATCCGTGAACCTCTGCTGCCACTTGAAACTGAATGCGATTCACCTCATCTGGCGCCAGGGACCTCCGTAGAAACGAAGTTGTTGCTTCGCTGTCAGACCTGATGAATGAATGCTACCATCAAACATTTATCTACACTGCAGCCTCAATTAATAAAATCACAATTACAGAATATATCGCTGCTATAAGCTTAATTATGTCGTCAACGACTCAGAGATGCACTGTCGCATGTACTTGTATAACTTGGCGTATTCCAGCAAGTCTACAACAAATTGAAATAGTGGACTTTCGGCGTACAGGAACGAGCGTTTTCATTAACAAAACCGCCAAAGACGACGCTGGCGCCGATGGGATTGCGTTAGGGGACATTCAGCCTATTCAACAACGCAAGTTTCGTGCAGAGACGTTATAAGCGAGAGAGGTCAAAAGCAAACAGCGGTTTGTTTAGATGTAAGAAGTGACTGATACACGCAATTAGCTTATCAGTCGAGAGACTGATCTAGAGGCTATAGGGACTATAATATACAGTGAGTCGCTTCCAGTCAACACAAGTTACTGTCTATGTAGCCTAACTCTGTCGTCACTGGCGTAAAACGTCATTTTGCGCCTCATTGTCTGGGGGCTTCGCATGAACATTGTGCGCTATGTGCAGTGCTAAGTGGTGTAACGGTAGCACGTTCGACTGGCGATCGCGAGGTCGCAGGTTCGACTTCCGGTCAATTAACAATTCTGGTCAAGTTAGCAAAATGTGCCTCTGTCACCATGCAGTATAATTTGGTATCGCTTTTATTACCCGCGACAGCATGTAATGCTTCGCGTGTCGTAGCTATCGTCGAGGCGTTCGTCTGTCTGTCCGTCTGTCTGCCCGTCCGTCACACCCTGCAGCCCTATCAAAATGGTACAAGCTAAGATCACGAAATCTTTTCTGTGGGCTGCCGCAAAAGTTTTTTGTGACAGAATTTCGTGCCTCTGGTTTGGGGATTTATCTCAAACGAAGGCGTCAAATAGGGGTACCTCTTAAGAAGTCGTTGATTTACCGTTGTTGGATTCTTTAGCGTAAAACGGTAGCAGCTAAGCACAGACTTGCTGTTTATCGTAACAAAAACTGGAGACTAGCTTTCTGGCGGCATAACATCGATGACCTGAAACCACCATGAATCTTTAAAATGCGGGGTTTTAGTATTTTGGGAATTTTAGGCTAAAGCGCAAATTACAAGAGTATATTGTAACGAAGTGGTTGAAGATAAACTAAGACAATCTGCACAACCTGCATGAGAAATTTTCAGCATTGAACGTAAAATTTAGCAGTTAAAATTTTGACTTCTTAAGTTTAAAAAGTACTATGTACGAGGGCGTCAAATATGTGTACCCCTTCAAAATGCGCAATTTTATATCGCCAAAAACTAAAGCAACTAGGCTACATTTTTGTCGCTGACAATATAGGTAAACTACATCTTTTTTACCTTTACATAGTTGCGTCTAAATCGACGAAAAAAACCAATTTTAACATTAAAATGGCATTTCAAAGTTATTTAAGGTCAAACATTTTGAGGTCATTGGGAAGCTCATGAACTACTTTTTGTCGCCATAAACGCTTAATATTGCATTTTCGGTAACCTTACTGTCGTCTGAAGTCCTCTTGCCACGAAAACCCCACGAACCGTCTGAAAGTAGAGTCCTTGGGCTGCACTTTTTCCGCTGACAGTATGGGTCTATTATCTTTCAGATTTCCGTGGCAAAGTCTGAAAGACGTACGATAGGCATAGCAGAGTGCGTAATGACCCTTCAAGGTCATCTAAGGTCGATGAGTTTCGTATCATCTGAAAAGGTTTATACAATTTTCTATCGGTGGTCAATAGCAGTTTTGGTCTTTTCTCTCACCGTTTCTTAGATACGACGACTTACTGATTGAAGATCGCAAACCCCACCGTTCAATCCCAAATTTAAAAATGTTTTCTCTATATCAAATCGCTGCTATTTGCGTGCGAAAACCTGTGGCACTGCGCTAATCAAGGCGCAATGAAATTTCAGGTACCTGTAACCCCCAACTAATTTGATCAGCATGCATCAACGTCACAGTCACACCAGAGGACAGACAAAGAGACAGAGGGATACGCAGTGCTTTGACAATACCGTTCCACGCATGCATGCAGGGGGCCGGTAAAAACGTTGCAAACGCAGCCTAGCAATGCGTTAGTGATGGATTAGTCTTAGCAAGCATTTGAACTTTGAAGTATAAAAATGTCCCAGAATTAATTCGACCAGCACGAAGGATTCGTGACGCATGCAGCAAAACGTTCGATCTTTCGAAGGTAGTAAGTAACAAAATGTTTGAACTTTCAGGACTTTGTACGGAAGTCGGGAGCTGAACCGTAACTCAAAAAGTTTTTTTGTACATATGCACCAGCCCAAGTGCAAATTTTTAACACCACGGCAAATCAAAGCGAGGTGAAACAATATAGCGTCGCGCGAACCGATTTTACGTAAAAACAAGCACATGTTTTAATATTTTTACAGACTCATTGCGTGCCGATATAAAAATTTATAACGTACGTTTAACGATCATTCAGTAGACTGTAGCCAGCTTTGTATACAGCAAGTTGTAGCCGAAAAATATTTTAAAAACAAACGCAACAAAGATTATAGTCTAATCAGTTAATGCAAGGTCTAAATTCTGTGAAAACCGTCCGCTGCTATCGAGAGTTTATTTTGCGACTGTCTATACATGTTCAGTTGTTTCTAAAACGCCACCACAATCTATTGATGTTTATGCATTTTGCCACGCCTAAATCATGCGTGAAAATGCTCAATTTTTTGCCACGAGTGAGGCGGTTTTAGCAGCGGCCGACCGCACGCTTCTCCAACAAAAACGTTTTGCACGCCTAAACATTTTTGAAAATGTCTAAAGTAATTAGATAACACTTGCTCTTTTGTCTTCTTTAACCTGTAAGTAAAGTGAGTAGGCCTAAAACAAAAAATGACTAAAATAAAATCTTCTATATTTGCTGATTGGCTTTGCGTGACACATAGGCTAGGCCTACTTTTTTATGACACACAGTTTGCATTTAACAGGCCACTTTTTCTGGGAGCGGCTACCTACCTTTACATCTAATACACTTCTCTTTGGGCGTGTTCACTTGCGTTGAATCCAGAAAATGGGTCGTTGACGATCGGTCATGTAGCCTATACGTTCATTAGGTTGGTACACTTGAGTGTACCTGCGGAGTTATTAACGTGTTATTTCATTGCAGACATAGTGTTAGAGATAGACATTGTACGAACGCGACTGTGGAATTAGAGTTAACCTATATATAGCAGGGGGCTTAGATTGTGTCTCTTCTGCCAATTTCGCAGTTTATCACTACGTGCAAGCGTAAAAAAATTGAAATCGTACCATATTTGCCAAAATTCTCGTAAAACAAGAGTGGCTTACTTTTTGTATAGTCACGTTTATTTACTGAAAAATTGTAAAACAATAATACAGCATACACTCGAAAATCAAACACAACTAAAAAGAAAAAAAATTTGGTAACGAATAAATATTCCAATGGCCCATACATGTAAGCCTAAGTTACAAATTTCAATACCGGTAAAATCCACCGAGGCATCGACCGTATATGTGTAATAACGTGGGCGTGGTAGCATTTGACATTATTTCTATGGACACAGCCTGGAGTGGCGTGAGCTAACAAGATAAACAAAGTGGCACAGTGCAAACTAAACGACGGTCAGATGGCACACTGCCATGGCTAATGTCTCTGGAGCGATGGGCTACCGATCTCTCAAACAATTGTCCCTTTAACGCCTTCACTGATCAAATTAACCACCGGCTAATGTGTCATAGGCACACCATGACCTCTTCATTATTCATGCTAGACGTGCCCTTGAAGACCGTACACAATTTCGAGCCTGAAAGAAACTAGAAGGGTAATACAATATTTAACCGTTACACAGGCGCGGACGATCAAGTTCGCACTTTTATGGCGGTTACGTCAATTTTTGCGAAAGTCGGACACGCAAAACAGCTAATTGTTCAAAATAACATGCTCAATGCAAAAATGTTTTCTTTTTTATCGGTTGTTACCTTAGCATAGATTAAATTAGATGCAATTTTCATGATAGTTATTTCGCGCTAATTTTTTTCAATAAAACGATAGGCCCTCTAGTGCATAATTGCTAACAACTGAAGCACAGAAGCGAATATGACATCGTCGTTCTTAAACGTATAACAAAAAGTTTGGTACCAGTATTGGTTTTTCCAAACGCGATACAATTAAAATACAAACGACAGGAAAATTTTTCGCCATGTTAAGGTATTTTCTGACACCTATTTTTGCTAAAACGGTTTTGGCACACACACACAGAAGCAAATCGTGGTCCGTACCGTGTTAGACTGTGAGCAATATTTCTTAAACCTAATTGATGCACTTGTGTCTTGTTACCTGCCACTACTCAACACAGCGTCGCACAGGCGAATAACCTGAGCCAGCCAAGCCGGTACTCGCTTTACCTGCCCGGGAGGGACGAAAGGCTGAGTTGACGGGGCAGGAAGTCATCCATCTGAGTAGTAATTGAACCGAGTTTAAAGCAACACTAAAGACCAACTCGTTAATGACAACATCATGCCGTCACGTTTTAGTGTTTGTGTTAGACGTGGTTTTTTGGTGCTGTTGTCTGCTCTGGGTCTCTCTCTGTAAACTTGTATCCACCTTTAGTGGATTAGTTTGAAAAGTGTGTTTGCTAGTTGCAGCAATGTTTGTCGGTGTTGTTTATTGCGTAGAAACCGGCGGAGCTGCAGTGGCGACGAATCAAGACGCTCAAAACGATCACGTGACGTAAGCATAGACGTTTCTACATCTGGCCCATAGGAGACCATGTAGGATTAAAATAACAGAAAAAAACACAATTGCGTGCAAGTTGCACACGTAGATATTACTGTTTTAGGTTTTGTTTTAGTTTAAGCGCACACGTTAGCGTCGGCTATAAACCCTTGGTAGACTCATTATTTATTTAGTTAACCACGCTCGTGTGAAAACGTCCTAGGATAGCGACTGGCAGTTTATCCAAGTAGACGTCCTCAGCTAAAAACGCGTTAGTTTTCTGGTACAAAGTGCAAAACACTGCATCAGTATATCAGTTTTATTGTTTTATAAAACGCAGTAATTATTCGGGCATTTTTACTTAGGCGCTCGCCGTCGCCGCATGGATACGAACGGCCTTAGCCGGTACCTATGACCATTATTTTGGTGGTCGTGCGTATACCAGCTAAGACTGTTCAAGGCGGTGACCGGTCAAATATATGTCAGTGTTGTAAGTGTTGTATGTGAGTGTTGTAAGGACGACCTTCAAAGTCTTTGGGAAAATGCAAACTTTGACCCTCAGCCAACCCAAAACCCCTGAACCGATCGTCACCAAATTTGAATGGCGTGATTACGTCGTGGACGCCTACCACCAAACAAAATTTGGGCTCAATCCGCCCAGGGGTTTTTGCTCCCCATATAGGTGAAATATACACCCCTCCTGTTCGAAATTTACTGCACTTTTTTGGTTCTTCAACTCGCCTACAGGCGAGTCCGTTAGACCGATTTTTACGCTTAATACGTCAAATGACGCGGTTCTGCGCAAGGAAGTGCCTTTTGATTGTTAAAAAATAAAAGTTTTATTTTTCACTCATTTATTCGA
>Ga0209367_1014190_pt1 | contig 10135 bp, 3 predicted proteins | sample WorMetLIZISLAND2_FD_187412 | JGI IMG/M metagenome (GOLD analysis project Ga0209367, IMG submission 187412) | Marine gutless worms symbiont microbial communities from Max Planck institute for Marine Microbiology, Germany - Olavius geniculatus... ...
ACTGCTTCCAGCAGGCCTACTGCTCCACCTAGCGGCTCAGCCAAGTGCCTCAGATTCGGCCACTGGCTGACATTGTGCACTTTAAATATTCACATACTTACTTACATACATACTTACTTAATTTAGCACATAACCTAAAAAACTAAAATGTAGTAAAATAAAAATGAAATAAGAGAAACTGAAATAAAAGTACAGTTATAAAGTAAAATATAGAAAAAAAATCGAGAAACTGCCGGAGTCTGGATATATCGATCTTTGCGATCGCTTTGATATCGATATATTTTATTATATTTTATCAGATGTATTGTCCAAGTAAATATTGGAATATTGTGATATTGTTATCGGGATGTAGCTTATAGGCCTACGATTAGCGATATCTTTTCTGCTCGTTATATACACTTACATAAATTCAGCCTTTAAAAAAGTCACGTTCTTATTTTGCGTTTACGAACGTTTACTTCATGTTTTAAATACAAAAGGTTTTTTCAATGATTGTAGCTTTGTCCGAACGTTTATAGAATTTATCACAGGTCGAAGCGAAATTACCAGATTTCGGTGTAATTGAGCCACTGTCGCGACATCTGTCTGCGGTAGACAAGCATTGGTGACAATATGATGATTGGACACAATACAACAGCAACGACAACAACGACGACGACAACAACTACTACTACTACAACAATTACTACGCGACTTCTTGATATGATGACTGAGATCAGCCACACGATGGCGACGAACGTGAGTGGTTGGCGTTAGTCTGTAGTATTACTCTAGTAGTAGTTTGATAGTAGTAGTAGTAGTAGTAGTAGTAGTAGTAGTTGTTGTTGCTGTTGTTGTAGGTGTAGTAGTAACGTGAGGGGTCGACGCTCTGTGAGGTGCGCCTTCATGGCAAACACGATGCCGACAAAGCGTTCACAAGCGATCAACATGAGCGTCAGAATGCTCGACACCAACGACAGCACTACAGATACCACACGCACGCAATCGCTAATGACATCAAAGCATTTCTTTCTATTAAATTTCACTTTTCATAGTCTTTATCTTCGCACCTTCTTGACTGACTTTACCGACTGCTTACGTATTTTTATTGTTCGCTTTAACGATCGAGCTACTGGCATGGTTGTCGTCCGTCCGTCCGTCTGTCCCTCTGTCTGTCACGGATGTATTGTGGCTAAACTTAAAAGCGTAGAAAAAAACTTTTTACACGAATAATTAACCATGTGTGTTAAACTCGGACGTAAAATTTTTTAGCTATCTAGTGCAATGGAAACATTTTCAAATTGGGGGTTAAATGTGTGTTTTTCAACGGAAATAAGACTGATGATGATGATGATGGTCTAATAGCAGAATCACTTATGTCTACTTATGTCTATTAGGACCTGATTATCATTTTGATCTTTGTACTATACATAGAAAACGCTGGTTTGTCTTTGCCCATAATTTAATCAAATTAGCCAAAATCTCGACCGCTGGGGAGCTAGAGAAATCAAATAAGCATTTTATAATTAGTTCAAATTGACAATTATGTGATAAAAGGAATAAGCCCCACAAGTTTCTACTATTTCAACTTTTTCGTTAGTGTCTCTGCTTTACCCCGTCGCGAGTTTTAAATTGTTTATATTATGTGCATGTCGAAATCAGTATATTCGTTCAGACGACAATGATAGGGTCCCGCGGTTTGCGCGTCTGATTTTGTAACGACTTTGACTGTGACCGTCTGACCTTCAAAACATAATCAGGTCCTCATTTCGATCTTTGTACTATACATAGAAAACGCTGGTTCGTCTTTGCCCATAATTTAATCAAATTAGCCGAAATCACGACCGCTGGGGAGCTAGAGAAATCAAATAAGCTTACTGTTAGTAGTGTAATGGTAGTAGACATAAGTGATTCTGCTATTAGACCAATAACCAAATTACGAAGGTCCAGAAAGTTACAAAAAAACCGTAACTCTGAAATCGACAGGTGCGACAAGGCATCAAAATCTGATTCAGAGGAGACGCCACATAATTGGTCAGTTGGCCTACTGTCATGGAGATAAGATTTTTTAAATGCTGAAAAATAATATCTACAATAACAATGTTTACATTGTAATAAATACGTTTTTTGGGTTACATTTTAGACGACTTGTCCAGGAAACCAGTTTATCGTAATGCGAAAAAAATGCAGCAGAGCATACGATCTACCAAAGATGATGAAATGCCCGAACTTCACCTACAGAAATTTGTCATGCGTACTTCTCGTTTAATGTGTGGTCATATAGCATATAGTTTTTGCTTTGATCATCTAAATGGCCTAGGTCTTAGGCCACTTATTCATCACTAATATACCGAGTGGGCTAAAAACTGCATTTTTACGTGCAACAGCAGCTACTGCTGTAGCGCGTCATAGCCATCGCAAAAGTAAAAAAGTAAAAGGTAAAGGTCGTTAATTTGTATAACGTATTACGCGTGCACGCCTTTGATGCGTTTTTGTCACTAACCAGAGCCGCCGATAGCACAGCCACCGCGTGCAGCCTGCAGACACAGGCTGGCGCAGCGGCCGGTCAGGCCGTACAAAGGTCCCAACCTTTCGTAACCCACATAAATGGGCTACTACTCATTTAACCGACCTCGGAGGGATGGCAGGCTGAGTTGGCCTTGTTGGTTGACTGATAGCAAACGCTTTTACCCACAAAGTGGTCAAACAGCCATCCATCTGTCTAGCGCAGAACAGGGAAAGTTCGCCGGCCAGGATCGACCACTATGCTACGTCACCAACGCAATTCTGTCCGTCAGTCTGTCGGTCTATCTGTCCGCCTGTCCGTCACATGGGTGGATCAGTCACAAACGGTGCGAGCTAAGATCACCAAATCTTCAACAGCTGCGTGGAAGACTCTAGTTTCAGGATCAGTAAAGCTTTTTTTCATAAATTCGAAAAGGGCCACCCCAAGCGAGGACGCTAAATGACAAAAGGTAGGGAAAAGTCCCAATAATATTTTTTCGATAAATTTTGTTTCAACTATAATAAGTAACTTTTACGTTTATCGATGCGTTCTTTGTGGACACAACTCCGTTATGTCATGTCCAGCAAGAGATACAAAACTACGAAGAAGTAAGATTGAGACGTGAGCAGATGCCACGTGACAGGCTGTAAAACAAGGTCACAGACCTGCAATTTAGCACATAAATGCACTGAAAGAAGATAAAACAAAAATCCGCGCTAATTGGCATTTCTCATGGCTCATTACTGTACGTCAGTAGATCTCATGCTGGCTACTCGAGTGGCTGTAGGAGAGAAACAAATTTAATCCTTTCCGTCCCATAGACTGGTTCCTCTACTCGACTGAGTCCGCAGAGATTGCGGCGATCGCTGAAGTCCTGAAGTAATTAGCTGCCAAGTGTGCATCTTTCTGAGCAATCGGAATCTTCTTATGTCGACTACGAACAAGCGTTAATTGAAATTGATAACCGGAAATTGGCTTGAACGAACATTTCGTCAACGAACAATTTTTTACCGAGTGCAGTCTTGGTCTACATCGTGCACAATCACGGCAGTACATTGTTTCTCTTCGTTTCCCAGACTGTCGACAGTGAATAGCCGTGCTCGCATAACAGATGACTTTATGGCATAGAACACATTGTATTGTCTTGAAAAAAGCATCATTAGGCCTACAGAAATGGCGAAAGACACTGGTGGTATGGGTAAACCTCGGAGGGCGTGGTGCGATGATGTTGAAGATTGGACAAATTCATCAACAGTGGCTGCAGTCGACAAAGGATCGCACAACTTGGAGGAGCTTTGTCTTCCGTGCCGCCAATGTTCGCACCAGCGAATAGTGCACCTACGACGACGACGATACGCGACTTGGCAATGCTGGCGCTTGCGATGAGCAGTGAACAGTAAACAGCAGTGATGTCAATAACGACTGATTGCAATATAGCGAACAGAAGCACTGCTATTATCTTGATGACGTTGTTGGGTGCATGACAATGACAATTCTTTCAGTGGAATGGGCAGCATAAGCACTGCCATCACGGCATAATTATCATCAGTGCAAACGTTGAATAATACTGGAGATATAATGGGCGTTGATCATAAAATTGCTGGACATGAGAACATGTCTTTCGTACTTTTTGCAGTGGGGATGTGATCTGTTTTACCTCTTCCCTATTTCAGAAAAATATAAAAAAAATTAAATCTATTTATACTTTCAAATTTGCTAAATGATAATAATATTTTAGTATCGCGTAAGCATCCATCAACAACAAAGAATTGTCAAAAAATTGCTGTAACTTTCACTCCGAGCTTTCGTGTAATTATATACAAGATTTTATACGCATCCGGGGAAATTATTTAAGTTAAACAGATTATTCGTTCTTGACGTGTGTATGCAGTTGCATACATTCTGGTATAGATTGATGTTCAACTCAGCATTTTTTTCTAAATTGGAATTTCGTATATAATTTGTCCCCCTGCCATTTTATTGTGCCCGTGTTGAAGTCAGCGGTGCAGACTCACACGAAGTGCCGACTAGAAGCTGTCTGAAGACTGGCGGCCGAGATACGCGGCAGATGTTGCTGCGGCAGTTGATTAAATACAGCAGAGAAGGAAAGACAACGTTTAATGTGTTCTGGGACTTGCAGGCAGTGAAGGGCGTATGCTGGGTGGTCTGATGTGCTGTCAATGTGTCATCTGTTGAATCAACTACCAGAACTTCCAGAAGATTCGGGATGATATTAAAACTACAATGACTTTCAAGCATTGTATAAACTTGTAATTTTGAAATTTGCTGTGATGGCGTTTGACAGTTGAGAAATAAAAGATCATTTACTCACTTTAATAATTATGTTTTTATGTTAGGCCTAAGTGCTAACGCTGCCTCATTCTGCTGACTATAATAGCTTTAACATTAGTTACACCTGTCGTTGTTTGCTGTTCTTTTTCTTTGTAACATTCTGTTCAGTTACCTATTTTCATCGAGCTACGTGGGCGGACAGCATTGATATAGGCATAAAGCGTTCACTCTTCTGGCAGCGTACACAAACCTCTTGTTAATAGGCTAATTTTGTGTTTATTGTAGGCCTACTGCAAATATTCTTCCTTCTTTTTCTTCAGCGGCTGCTGCACATTCAGCGCTAAATGTAACGTGAGAGTTTAATATAACGTTGTACAATATGTGCGTGTTATGTTCCAATCACATCCGAACTAATGAGATGTCGAGAGATGACAGCTAGATCCGGACACCAGGCGAAGACATGTAAAGGTTAGGTGAAGAAAGCCGTTTGTGACTCCTGTTGGCATCCGTGAGCTACGTGGTTGATTCGTAATAGGCTTATTATTAGGTAATAATAAGACCTTATATGGGCCCTTATAATGGCCCTGCATCTTTACAGCTCCTGTAGATAATGTGTTATAATAAGTTTATCTAGAAGCCGATCCTCATTCAGGTGAAGGTAAAAGTAAACGTAATGTTTGGTAGTTGCTGTAGTGCTGCTTGCATGTGTCAAACTCGTGACCAAAAGCGCTTTACAACCTCGGAAGAGGCAGCTGATTAGCAAAAGCTAATGATAGGCTACTCACAACACATTTACGCGGCCATCCATTGCCTGCGCCAGCGATCAATGGAACCCGCGGTGCTGCCAGCAGACATACCACGGCTTCGATCCGCCACACTATAGGCCATTGCTCGTATCTCCCATTTCGCTGGAAGTAGGAGACAAAATTAACCTAAGCACGCAGTAAAAGATTAAAGGTTAAAAGTCGTCTATAGCTCTTTAAGGGAAACCCATCGCAGGTAAACGCGCTCTCCCTTAATCCCAACCGAACAGGCCGATACTGGAGTTACCTAACCAGAAAAGATAAAACTCTGAGTTGACTTTGGCGTTACCTAAATTTACCTAAATGATTTACCTGTACGTTGACTGCCCCGTACCCATCCAAGTAGTAACCGGTTGATAGCGACCCAACAGGGAGCCGAATTTACGACCTCTCGGCCGTAAGTCCGACACCTTACCGTTCGTTACACCACCTATAGCCACCAGTAGCCTACGTTAACAACTTGCCAAATGTTGCTTGCAAATGAACTGCAATTTGAAAGCTACGAGTCCAAAACTGAGGCCGAGGCCGAGCGTCACTGACCTTGTGCGAAACTGTTAAACACGCAAAAGAACGCGCCGAGAACCCATCCCTCGGTAAGCTCGTCGACCAGGTGCACCCAGGTACATGAAATAAGTAATCCAGGTAATACAGGTACATAATCCAGGTATTCCGGGTGATAACTAAAAAGTTTAAGATATTTTACTGCAATTAAATGATCTAGGTACGACTCTGTAAATCTGGATATAATTAAATGACTCGGCTACAGTTTGGTGACTTTGAAGCACGTGAGAGCAGCTAAATGAATCCAAAGAAAGAATCCAGCTGCAATTGAATGATTATTCTGGTATATCGATCAGGTGCACCCAGGTACACGAGAGCGTGACCATGATATCTGAGACGGCCAGACTGACGATGTAAACATTGGTCGGTGTGCGCAGACGACGACAGCGCCAGACCGTCGTCACCACCAGGCAGTTGCCTAGCAACCAGCGTACAGTTGCCTAGCAACGCCAGCGCTATCACCAGTGACGTCCCGCTGATCTTCCCGGCTGCTTCCGCTGACGTCACGTTCTTCAAGGCGGGTAGGTCAGGCTGTTTGTGTCGTTGAACCTTGACCCACGGTTGCACTCGGTGGCGTCGGATGCCATCGGTCCGGAAATAAACTGCAATACATAATTAGCAAGTCGTTGATGCCATTATACGGTAATTTGAAAGCTGATCCGTAAATGTCTTTGCCCATTCAGCTCTGTGACCGATGCGAGCGGTGCTCATCTCCGTTTTCAAGGCCCCGAACCGGCAGTGTCTTTGCTTGTAATTTAATGAAATTATTACAAATTATGACATTTGTTGGTCCACGATATTTGCCGAATTTTAACTATCACACTGCGTCCCAAAAAGGAGCCCAACATTATCGATCGTTTTGGCACGAATATTTCTGACGCAACTGACATTGAATGGCCGTTCAGGTTCTCACCTCACCAAAAGTCTGTTTTTGCATTACGTAGTAAAACAAGAAATTTGAGCTAATGCTCACGAGACGCACGAAAGCCTATAGCAGTTCCTGTACGCAAACTGTCAGTCTATCTCCAGCCATTTCGTCGCAGTTTATTCTTTGAGTGTGCGCTGCAGCCGAATATTGCAAAAATCAATAAAAAAAACCCTTTATTTTGGAAGTTCAGGGTTTTTCAAAGTCAATATTGTTGATATGACTGAAAAGCTTGTCACTAGTGCTTGTTGTGATAGACAGCATGCCATGCCTATCTGCAACCGTTCTCACGAAAGACTGGCCAATAACGGTAAAATAACGACTTTTACGGGGGTACCGCTATTTGATGCCTTCGTGTGCATGTTTCCTTGAACCTAGAAAAAATCGAAACTTAGACCATCAAAATCTACGTTCAATGCTAAAAATACATAAAAAGACATATAATAAGTCTATCAGGTACTATTTAGAAATGTCGATGAACTCCAGAAGCGACACCGCTTTTGATGAATGATGGAAGCCTCTGCTGAGCTTGCCTGTGTTCACACAAATAACCGATATTTCGAATATTTACTCCAGCAGTTGCAAAATTAATCATTTAGATAAACTGGCAGCCAAAGTGCTAAATTTTTGGACAAAATATGCTAAACGTATGTTATTTTGAGCAAATTAATCACACTGCATTAAATAAAAATGTAATATTTTGCTTGTTTCGTTTTCCCTCGGTAGTGCAGATACAGACGTTTGGTGAGATGTAAACTTAAGCGGTCATTTAATGGCTAGTTGTGTCGGGAATATTTCTACCCCAAATATTAACATTTCTTAATCCACCTTCAAGTTACGATCGATAATGTCGGAATCCCTTTTTGGGACATAATGCATATTCTGTTTGCTTAATTTCTTAAATATTTTTATGTTAATTTTTTGGTCTAAAACCTACTTTCTGCTGTGCAAAACATAAAAACGCAATGCCTCCGTACCGACCGACAGTAGAAAAGGCGCGGAGGAAGATTGCACATCGAGACCAATTTGTTCGGTTATTGCCGGTTGCATAGGAACCAATTTCATTTGCCAGTTGCAGCTCAAGGGTAATCAATGTGGTCAGGTGATCACCGTGATTAGTAAGCTTATAACGAAAAAAGTACGCAGTAGCGTGTACAGAATATAGTCATTATTTCGCGTAGGCCTACTACTAGAGATTCGTAAGTGTCACGAAGCATTGCCCGATGAAACACTTCGTCTGACGACAACGAAGTACACTGTGAGGCGTAAAAAACACACCAGAATTTATCAATCGTAACATGAAGACGGATTATCAAATTTTAATAATTTTTGGTGTGAATATTCTAAACGCAACTGGCCATCAAATGACCGTTTATGTTCCTGCCTCACCGAACGTCTGTTTCTGCACTACCTGGGGAAACAAAACAAGCAAAATATTACATTTTTATTTAATGTTCAATGCAATATCATTATTTGATAAAAATAATACACATTTGGCACATTTTGTCTAAATTTCTAGCACATTAAGTGACAGTTGTCAGTTGTTTAGTTGTGCAACTGCTGACATAAATATTCGAATTATCGGCCATTTGTGTAAGCACAGGCAGGGAGGCGCATTCTCTATGCATTGATAGCAGTGTTAATAATGTTTTGCTTCAGATTTCAACCAGTCGCTTTTTGAGTTCGTTGATATTCCTAAACAGAGTCCCATACAGGGCCATAGCCAGACGGGGTCTAGGGGGTGCTCAGCACCCCTACTCAGATTTTTCAGCACCGGTACTAAGAGAAGCCCTTAGCACCCCCATGCAGCACCTACTCAACATCCCATATATTAACCGTGATGGACCCAAAGCAAATATGAGGCATCGATATAAGGCAGTGTTTTTCATTTTTTTTTGCCGCAGCGGAACCCTACAAAACTGTGAAAATCACTCTCGGAACCCCATGGCATGCAATGATCCGTGAGTCCAATGGCGTAGGCAAAGTGGAATTTTCGTGGTGTCTGGGGACCAAGTCCAGAGGCAGAAAACCTGTGGGAGCTTAAGGCAAAACCCTCAAACGCTGACGATGAAGCAGCAGGCAAAAGACTTGCTTAATTTGATCGTATTAGATAATATTATTTAGCATTTTTATTTCACCCGTAACCAAAAACACTTTACGAGGCGGTCGCCAATGGCCCAAAAATTATCATTGGATCTTTTACGTTTTTACGCCCACGGACAGCTTAGGGGGTCTAGACCCCTCCCAGCCAGTTGCGCTAATGGGCGAAGCTTTTTATATTTTTCAAGCATATTGTTTCAAGAAATGAAGGTTTTTCAATAAATGGATACACGATTTCTTAACACTGACACTAATAAGCTATAGTGTTCAGTGTTCAATGAAATATTCTAACACTGTTAAAAACAAGAAAAATATTCAACACTCTATGCAAAAGTATACTGCTAGAAGCGTTACTTTGGAACTAGGCATTTGGTGCGTAGTACTTCTATGGCTTGTTCTGATGTAATTCGCACGCTAGGTTATTATTATTTTTTACTGACGACTGACGAGCCGCGGAACCCTTGGCAGATGTTCGCGGAACCCTTGGGTTCCGCGAAACCCCGGTTGAAAATCACTGATATAAGGAGTCGTGCGTGTTTTGCTAGGTAGGATGATTAGGCCTACAGAATAAAAATAAAGTGGTGGGCATAATTTTTATTTTTATGTGCTATGGATTTCTTAGCGTAACAGTACAAAAATGGTTAAAATCGGTGCATACGTACAGAGGTTATCGCAAAATTAAAACAGGGTTCCTATACTTTTAACTCAAGGGAAGGAAAAGAAAGGGAAAGGACAGAACGGAAGGAAATAAAAAAACAAAGGAAAGAAAGGAAAAAAGAAAGGTAGGGGAAAGGGGACAGGGAGGAGAAGGTCAAACCCCTGAGGAAGAATTCTTGCTACGGCCTTCATCATCATCGACAACCGTGGGCTCAATGCCCGTTGGTGTCTGACGCCATTCTTACTATCGCTGCCCACCGCTGCCTATCTAGGGCAGCGTGGCTTAACTCCTGCAGGGTTGTCCCACACCAC
>Ga0209367_1014191_pt1 | contig 10133 bp, 8 predicted proteins | sample WorMetLIZISLAND2_FD_187412 | JGI IMG/M metagenome (GOLD analysis project Ga0209367, IMG submission 187412) | Marine gutless worms symbiont microbial communities from Max Planck institute for Marine Microbiology, Germany - Olavius geniculatus... ...
GATGTCTAAGTCGATTCGACTCAGTCTAACATCGCAGTGCAGAAGGCTCAAACTTTTGGGGGAGCAAGAGCTATGGCCTGCTCTCCCGTGCCAAAAGTTGGGGGAGCAGCTGCTCCCTCTGCTCCCCCTGTTCCAACGCCCATGGGTAGGGGGCATTGAGAGATTGAGCGAATCTGACAAAGGAATTTTGAGGGAACATGAAGGGAAAATTTTTCATTGACCCTCCTATATCTCCCTTGTTAGAAAAGTTGGGGCACTGATTTTTTTGCCAAAGTGTCTCCAAAAGGGACGTGTCCTGGCAAAATTTTAGCCTCCTTGATTAATCGGGGACAAAGGGTGAATTTGATAAACAATTTTCCCAACTTTGAGGGTCGATTTTGGTGCACGTGACAGCAAATCAATTTTTGGAACCTATAGAGTGGATTAATTCGTTTCATTCACCAAGTTATCAGGGAATAGCCCTCATTTGTAATGTGGGGGTTAAATCCCGATTTTTGGTTCAGCACCAAAATTTGCCATTTATGTATAATTTACCCCACTCAAGTTTTCTCATACATTTGAAGGCCAACAGCACTATAATGTTGAGATTAAATTCTACACAAACTGGTCAAATGAATAAGACGGTAATGTAACACTATACCAGTGACTGCTATAAGTGCACCATAGATTTTCACCAGGTTCAACACAACATTAACACCAAAATATCCAGTTAGTGAGAACATAAATATGTACACATAGACCACTGGATTCTGTAATAGACACACACACATACAAAGTACCAAATAACTGCAATTAACGCTAAATATAATAAATGTACAAAACATCAGTTTATACACTTGTTAATGGCAACATTTAAGGACTTTCACATCGAAAACAGCAAAAATTACAAAAGCTGATATTGCCCGCATCACACTGACAGGTATTAGAAATTTTATGGCCTTCATCATTGTCTATTTGCCTTAAAAAAGTCTGACAAATTGCAGCCCCATTAATATTCGCAAACATTAGAATGCATCACCAGGTCAAAATTGTAAATAGTTCTTTGCCAGGCAGCTATAAAAAACTCATGTAAGTTTTTAAAAAAAAGAAAACTCTAATCAAGGCCAATTACTGTTATCCACAAACTAGCAGAAAAAGGTAACACAATGGTTATCACAGACGGCATAAAATAATGTAAAAATCAAATTAAAATTTTACCAAAAAATCGATTTAAATCAAAAAATCTGATTTAAACAAAAAAAAATCGATGCTTTTGATTTTTATTAAAAACTATGATTTTTATCAACCCTGCATTTTATTAAAAAACTGAAGACAAATGGCACAATGATCCGAATGAAACCAACTTTAAAACAGAACGCTGCGGCTTCCCACAGCTGAGCCGTCACAATCTGACCACCAAGAATGTAGAGAAAGCCGATGGAGTAGGAGTATAAAACCTGTACAGCAAAACACAGCTACAAATGGATGACACACATAGTCAAACTTAACACAGTAAACTCATTGACATATAAGCACACTTCAGACACCAGCATTACACTGCACGGAGTACTGAACTGCAATCTGAGGCGCGTTTCGCACTTTTTTTTCTCTGAGAATCTCACTTCTACGGCTTAGTAGTTCTCACTAATTCTCACGAAAAGTGTGAAACGTGCAAGTGAGAATTCTACGAGAATTCTAATATAGAATTCTATGCTAGCCTCCCACCGAGGTCAGCCACCTTGCCGTGGTGGTGGGGCTCAGCACCGATGACCCGAAAGATTTCTAAAATCTGGAGGTGAGGAGCGACTAAGCGCTGACCAAATTCGTGTAGGCATATTGCTACACGATACCAGTTCTTTCGTGCTGGTTTCAGCTTCACAGCTGACTACGGCTTTATAGCCATCTACTTACGGCTCTACAGCCGTTTATTTACGGCTTCACAGCCGTTACGGCTTTATGACCGCTACCTGTAGCCTTCTGGTTACATTCGGGGACGCGCATTGGGCCGAGCTGATACGGCCTCAGCGCTGGGCAGGTGTAAGAGCCTGTCCACCCCGGAGGTAAGGTAAGGTCTACGCTAGCCAATTTTATCTATTTGGATGACGTAACTCACAAGCAAGTAGGCGGAGCTAGCATAACGTAGCAAAGGAAAATCTTGCTCACAATTTCTCAGAGAATCTCAGAGAAGTAGAAAGTGCGAAACGCGAATTCTAAGTTAGAATTTCTGAGATTCTCAGAGAAAAAAAGTGCGAAACGCACCTCTGGTTATTTCAAAATGGCTTGTTGGCTCAGTGGCCACGGCAAGCTACATATGCAGGCATACATGCATGTGGTCTAGTGGTTGCTTAGACTGACTTGTAACTTTCCTTTTAGGTTATGGTTCAAATCTCATCGCATGTCATTTGCAAGCAACCTTGTGCGGCTGCTAACTTACTGTGTGCTCAGGTCAACTCAGCCTCCTACCCTCAGCAGAATGGGAAATGAGTAGTAGCTAAAAGACTAGGGGGTAAAGGCCTAGTCTGGATGATTGAGGCGGTGATATATCAGCCTCTGAAGCTATGGCACTACGGCGCTATAAAAATGTACTATTATTATTATTATTATTATTATTATTATTATTATTATTAAGCTGAACCACAGGTTTAGTTCTTCACTGATGCAGGCAATGAATGGTTGCATGGTGTGCTGTGGTATAATTTGCTCATGCCAATCACCCGCACCTTCCGAGATTGTAAAGTCTAACTCGTGTAAGAAGTGCTACAGCAAGAACCAGACATTTACTTTTCTCCAATGCAGAAACTGTTGCAAAAACATCCAGCTAATGGTCAGTCGCATCATTCCTTGCAGCAGTGATACAGCGGACAGTAGTAGCACACTAGATAACTAGAAGATAGCAGCATTATGCGATATGAATACACTTACAACTTCAGCATTTGAAGCGCTAAAGTGCTTGATAGTCTTCTCTTGGACATTACCAATAACAGCATCAGCACACAATGCCATCGATATGAGAAACACACCTACACAGACCCAAACACAGAACAATCATACCACACCGAATAGACCTAACAATGCTCTCAGGAATTCTGCAAACTCAGTTACAACATGTTAACGAAAAAAATTACAATATTCCAAACTTATGCTGGATTAAATTACATCCAACAAAAGTAAACTTTTGTAAAACTGGAATTAGAAGGACAAAACTGTGTACATTCAAAATGCCATTTTTTACCAAACAGTTATCAATGTGAAGGAAATCAAACGTTATAGCAACAAAATCATAGTTAATAAATAGCATATAATGAATGTGCTGTACACACAGTATGAATCAACATTTCCAGACAATGAAATGCAGGTACAGTGAATGGATTCTTCTTACCATACAGACTAAATGACGGAGAGACGCTGCTGTCAGCTAGGGTGAAGAAAATGAGACCAATGCTCATCAACACGCAGGCGGCCCAGTCAACAACTGTGAACTTTTTGCCTATAAACCAACAGCCAACAAACTGTTACAGAGCAGAACAACACTGAAGCTGCGCACCAACATGAAAATCTTCTGATACAGCTAGATGTCAGTCTGGCCTCAGTGCCTTGCCAATGTTGATACTGATCCTTCTTCGACGATCAGCTGAATATGCCCAATGATGAGTTGAATGTGCCAAATGTCTACTAATACTTCTTTTATTAAGTTGCTATCCTACTAAAATGCTGCCTTTCCATCTTACCAAGGCTTGTAACTCAATAATGCAAATGAAAAAGAATGTTTACGTTTGGTAAACACAAAAGTTTCCACTGCACATCTCTCCAATTGCTCTGTAGTCTGAACAGTGAAAGTGAACAGAAACTGAGATGCATCTACAAATTCTGCATTTTGATATTTTGTGAATTTGATACTCTGCGCGTGCGGCAGAATCCAGTGGATTATCTGTACATGTTTAATGTTTATGTTCTCACTAACTGACAAAAATGTAGCAAAATATGCAGTTAGTATTGCTAATGCATCTCAACGTACGGAATCAGGGAAACAGAAAATAAACACGTTTGTAAAAAAATCAATCACACAAGCTACGTAAGTTAGATGCAGACCTTGAATGAAAATGCCACCAACGAGGACTGGAATAAGTTTACAGCATTTAAATATCACTTGTGTCGGGTAGTTGAGATAGCCAAGTGAGGAGTTGGAGAGGCCCATTGTAGCTACTGTCAAGACTGCAAGAAACAGGTATGTCTTGAACGGTATCCTACAACCAGCCACATCCACATATCGACATTAGACAAGCACGAGTGGCATTCAAAATCTTTATAGCCTGACACAATTAATCAAGCATATATACAGTGCGACTGAGTCAAAATTTTGTACTGCACTAGTGTGTTGTGAAATTCATTTTAGACTCCTTCTTAGGCCATAAAGTGCACACGATGGCACTGATCTCTATTTCCTTAGTCCTCAGCCTGAAAGCATATGCCATTTACTATTAGTCATAATTAGTAACCTTGGTCGTATCTCTCACGGTAACCGAGATACGGCCACTTATACCTTGAAACTTTCCATTGAAAACTGCGGCCAAACCGCTGCAGATGGAGACATGGTTACAATTGACAGCCTATAAGAAGTCGCCAATAGTATGACTGCCGATCACCTACGACTTATCGGGTTGCCTTACTTTGCAAGGAATGAAATTTACAAGGAAACGGTCTTGCAACATGCAAGTAAAGATTACATTTTTCCACACTGTTTTTGTATGTTAACGAATGTTCAGAAACGATAAACTAACTATCATACTAATAGCAAAATATATATTTTCTCACACTGTTAATGAAAGTAAACATCTATACAATCACACTCGCATGATAATATACAAATATAGCAGGGTAAATACTGCCGCCTACGGAACTGTGATAAACATGACATAGTCTGTTTAGGCTATAAGCATACGCATTCCTTGCAAAGTCCACTACTTGCAAATTCCACCCCTGTTCCTTGCTAATTCTGTTCCTTGCAAATTCCATTCCTTGCAAATTTAACACTCCCGACTTACCATTCAACGGAAAATGCCCTCCCTACTCAGACCCACTTCCTGTCGTCCCACGTCAACCAAATTTTGCATGTGGGGTCATATCCCAGATGTCTTTCTTGGTTTTGAGTTTCAGAAAGATCGGTTTAAAATGTGGGAGCTGTGAGGTAATCAAAATTTTGGCCTTTGCATTGACTTGGCCCATCGCTTATACAAGAGCTTGTTGCTACCGCATAATCCAAGACGATATAACCCAATGTAAATCAAGTGGAACAACGTCTGCATAACACAAATGCGTTAACCTTCTTTTGTGATCCTTATTCAGGTGAACTTCCGTGACTGCGAAAAATGTATATAAAGCAAACTGTACAAGTGTTAAATACCAGCCAAATGGTTTGAAGCCTTCAACTGTAAATATGAGCTCCTGCAAAGCATAAACACATTTACAACATCAGTTACCTTATGCAGATATCCTAACATTTTATTAGTAGAGCTGTCAAATTAATGCGTTAACTTAACGCATAAACTTAACGCATTAATAAATTAACGTGCATTAAAAAAATAATGCACATATGTAAATTTACTAAATTCTGTGAAGCACGGGTTCCAGTATTCTATTAAACCACAGTTATTTGACGATCGAATAATATTCAAGTAATTAGAAATTGTTTTGTTGCATTCCATCACTACTGTTACGGTCCTGTGACACAGGCATGACTTTGTTGCTTTATTCCTGCCACCCTCTATATAGTTCACTTCCAATATCAGCAACATTAATGATGTGTTAATGCGTTAACGCATGTATTAAAAAATTAATACAATGTGTTAACGCAATGCAATGCATTAACACATTTTACAAAATTAATGCTTCGACAGCTCTATTTATTACGAATGCATAATACCCTAATTTGTGCTAAACTGTGGTTGAATTCAACTGAATGCTGGCTGCAAAGATAAAACTGCAATGACAGCAACAACTGTTTATTGTTACAAATATCAAAGATACTAAAAGTCAAATAACCCAAACAATAATTATCGTATAAAAATAAATCTTTATTTACTAATGATTGCCGCTAATGGCAGTGTACTTATAACTGTTACTCAGTAGTACAGTACTGCAACTATAATCTTCAAATTACTAAAAAAAATCTACAAAACTGTATATTATATGTCACGAAAAACTATTACTATTACTTATATGCAAAAGTACACATAAAATATTCAGGAAGTGTATATTCACACCTTAGAGTGCCAATATAATTTGCCAAATATTAATACTAACCTGGCAGTATCCATAAACAAGATAAAAGAAGAACACGCCTCCACAGCATGTTAAAAACTGCAAATAAGCAGGCAGAGTTCGCAAATCAACACACAGAAACCGAAAATCCAACTCGTCAATCTGTCGTCGTTCCTTTGCCGCAGCATCATCAATGTCAATGGTTATCGACATTGCTTTGCGAGACATCTCGTTTGCTGAACTGCTAGTATCCTTAATATCAGAGTCTTGCGAAGTGTCTGTCGATGACGACAGTTTATCAAATGGCATTACAGCTGCTGCGGCTACATGAACACAGCTACCATCAAACTGCTCTGTACTGTCTTGCTGCAAGCTGTTCTCAGTCAGCACAGCATTACTCATATCAGCCACACTGTACCAGTATCACACAATACAGTACAACACAAAACTCCAGCCTGACAACACCATCTGTGTTAATATATAGGTAAAAATTGGGAAAAAAACGACAAAACATCACATGGTTCACGACATTTTTCCTATACAAAAACTGCACAAGAAACCAATAAGCAGAAAGTATAGCCAAAAAACACCAACAATACTACATGTTTTAACTTTTATGCCGTAGAACTTAAACTTGATCTTAAGCGAATCTGTCCTCAGACAATCCTCTGGAGTGCAGAGACACTCTCATCCAAATTTATTCCCAATCATCTATACTTTCATTCTTTCTTGCATATTCTTTCTCACTGCTTCTGCCGACTGACTCACACACACTATTAACGTCCTTTTTCTAAGTACCTTCTTTTCCAACGATCTCTATGTAACACTTTGTTGTCAACCCATTTACCCAGTTACACTGTACTTCCATTGTAATGTGCAGCGAAGCAAAAGCTGCAAACTTTAGCAGGGCAAAAAGTTATCAACCTGTCCGCAGACCACTGTGTTCTAAATTACTTTGTTGCACACTATTTCGTTTTAAGAGTTGATAAATGTTTACCACCTGCCGCCTGTTGCGCTCAAATTACGGACGTTTTGCTCCTTTGACGTTTGCACATTATAAAATTGTGCATGCCGGCCAAAACAGGTGGACCAAGAATACAACGTCCGCGGGGCAAAACATCTTAGTGGGTGAAGCGTCTTGATACGACTCGCTTGATCCGTGCAGTTTCACGTCTTGCCACTGTCGTCGTTTGGCAAGTTGCAGCCGCCAAAGGTCGGCCACTGTGGACCACACGTGCGTGTTGTCATGACGCAAGCAAGTACGCATTAGTGGTTAATTTTAACGTTATGCAATATATAAATTCACGTTTTAGTTACCGGTACTAATTTACCAGATTAGTTTGCAGGTTTATAACTCAGCGGATGTCATGCAATGTCTGCTTGGCGACTGACTGACCACGTGACCGCGTGCACTGCATGTATCTGCACGTGTCGTTTGAAGTTTGTCTTTTGCCGCACAGTCTGCAGCCGTGCGTCCACGCCGGAACTATCATTAGTGGGCGCTGTGACCGTCTGCTCTCCCCTTCCCTTTTTCTCTATTTCTCTCCCCCTCTCAGTAATGCTCAGTCGCCTGCCCACCCACGGAGCTGGCTCTGGCAGGTGTCTATTGCTGAGTGGCAAAGCATCCTTGGCAGGCGCGTTATCATTGTATGTCTGCCAGGATTTTGGTGCTAGTCAGAAAACCGAACCGTACAGAACTGACACCACAGTTTTTTCCCCAAAACCGAACCGAAACCGACCGACCTAGACCAGCATGAAACCATAACAACACTAGATCCGAGTTTATCAATATATGCTGCATTCTCAGATCGGCAATCTGAGCATATCAATTTTTGACAACAATTATCAGATCGCTGATTAGAATGTATCACAAGGCATAACGTATCATAAGGCATAAGGCCCACAGTTTTCCGCGGCAAATTTTGCCAAATTTCCGCAGGCCAGTTTGCAAAATTGGCGGTTCACCACTGCAAAATTGTTTAAATTCTGCAGCTTACGCAGCTGTCCATTTGTGAATAAACTGAGCTCTATATTCTGTGCATAAATTTCAGTAACTGAAGGCTGGCGTTGTGCTCATTTATGCTAGCAACATTCAAAGAAAATTATCAATCTTTTCTTTCTTTTCAAAAGTTCAAAAGCGCAATCTGTCAAGTCGAATTGTGTTTATTTATTACTGTGTGCCGTATTGCGATGGCTATTAGTAGGGCTCACAGTTTTAGGCAGGCTAGTCTGATCTTCTCCGTGATGTAGTTAGTCTATTTAGTTACGTTGTGAAGCTGACGATCCTACTGATCATGGGTCATTTCTCAATTTCTGCAAAATTCCGTGAAATTCCGCGGAAATATCAAAATTCCGCGGAAAGGGCAAATTCCGCGGGTCGGCTCGAAATTCCGCGACCCGCGGAAAACTGTGGGCCCTAATAATACATGCCTTTCTATTCTGCGTCCGGTGACTGGTGTCACCTGTGATACTCACAACACATTAGAATACACAGCAAATACGTCACGGCGATGTATACCACGCAAAGACAATGTAACTCACGAATAAAAATTCATACAGCAAAACTCCCATGCTGTTACCAACAAACAGAAATGCCCAAAAATATTTACAAATGAAAAAACCTACCACTTGACTACCGGAAATGAAAATGTCCAGTCTAGTCCACACGTTTGGGCTTGGCTGGGCAGATTTCGGAATTTCGAATAACGAAAGTATTCAATTTCAAACTAACCCAAATATTCCGATATATGTTAGTTAAGCCATATTTTTTATAATTTAACCCAGAAACGAATGCTAAACCGCTGTCATCACGCCGAGCCAGGTGCCGTTCATCTCTGGTTTTTGAAACAGTTTTGTTTTTTCTCAACCTAAATGAATTTTTTAAACTACGTACTGACTATGGACATCGTGGACATAAATATAAACTATTCCTACCAGGCTGCAGATCCAACACCAGACATAACTTTTTCACTTACCGTACAGGAAGAATATGGAATAACTTGCCAGCTGACAATACTGACTTTTCTAATTTAAATAGCTTTAAACGATCTATTACTTCCACATTCTTGGCTAGCTATTGCAAAGTTTATTTTTTCTAGTATACCTATCGTTGTTTTGTGTTACCAGTGACATTTATTGATGTATACTGTTATTTTGTTGTGGCATGTTAGTGGCTGCGGCCCTTTGTCATTAAATCAAATCAAATCATTATTTATATTAATGACTTAATCGAGTCATGCGGGGATGATGCTAAAATGTATCTTTTTGCAGATGATGCAAGGTTATATAACCATATCAAGTGTATAATGGACGCGGAAATATTACAGTCAAAAAATGATAAATTCACAGACTGGGCTCATAGATGGTTAGTTAAACTTAGTACAAAGAAATGTAAATCAATGTCTTTCCATCAACGGCACTATGATACTACGACCAATAGCTTCACATACAAAATAGATGAGGTTCCTTTAGAACATGTAGAGTCGTATAAAGATCTGAGAGTTTTGTTTGATCCTTTTTTGTTGTTTGATCAACACATTAGCAAAATAGTCAGTAAAGCGTATTTTCTGTTGGGAGTTATACAAAGAAATTCCCGAGAATTATCTCGAAACTGTTTTGTCGTTTTATATAAAAGTTTGGTTAGACCACATTTGGAGTATGCCAATACTGTATGGGCTCCTAGAAGGATGTGCGATATAGAAAAAAAATTGAAAAAGTTCAAATGAGGTCAACAAAAGTAATTAGGAGTCGTTCTTACGAAGAAAGATTACGTGCTTTGGAATTACCAACTTTACGCTGTAGGCAATTAAGAGGGGATATGATTCAGTTACATAAATATGTAAATAATAAGTATGACACCAATTTCGTGTTACAGTTGCACTATAAATCTGTGTTAG
>Ga0209367_1014192_pt1 | contig 10132 bp, 4 predicted proteins | sample WorMetLIZISLAND2_FD_187412 | JGI IMG/M metagenome (GOLD analysis project Ga0209367, IMG submission 187412) | Marine gutless worms symbiont microbial communities from Max Planck institute for Marine Microbiology, Germany - Olavius geniculatus... ...
TGATGCGGGCAATATCACCTTTTGTAATTTTTGCTGTTTTTGATGTGCAAGTCCTTAAATGTTGCCATTAACAAGTGTATAAACTGATGTTTTGTACATTTATGTAATGGTAATGGCAGTTCTAATAAGACAGTCATCAATCTCATAATCCTGTCTACTGGAGGGCAGGGGGCCTGAAATGGATTTATGGGCATGAAAAAGGCAGAAAAATGCTCGTAGCATGTAGGTTAAAAATTTTGTTAGTTTGAGAGCACAAACTTGCATTCAAACAAAAAATCTGAGCTTATGCTCATGAGACGCGCGAGACCTTATGGCAGTTCCTGTTGGCAGCTAATATATCGGTTTATCTCCATCCATTTTGTCGCACTTCACTCTTTTGCAGCCCAAAATCGCACAAAATCACTAAAATCCTCTATTTTCTAGGTTCAAGGTCATGCAAGGTCATCGATGTTGATACCATTACCAGGCACGTCACCATTGTAGTTATGAAAATATAGCCAAATTTTGACAAAAAAACCGCATCATTCAACGCCATCTTACCTTAGGTTACTGCTAAGATAGGGTACCCACAACTTTAAACATTCCTGTAAAATCTAATTCCATTGTATAAATTCTAACACCTATTCCTAAAAATACCCAGTCCTTTCATCTTTCAGTAACTGTCAACATCGTAGTAATGAGCATGGTAGTTATTAAGATATAGCCTAAAATGAACCCTAACCTTTTCTTATCCCCTTTTCTATGAGTCCCCCAATTATGTAAAGGTGCACCGTAAATTCCGTAATCGATCACCGTTGATCGATGTCATATTTTTCATTAAGTTTCCATAAAACTATATATCACCAAAATCCCTATATATCACACTAATAAATGCGATATTTAGTATTTCTCGCTGTTTGTTCTAATTCACGTACTCTGACAAAATGTGCGATATTCATCCGACGTCATGTACGGGGCCACATCCCTTTTCGACCTACTTAGTCAAAATTCACATTTTCCACTAAGTCTGGATATGTGAATCCAGCACCGATGGAAAGCTTGTTGGATAAGGATTCTAGTGGACCAAACCGTTTTCAAATCCGTTCAGTAGTCTGGCTAAAAATTAGGGTGTTCAGTTAACTTAGTATACAAATACTGATATCCACTCTTGATCAAACAACAAGCTAGTTGCATGGCGCCCTCTGGCGATCGCTTTTACACTGGGTGTACTATAGTCAGGCTTGCGCATGCCAATTTTTCTCCCCCTCGTTCGGGGTGACCCCCTTCACCCAGCAGCATAAAATTTTGTCACAAAATACTAGAGACTCTAAGCTATCATATGGTGAAAACCCAAAGTCTCTATCTCACCTGGTCTTGAAACGGTACCGGGTTGTGACAGACAAACAGACAGAATTACCATAGCTAACACGTGCTATACTATATTATACTATGCTAGCTCTCGCACGTAAAAATCACAACTAGAGTTGGGAGACGGTTGTCCCCTCCCCCTCTCGGTTTCATGCCACCGTGTCTGAGCCAGCATAACAATGAGCTGGAATAGTTAGTCACTGCAGAACAGTACTATCAAAAACATACATAGAAAATTTACAAACACAAAAGGCATCGGAATGGTCATATGGTTTCAACTTACTTGAAAACAACAATAAACAAAATTGTATCCGACCAATCAATGGACATCCTATTAGGCACACAGTAATACCAAAAATCTAATAAAACGACATACATTACCGTGTATGCAAGATACAGACATAATAGACAACAAAGTTTACATTCAACAGACAGCTAACACCATGAATTTTTTATATTCTATGTTCCTCTCTTCGATATACATATACTCTGGTAAATTTTAAGTAGACAACCAAAACACCCAACTCAGAAACGGCTCCAACACGTCTGATCCTTGCACATACCTTTTCCCAACAACAATGCTAACGTCCCGTTTTTCCATGCACATTTGATGGCCGATCAAATTGATCTCCGATCAACTTTGGGACTTGATCGGAGATCATCGCAATGATCGTTTTTCCATCGCCAATTAGTGGCTAATCGTCCATCAAATCTCCCATCAAGTTGATGGCTGAATATTGGTGGATCAAGTCAGATAACTGACGATTAAACGTGGCGATCTGCAGTTCGTTGCTTATTCGCACCAGAAACATTGCTTCACTTCGCCGGCCAGAACGGTAATTCATGCTGCAGCATAAAGTTCCATAACGATCGATCATTGATGAATTTATACTGTGTACGATTGTTTTGTGAAGAAATAAAATGGATAGACGCTCCCGCATTGATTTGCGATAGAATTATTGTTGACAGCAGACGATATCGTTGATATCGTTGCTATGACGACGTTTACTAGCTACAGCGTCCACTCGCAGCGCATGCTGGGTAATTTAGCACAACACTGCAAATCGAGGTCAGCTATCAGCCAATCAGACTGGCATAAAGTAGGCTCAGTTGACGGCAGATCAACTAATCGCCGATCACGTAATTGGAGATCAAAAATGCACGGAAAAACGAAACACAGTTGATCGATGATCAATTCTGAACATCGAGTAAATCGGAGATCAGTAAATCGGAGATCAAATTTGATTTGATTGGCGATGGAAAAACCGAACCTAAGTAAAACGTACAATAACTGGCCATTAACTCAAAAACTTTAAAACAAATAAGCCTACAGAAAATCTACATGGTGTTTCGACAAAAAAACTCCCATTTCTTTCGTTCACAACTCAGTCAAATGACCAACAAATTTATCCAAAATTTTAGCAGCAACAGCTTTGAGGAAGTAATATAAAGAAATAATTCAAAATACTTGAACAAAATGTGGCTGTTATTTAAATATCATTTGCTAGTTGTGATGTAACAGAAATATTGCGAAACGTGTTGTGACAACAAGCCTGCTCATCTCAACTGGTGCCAGCTGCCAAGCGGTGAATACAATTCCCTCAGCCATGAGAGATAAAATTTCAGTAAAATTTATTGTCACCCTACTTAGTGTAAAACAGAGAAAATGAGTGCCTTTTTACTGATAATCGTGTACAAGGTGGCCCAGAAAAATTTCCCAACTTTTTTTGTCAGAACTTTGTCAAATCTCCACCAAACTTGACAATTTTTGGCACACGAATGGCCGAGACAATAGAATTATGTGAAGTACACTCAATTTCCACCTCATTTAATTTATGTCAATGCACTACCATGTAAAACAGATGCTGCAAATTGTTACATTACACGGTAATTATCAGTATCAGATTGCTCACCTTTTCATAATAATAATAATTTTAATTTAATAACTTAATTCTAATAATTTCACATTATTGAATATTTTATGCTGAAAATAGCAGACAACAAAACAGCTGACTGATGAGCTCAAAACACATCTACCGGGTAATCCATGTATGAGTGCTGTGCAGTTTGATCAGTTGATCGTTAATGCCGCTATCAGCCGTGGTGCCACGTCTAAGCCATTGTGTACACATTGAACATAAATTTTGATAACTTAGAAGCATATTTTTACATAAACTTATAATTATGCTAAATAAATCACATTTTAGTTTATTGCAGGCTTAATTAAGTTGTTAGAACTTCTACAGGCACATAAAAACTCAACATTATGCAACAATTTGGAGCATCTGCTTTCAACACGGTAGTGTGTTGACATAAATTAGGTAAGGTGGACATTGGGTGTACCTCACATAATTTTATTTTTTTTCTCGACGTTTATCATCAGTTCCACTTAAAAACTTTTGTAAATTCGACCCAAGGTTCATGCTCAAAAGCATTTCTATTTTAATCTTGCCAAACGCTCTCATTAAACATCTTTTGAAACCTAGATGTTTCCGTGCTACTTCAGCATCTAGAACTAACATTTATGGATTGCTGAACACATCTACAGTTCTGGGCTTATCAAGAAAACTTGCAGCTTTTCTTAACTCCTTACTAAACACACTTTCACTTTCAGACAATGTAACATAACGACAAAACATTTTACTTGCATGGCACCATCTACAATACCTCCTTTATAACAAAGCATTGGACTATGGTAACTGTGAGCAGAAGTATGGTACAAGTTGATTCAGACCTCCCACCCTATGAGACTTGTCTTTCAGAAAACCCAAATTCAGCACATTTATCAGGACATTTTCCAATTAGTTGATCCAGCAAGTACAACAAAAGTGAACAAAACTGAAGTCTTGCAAACTTACAAAAACGACATTTCAGTAACTGGCTACAAATATGACAGATGAAGTAGATGACAGTCATTTTTCTCTCTCAATTTTTCAAGATTTTTAGTACAAATCTATTTATTTCATGGCATTTAAGGATGAGCTCGAAATTTCAAGAACCTCTGAATAAGTGGGAGGCCTGTTAGTACGCACGTAGTAAGTACCTGCCGAGCAAGTAAGCAAGTTTCTGTTCAAGTTCACTCAGACTGGCTGCTAAACTGCTGTTTAATGACCTGAGTCTTAGAGCCTGAAGATGATGGAGACTGAGGCTTTGTAGTGAGATATTTGTGGTAGCTCTGAGCCATTGAGTGAACGATGGAAATGACGAAGTAGACAACCATCACTATTACCACCTTCTCAAACAACCACGACAACCAGCTCGTCTCCTGCAACAACCAACACATAACATGCTGATTTAACAACAATAAATCATAGAAGAAAATCACAGACAAATACTGTAAATAACTCTGCTAATGCAACAAAAAACCGCAAAATCCATGTTTAACTAAGATGACCATTAAAAAAGCACATGTGGTTCATTACGAAAAGTATGATGAAAAAATTTGGTCTTACACTTGCTTGACCAACTCCTTGCTTGTGATGCAACTTCGCCTTCTGCGCTCGCAAATACTCTTCAAACGGCGCCTGCAGAGATGGACCAAAGTGTGGAATGCACCTGTGACAAAAATACAGGATGAAGGCTAACACCCACATATATTTAAATAAGTATCATGGTTCTTTTTCTGTTAACACAGCTACAAAGTTCTTTAGTCACAGACTGACACAAATACAACAGCAAAATGAGCATATACTGGAAAAATGACTAACAGAAATGAAACAATAAACGACAAAAAGTTTAATCTCATTCAAGCATACTCAAACAAACCATTTCTGGACAAGTTTTCACTAAGAGTTAGTGATGACATCAGTAGTACAGTGTACAAATGTCTCCAGTTGAAAAGATATCTAAACTTCTTACCTTAATATCAAAAATTAGATGGTTAAAATTCTACAGATATGCCAAACCAACATCCACCTGTGACCTCATGACCTCATAAAACATTCTTCTCTGTTATGATATGCACTACTGATTTGATGGAAAAGCCATCAATAGATACCATAGATATTACCAAAACAATATGATGTCCAGAGGTAAACCAACATACAAATGAAGAGCAACAAGAACAGTGGAGGAAACTGGAAACACAACGATAATAGTACTAAGTAAACATCTCCTCAAAACCTGAGACACATGGCACAGCAACCACGCACAAAACGATATGCAGCAAGCGGAAGACATTGCAATAATAACCTGATAAGTTTGACGACCTCTTCAACATGACGCTCACTGAAGATGAAAACCACAAACACTTTCTGCGCAACAAAAGCATGAACAGCACGGAACACATGAGCCATACAGAAATAACCCATCTGATAGATACATCAATGACATCACTATGGAAATGTTGAAAACAATATCGATAAAAATCAAACTGATACTTTGCTTTGGAAAATGCATGATCAATGGAGAAATATTTCCCAGTGATCGCTCATCAGAGATCACCACATAATTATTGACCAATCATCAATCACCATCTTCTCTGATAATCGATGACCGCTGCCACAAACACAACTAATGTTGGCCGTTGTTCTAGCCAGTCCTTTTTCCAAAGTCACCTCCAAAAAACCTTTGAAAATATTAAAACACAAATTTTTACTGGGCTAATGACCTGCTTGTTATCTAAAGCACCAAAAAATGTCAGCTAATTACCTAGTAAACAGTAGTAGAAGCAGCCGCAGCAGCAGCAGTAGTAGTAACAGAAGTATGAAGTTCAAAGACAACTGTAGTGATTATTCACCAGACCTGAATGTGCATCTTAATGACGGCTTTGCCAATTAGTGTTGCACCAAAGAATGTACCAAAAGGAATTAGAAAATGTCCACATGTGATTCCAGCCAGATCAAACAATGGGTTAGGAATCTGCAACAAAGCATGCAATGCACGCAATCAGTTGGCAACAAAAACCATTCGCTATTTCCCAGAAACAACTAAATCCTTGTTTGTTGCACAGCAGTGGACATACACTGGTTCACTGACAGTATCAATCACAGGTTCTTACTATCAACAGCATCTTTACCATCTATGGCCCATTCCATCTAGTCAGCATCATCAGATCAGGTCTTGATCATTCAGCAATAGATCGAGGGCAGAATTGCAAAAGATCATATCTACAGTTGTCCATAGCAAAACATCCTAACTACAAACTACACTGTTCTTCAAAATGTTACTTGAATATTTAATTCATTACAAAATGAAATGCAGCAAACAAATCTGTCTGTTATTTATTAACAGACTCTACAAGAACATTAAGAACACTGGGGAAAAAAGAGTCCAAACTAGAAATATGTTCTGTGGAACGAGGTATCTGTCCCACTGCCACACTATAGCTGTCACAATTTAGCATTTTCTGCTTTTACTTCATGGTGCACAGCCGCAAGGCCAGTGTACAGTGTAACTAGTTGAGCGTACATATTTACAATTATATATAAAAAAACTGCAAGCAATTCATTTTATGTTGTATAAGTGCTGACGTAAAACGGCAAAAATCAAAAAGTATAAGCCCGAACTAATGTATTAGCTTAGACATTTAAGCTGTTCTCAGTAGCCAGATATAAATGTCTAAGCTAATACATATTATTAGTTATGAGTTATTGCTGTTTTTGCAAAAATCCAAAATGGCAGCCGCCGCCATATTGGATATTATTTTTGTTCAACATCTTGACATACGTGCATGTAGGACGTCCAACATAATACACATGCCAAATTTCGTGCAAATATGTGCAATAATAAACGAGTTATCAGCGATAAATGAAATTCAAATTGGCGGCCACCGCCATCTTGAATTTATTATTTTTGTTCATTTTGGTCAAATGTTCCATTTCCGGTAGCAGCCGTCTACATTACTGCAAAATTTCATTCATTTACGTCAATCGGTGGCCGAGTTATTGCTGTTTGTGCAAAAAATCCAAGATGGCGGCCGCCGAATATTTTTCTTAGTTTTGAGTTTCATTAAAATCGGTTAAAAAATGTGAAAGCTGTGAGGGTCGAAATTTCGGCCTTCCCATTGATATGGAACATCGCTTACAAAACAGCTTGTTGCTATCGCACAAGCCGTGATTGTGGTGTCAGCGTACTGTAAAGACACGATTAACTACACAGAAGTTCAAAAATGCAAAGAAATTTTATCGGATTTGTAGTACCAACTTACAAGAAATTTGAGCTAATGCTCACGAGATGCGCGAAAGCCTACAGCAGTTCCGGTTCAGTAGTTCAGCTGAAAATGGGGGTGTTCACGCTAAGTTAATATAAAAATACCAAATTCTTTATCTGGATCGCATAAACCTAATAATAGTTCCGTGGCACCACCTTGTGAATGATATATACTTGTGTCGCACTGGGGATACCGTTGTTTGATGCCCTTGTGCGCAGGTTTCCTTGAACCTAAAAAGTCGAGACTTGGATCGTTGAAATCTACGTTCAATGCTGAAAATTTTGTAGGCAGCTTGTCCATGTCTATCTCAATTCGCTCTTGAAATGTGTCTCGCAGCCCGATATTGCCAAAAAAATCCATAAAACCCCTATTTTAGCGTTCAAGGTCATCCAAGATCATTGAATTTGGTGGCAATCAAGAGCCAGTGTACGACTTCCTATTGTGATTAATAGTGATTAATAGTAACCTAGGCCCTATCTCGCACCATTACTGAGATACAGCGACTTATTGCCTAAAAATCGCAAATTTTTCCCACCCCCCTCTCATTTAGTACCCTCATTCAAGGTGACTCCCTTCGAATTTATGGAAAAATTTTACGGTTCCTGAAACTAGAATCTTCCAGGCAGCCGACGGTGAAGATTTGGTGATCCTAGCTTGCACTGTTTTTGACTGATCCACCCGTGTGATGGACAGACAGATGGACGGACAGAATTGTAATAGCTAAGACGTGCTGAAAGCAGTAGCTGCTTTTGCACGTAAAAAATGAATCACATAAAAGGTGGTATATCATCAACTCTGCGCACGAGATGCTGTTACCTACTCCCTCCACAGTTCTCTGTTCCCTGCATTGTAGAATGATATCATTCTTTGTAGAGCTGTTGATATCTTAAAATTTTATACTTCTTCTATGGTCTTTTTCAACATCTATGTCTCTGCCAATTATAACACAATATAACTAACACTAGTTACATGAATGTGTTTTCATAAATAAACAATTAAATTACATGTAATTTAACATCAGCTATAAAGCGAAACTTACCGAGGCACATAGCAGAATGCCAAAAAAGCCGACTTTCTGGACGAGGTTATGAACAAAAATCTTGCCTCTGTCCAACAGACCCTAGTAACAATAAGCAGCATACACGTATAAACATCCTTATAAATACAGATTTCAGAGAAGCAAATATCGACATCACCATATTCATGGTTGCAATATCTATGAAGAAATTTTGATCAGCACATGAAATGCATTTTATCAAGTAATTAAATATAAAAAACTTACCAGTTTACATCACAGGCTGAACGGTAGTTCAAGCCCTGTGTTAATGGCGACTTCTCTTTCTTATGGGAAAGCCAAAAATTCGACCCCCCACAGAATCAAAACCCCTGATCTGATTGAGATAAAATTTGGCATGGTTGATTATGTCGGCGAGATGACCCCTCATGCAAAATTTCATGTAAATCCCTCCAAGGGGGGCTTCCCAGCAAATGGGTGAAATATACGCAAAAATTTTTATATCCATATACCTTTATTTCTTCAACTCACCTACAGGTCAGACCCTTCGGCAGATTTTTGCGCGCTATGGCTCAAACGACGCGGCCTCGCGCTAGGATGTGCCTTTTGGGGGTTAAAAAATTTGAAATTAATATTTAACGTATTTATTCACAAAAATCGAAAAAATTACAATGGCGCCTATGGGGAAAATTAAGCAATTCTTTAAACGGTCATAACTTTGGCTGTGTATAAGATAGAGTCGTAATTTATGGTTCTAGGTATGGTTTTCAGGGATGGCGAATCTAACGGTGTCATTTAATTTTACCCCGGACCCTCCCTGGTTGCCATGGTAACGAAATTTGGGACAAAATGGGCTATAACTCGGCTTGTATAGGAGATTTTTGTGAGATTTTTGCGCCTATAGGGGGGTTTTCGGGGATGGGCCATCGAATGCTGCCAATTGCATTTTCCCCAGACCGACCTCCTTTGCCATGGCAACGAAATTTGGGACAAAATGGGCTATAACTGGGCTTGCGTAGGAGATTTTTGTCAGATTTTTGCACCTATAGGGGGTTTTCGGAATTGAATGCTGCCAATTGCATTTTTCCCCGACTGACCCCCGTTGCCATGGCAACGAAATTTGGGATAAAATTGGCTATAATTCGGCTTGCGTAAAAGATTTTTGTGCCTAGGCTTATGGGGGGATTTCGGGGATGGGCCATCGAATGCTGCCAATTACATTTTTCCCTGATTGATCCCCGTTGCCATGCCAACGAAATTTGGGACAAAATTGGCTATAACTCGGCTTGTGTAAAAGATATCTGCGAGATTTTTGCGCCTATAGGGAGGGGGGTTTCGAGGATTTGCTATTGAATGCTGCAAACTGCATTTTTTCCGATCGACACCCGTTGCAATGGAACAAAATTTGGGACAAAACTCGGTCTGTGTACGAGATATCTGCGAAATTTTTGCGTCTATAAAGGGATTTTCAGGGATGAGCCATTGAATGCTGCCAATCGCATTTTCGCCCACCGACCCGCGTTGCCATGGCAACGAAATTTGGGACAAAATTGGCTATAATTTGGCTTGCGTAAAAGATTTTTGCGAGATTTTTGCGCCTAGGCCTATAGGGAGGGGGG